>Ga0316225_1003628_pt1 | contig 11622 bp, 19 predicted proteins | sample TBH18015metaG_FD_206010 | JGI IMG/M metagenome (GOLD analysis project Ga0316225, IMG submission 206010) | Freshwater microbial communities from Trout Bog Lake, Wisconsin, USA - TBH18015 | ecosystem: Environmental > Aquatic > Freshwater > Lake > Hypolimnion/Profundal zone | place: USA: Wisconsin...
GTGCATCGCACATTGCAGCTTCTTCTTCATCTTTACGCATTGCTTCTTCTTCCTCATCATCGTCATCTTTTTTGAATTCCATGTGACCAGGATGTTCAACCATGCCTTCATCATCAGGCTTGATTTCACCATGATCATGTTCTTTTGGATCAGAACCTTCTGCATCTTTACGCTTTTTAGAATCGTCATCTTTACGCTTCTTGTCAGCTTTACGCATCATATAGGCTTTAGCTTCAGATTCAGACTCATCATCATCATCTTTTTTAGCCATTTCTTCTTCCTCATCATCATCGTCTTTACGATGTTTTGAGTCATCATCTTTGCGCTTTTTATCAGCAGCAGTAACTAATGGTGGAGCAGGTAATTCCTTCTCCATCGCATCCATTCTTGCAGCCAAATCGCCTAGCACAGCGAGTACAGCATCCAACTTATCACCTTGGGCATCTGCCTTTGGTGCAATAGTATTGTCATTCATATCAGACACCTCTTGGTTATTTAAAAGAACTCCTGTGGCATCGCCACCCTTATCCCATACACCTCTAGACCCTCTAGCTTTCGTAACGATAGCTATATGGTCTAAAAGAAATGGAACACCTTCTATTAAGAGTGGCTCGCCATTCTCAGTAGTTAGTGTAGTGTTTCCAGCAGTATTGTCAAATACTACTGAAGGTGAGGTAGAAATCTCTCCCTCACAAATTTCATTTACAGCATCTTGGTCATAGATTTTAGCAATGCCCCAGACTTCATCGCCTTTAATATAAGGAAGCATAATACTTCCTACTGCACGATTTTTAAATTCCTTAGAAGTAAGAACCGCAGAATCTGGATGATCCATAATGACCATTAATCCATTACATCTTTTTAAGAACTCATCATTTAGATAAAGTGATGGGTCTCTCCAGACATTCTCGCCAATGCTTGACCGATAAGCCAATCCAGTACCAGTAATGCGGATAGCCAATAACATGATATTGGCATACATTTGTGGACTTGGAATAAGGTTATCAGCCATTAACTGAGCAACATCGGTCTCAGTCTTAGAGGATGCAATTTTGAATGCAACTTCTAAACCAGGATGCAATGGCAAAGGTGGGCAAAGCGGATCGCACCAATCATAGCCAGTAGACTCATAATTGAGTTTGACTTCTTCTTTTTTTACATCTCTAGCAATGTAGGTGCAGAATTGACCATCATCGTGTAATACTTCTAATTTACCCTTATAGTCAATGCCAGTTTCTTCTTTAGTTTCTCTGCGAGCAGCTTCTTCTAAAGTTTCGCCTTCTTTTTGATGACCGCCTGGCACACACCAGGTATTAGGATAATCGCCACCGCCTGAACCTCTGCGAATTAATAAAGTATGACCTTCACCAGTAACAAACATGATTCCAGAAGCCCGACCTGCTGCACCAGCATTATTAGCAATTGGAGCAACTAATTCTGGGGTTTTAGCTACTAGATCAGCAGCATCTGGCACACAATTTGGTACTTCTTTGCCATCTTTTTCTTTCATGCCAACTTGTTTATAGCCTTCCCAGCAAGGGTCAGCATCTTGACCAAATCTAGGTACTGTTTGAGATTGGTCTTTAAGACCTTGGATGATTTTAGCTACATCAGCTAAATCACCTTGAAATTTCTTTAATTCATCTTTTTTGCCAGCACGAATGACGATTTCATCATCTTCTTTAAATTCTGGAGTGCTGAGTGGAGTAGCTTTTTCTGGGAAATCACCAGAATCATCTTCGCTGTGTTTGATGAATTTTTTAGCCACTTCTTTAGGAATTCCAATGTTGCTATGTCCTGCCAATGCAGCATACATAGCTTTTCTTTGTTGTTCCGACTTAAATGGCATAAAACTACCTTACAGTATTTTTGACGATTGTAACGCTAGTTTGCCTTTTTTTGTAAGCATTTCTTCAGGCATCTTTCGCAAACTGTAAATATATTTGTAATAACAGCGACAGTATACTTCTTCACCTGGAGTGGTAATGTCATCAGTATATCCATTAGTGGCTTTAATAAATCCTTTTTCGCTTGCCCAATTACCTCTAATGACATAAACCTTTTCATCCCTTTCTTTATGATCTTTGCGGTAATCATAATTAATTTGTTTCCAATGAGAATGCCATTTACCAGCAATTGCGCCATTATCAACAGCGACAATATCATTAATGTTAGAAATCAATTTATGGGTTTGATCTATTACAACTCGCCTTTGATTAAAAGGCATTTTTGCTAAAGACTTTTTAATATTTTGTTTTTCTTTAACTTTGTCGACAGCCAAAGAACCGCCTTTAGGAATGGATGTAGCCCAACCTTCAAATCTTCTGAGCACATCTGTAATACTTTGTTCTCGATTGTATTTAATCAAGTTTGCAGAAGCCATGATTCTGCGATCTAGTTCAGACCTAAGTTTTGGCTTTAATCGGTCAATGTCATATTTGGATACTTCTTTATTGACTAGACCGCCTTTAGTCACCAGGCGAGAAAAGGCTGCATTTAAAGACTTTTCCATTTCCTTTTGCATCTGGGCTTCTGACATCAAAGCCTTTTCTGCTGCTTCTTTAATCTTTTTAAGCCAATTGTCTACTCGACTTTGAGAATCAAAGCCATATTCAATAAAGTCATTAATGGCAGCAGTAAGAACTTCAAAAAATGTCATTCTGTATCTTTAATAAAAATAGTTCCCAGGCAGCAGGGTGCATACGACTTTTGCCAGTTTCATAATCTGACCATCTTGCTTGGGTAGTATATATTAAAGATGCAGCTTTGGATTGAGATAATGCAGCCCTGGCTGCAATAATTTCTTCTGGTTTTGGGGTAGTACCAAGACCACCCCTTTTTCTAGTTTTAGTCATCTTCTGATACAAGTCCTAAATTAAGGGCAAACACAAACATTTCATATTCAAACTTTTCTAATGCTTTGCTTTGGAATGGCAAGTCTGTCAAATATTCGCAAAATAGCAATTTGTCCTGAGTTGCAGCATAAGCCTTGGCATTTTCTAAAGTTAAAAATTTATCTATCATACTATTCCCTTTCATGGAAAGCCCCCGAAGGGGCATCAATTAAGCAGCTTCTACTTCTGGAGCAATGACACCAACTGAAATCCAATATTCATTGTGCATATAACCACCAGCAAATAACTTGTAAACCAAGTGACTTGCATACCCATTGAATCTCATGTTGTAAAAACTATGGGCATCTTTGAAACTATCTGGAGCACCTTCCATGCCAGAGTAATATCCTTTCATGAACTGGTAAATCTTTTCACCCAAGGCATCACTCATTTTATTGTCAACAAAGGCATATTTCACTTGGGGAATGTCATCCCTGCGATTGCTGATCTCATAAATATCTTCCATGCCATTGAAGTGACCATACTCAAACTGACTGACATAGCTGCTCAACTCAGCATATTGCGCTGGGGGCAAATCCTGAACATACACATGAATGCTGCTACCCATGCTATAGCTTTTGCTGCGAACTTGACCAGCGATGCCTTTGGCTTTCATAAACTGGCGAACCATTTTGGCAGCACCAGCATGACTACTAATTGAACCCATGATTAACTCCTTATTTGATGATTAATAAACACTACAACTTAATAATATACTAATTAGGGATAATGTCAAGCAGCTTGTAGCTTTTTTTCACAATATCCATATTCTTCTTCCAAGATCATGCGAATGTGCTCCCGATCCACAGAATCCCCAACTACAGGAATACCGCAGCGATACTTGCGACCATCCTTTGATTGCAAAAAGCGGATAGCTTGCTTAATGATTTCATAAGGCACTCCCATGTCATAAATACCGCCATCGCCATAAAAGCTGTAAACATATCTAGCGAACACAACCAAATCTTTATAAGCCATAGCCATTTCAATTCCTTTTATTAGCGACACATTCAGCACAATCACACTCAACCACATCATTCCTGGCTGATTCCCTTAATTCTTTCATTGAGTCATAACCTCGCACATGAACCAGATCATCAGAGAATCGGAAGCCATAAGGCAGGTTTAGGATGTAATCAACATATCCATTACCCATTCCTTGATCCCCAGAGACATCGACATCTCGAAAAACATTTAATTTGTATTTCATATCAATTCCTTTCAAAGCCCCCGAAGGGGCAGGTTTATGCTTCAAACACTCTCAAATGACCAGGGTTCATCCATTCAGCGAACAAGCCATATTTCCGCAACACATTGATGATTTCTGGGCTGACTCCAAATTCCCAATCAGGCATTCGATAGCCATCATAGTAGTCAACAAACTGGTAGCTATTGGCTTCTTCAGCACTAATGTCAAAGCGATCTTCAGCATCACTATGGACAAAAACTGGAACACCGATTTTTTGCAAGGCATTAAAGGCTCTGCGGTAATTTGCTCTCATTTCAATTTCCTTTCATGATTAATAAACACTACCCCTCTATCTTATACCTATTTAGTATAGAGTCAATAGGTTTTGTGCAAAAAACAACAAATATTTTTGATGTTGTATTTTTGTCATACATCTAAAAATAATTGATAAAGTACTTGCATCTATACTTAATAAGTATGATACTAATAATGTAGTGTTAATCATCAATAAAGGAGTTAATCATGGCTTTTTATGTTTGCGGTGTCCCAGTTTTCGGTATTGAGCAAGCCCAGGAGATGTATGCGATTGCGGTTGCTGGTGGTGCGATGATCCAGGCAGAAGCGATTGCAGAAGTTATTGTCCAAATGCAATACATGGGGGTGTGAAATGAGTTTTCCTATTTATGGCTATGAAGTGTTTAGTCTCCAGCAAGCCCAGGCAATTTTGGCTTTAGCGATTGCAAAAGGTCAGGTTCGCAGGGCTGCGGTTGCGAGAGCAGTTATCCAACAATTCCAAGGAGCAGCAGAATGAATATTCAATTGAACCAGGAGCAAGCAGATTTGCTATTGCATTTGCTCCAGATGGTAGATGGTCGAGTGCAGTATGCAGATGTCCAGGATCAAATCAATAATTTACTTAACCAAGTTGGGGGTGCAGTATGAATATTTTAGTTGCCAAAAAAATTAATGGAATTTTCCAAAAAGTTGGTGTTCGATATGCAAACAAGCTGCCAGATGGCGGTTTCCCAGGAGTTGTTTATAACTTGTTTGTCAATGCTGATTTTTATTTTAAGGATGAACCAGCAGCAATTTCATTTGACATTATTTTGGGTGGTGATGAATTTCGAGTTTCTAAATTTTAAGGGGATTGTGATGTCTAGTTACTATGAAGATTTAAAAGTTAATAATCCAGCCAAGTATGCAGATTTAAAAATTGCTGGCAATTCTGACAAAGTTGCATTAAAGAATATGATTCGAGCATTATCTATTTTGCCTGGTCTTAATTCTGAAGCGGATGATCTTCGCCTGGCAGCAGCAAAAAGATTATTAAAGAATCGCTATTAAAATAAGCCCCTTGTGGGCTTTTTGCTCTATCCTATAGGGATAGATGTATGATACAATTTAATGAAAGGAGTCTATATGCAAATAGGCAAATATGAGATTAGTGACGATGCAATTTTTTGTATTGTTGTTGAAGATGAAATTCCTGTAAGTATTGGTGCTGGCTCTGATATTCCAAGAATTGCCAAATGGAGCAATGGAGAACCAAAAGAATACAATTTATCGGCTTATCACCTTCCAATTACCAAAGAAAAATTTTATGAATTGGCTATTTTAGACCATTCAGCATCATAAATTTCTTTCATCTTTTTACCATTAACCTCATAAGTATTTTTTTCTTCTGAGGTTAAATCCCTTTTCTTGGCTATGCCTTCTAAAGTTCTATTTTCTTTATACAAATCATGAGCCTTGTGTTTTGCTTCTAACATCTGAGGCATATTAATTTGTATTTCAGCATAAGAGCCATTAACCATAAAAACCATATTGACATCTCGATAACCAGTATCTCCTAGTGATGGAGAATTGGGATCAAGTGTATTTCTATTTTTAACTGGTTCTCCATACTTATCTTTAAGTTTGGAAATAATTTCATTTGAATTTTTTAGATTTTTGATTTCAAAAGTAGTTCTTAACAAATCTTTAATTTTGGATGGATCGCCATCATAATCATCAATAATTTTCTCTACAGTCCTCTGCGATCCCTTTAATGGCACAACATCAATTTCAGCACCAATTTCATCTGCAATGGTTAAATTAAGTTTGTCAAAATCATTTTTATTTTCAGCAACTTTTTTGTAAATTTCTAATAGTTCTTTTTGTTTATCTTTAGGAAGTTTTTCAATATCTTCTTTTTTAACACTTTCTTTTAGATAATCATCTGGATTAGATGGTTTAAAAGTCTTTAAAGTTATTCTTTCTTTATGTCCAGGTGCTTTAGGTGGCTCTGCTGCTGTAGGTTTATTTACTGCCTTTGGTGGCTCTGGTGGTTGTGGAATAGATTTAGCTGCCACAGTATATGGGGCTTGTGCTCGACCACCAGGCATAGTAGTGGTTGCTGCGCTACCACCTGCTCCAGATGTGAATTTTCCATCCGCATCCCTGGGATGGTCTTGTTCTATGAAAGCATCAGCTTTTGGGGTGGGGTTTGCCCAATCCCCCTTTGCAAAATAAGCATCCAATCTAGGTAAGTTTTTAAGTTCTTCTTCTGGAATTTCATATTCAGCGATTGCATCAGCATCCAATTGCATAGAACTTTGGAACATATCTGGCATTTCATTCAAATTGTCAGCAGCCCATTGAATTAAATTTGCTCTATTTTGTGGATCAATAACTGGCAGCATTGTACGAAGTACTTCAGTAACACCTTTTAGCTTAATGTCATCAACTTTGACTTTTTCGCTTGGCGGTTCTTCCATGAGTGATTCCCACTCAGGTTTGAAAGCATTTTTCCATGAATAGAATGCTTGCTCATAGGTCATCTTGCCATATTGCTCTGGATAGGCAGATTGAATAGATTCAAATAATTCTTTATTCCAGGCTCGGTGCATTACGATCTTGTCAAAGAATCGGAACAAAGATTCCATGTCAACTCGAATGCCATCAATGTACTGGACAATGGCTTTTGCATCTTCAGTACCTTCACCAAAGCCTTGAGTAAATGCTTCATCTTTGAGTAGCATTGCAGGGACATCGGAAGCAGCAGCAATATTGGCAATGATGTTATCTCTGGCAGTTGTCATTGCAGTTGCAGTATTGGTCAAATCAATGGAGTTGATTTCTTCATCAATATCAATTGATAGCACATTGCCAGTACCGCCTTCTTGCAAATAAGTGCGCTTAATACCAGCAGCAGTTTGCATTAAGCGATTGACAATAGACCCAGCAGGTTTTTGCTTGGCAATAATCAGACCTGACTTAAAAGTAACCAGATCATCAGTAATCATTGACTGTACAAAAGACTTTAGCGGATACAATGCCCTTTGAAACACACTTCGACCTGTATACCCGAAAGCACTAGATTGGAAAGACAGGTAGATAGGAGTGCCATTGAATACCACCACGCTACGGCTAGGATGATAAGGCTGACCAGCAGCAGTAGTATATGCAAGAGGTTTTTGAAAGTCTGGCGCATTTGGGTTCTGGTTTGTAACAATCGAACCAGCCATGTTTAATGGGTCTAACTGATTAAAATAAATGTTGAGATCAGGAAGCTGCCAAGGATCAATAGGCTCAGTAGTAGGAATCTTATCAGCACCCACAACAATTCCACCAGCCCCATAAGTGCGATTGATAAACATAACATCACGAATATGATTAGTAGCACCTAATTTTTCCCATTCTTTTTGAAATGCCTCGACCAACATTTCCTTTGGTTCTGCATCTACAGTAATAATTCTGGGTTTTGAAAGAGCCAAGCGAACTGGCTTTTCAACTAATTTACCGCCTAATGGGTGATATTCCCAAATGATTTTGCATAATTCATAACCTGCCTGTGAACCTGGTTGGATATTCTCAGAACTGAGCAGGTTCATTAATTCACCACCCAGATAAGTATTATTCACCATCACATCAGACATAGTTATTCCTTAGTAGCCATATTTATCGCCAACACCAATGGCTAAACTATATACGAAAGCATCTAGCAAGTCATCTGCTCTTTTGTAGGCATCTTTATCGCCAATTCTAAATCCAGTTACCTGAGTTAATAGGTGATTACGACTAGCATTTTTAAATGTCATAGTCTTATCAAAAGCATAATCGCTAATCTTCATTAAGCCCTGGTGAAAGTAACCCGATACAGAAATGGCTCTTTCATCCTTGCCTACTGAGGTTAACCCTGAGTCAATGGCATGAGTATTCCATCCTCTTGCTCTGCCTTGTTGAATCAAAATTGATCCAGCAGCAGCATCTTCAATAAATGTACCGACAACTCCCTGCCTTGCATTAGTCAATCTAGCGAGTTCTTCTAATCTGGAAAATACACTTGGCATCCAATTTTCTAGCATTGCGCCATCAATTTGCACAATATCCCAATCCAATAAAATCAGGTTATATGGATTTTGGGTATATCGGTCTACAGCAACATAGACAATGGCAGTACCATCATTTTCTTTACCGCCTTTGACCGCAGTATCAATGACTGCATATACACCATCGCATTTACTAGGGTAAACCACAGGTTTATTATCGACCAGCAGCTTATCTAGGCTAAAGAATGCTTCACCTGACCAATCCACGAATTCAGCCAGGTATTCTTGCTTAAATACCATTGGATGATTTTCTCTCTCCAGCTTTTCCAATTCCTCTTTAGGTAGAAATGGATTAGTAAAGGTTGGAGCATGGTATTCAGTAAATCCATGTTCAGGCTGATTGCATATCTGCCAAAAGAAGTTGTCGCTATCAATTCCATTGGGTGTTGATGCTGTAATACAACTACCTTGATAATCGAGTAATGCTGGTTTGATAGCGGTTTGCCATACTTTAGACATATTGGGCTTGGTAAAGGCTGCTTCATCAATAAAGGCTTTATGGTATTTCCTGGATCGACCAGCCCTTTCATTTTCCAAAGTCCAGAAGTCTATGCGCCCACCAGTATAGGTTTGAATAATGCCATCAATCTTAGATGATGACTTAATCATGGGAGCTAATAGATCGGCTATTTCTCTAAAGGCTTCAGATTGGATTTTATAATCAGGTGCGAACCACCCTATTTTTTCGCCTTGGGCTGCTCCAGCACAAGCAATGTTTTGCATCATGGCAGTTTTGCCCCATCGCCTACCGCAGCGAATAGCAAAAAATCGAGTGGAAGCATCAAAGGCTTCTTGTTGTCCCTGGTGTAAAGGGGGTAATTCTATGGGTTCTCTACCTTGTTTTGACAGGGATGCCATTGACTGTCCAGTTATTGTTTTCTACATCAAATTGAACTTGATCGCCATATTTTTTAGGACACCATTTAGCTAATAGTTTTAGCCTAGTATCGACTTGTAATCTACGATGATTAAAAGCATCAGCCACTACGACTTTAACTTTTGTTGGTTTTCCTTGATCTTCAATGGTTTCTTTTGTTTCTAAATAGCAAGGAGTATCAGCAATCATTAGGGCTTCTTCGGCTATTGCATCAAAGCCAATCTCCCTTGCGTGTGCGATGTGTGCGGAAAATGTATTATCTTTTGCCATCCAATCATACACAGTTCTCCAGTTTGGCATTCCTTCAGATCGACAAATTGCTCTTAATGGCTCTCCATCTGACAATCTTTCAGTAATCTCATGGGCTATTTCTTCAGTAAAGGTGGATGGTCTGCCCTTTTCTTTCATAAATACTTCCATTCACCAAATAATTCTGGTTTTTTCCATGCAGCATATCTAAGCATGGCTTTTCTTTCTTCAATTTTTTCGGTGGTTGGTATATTTTTCCATTCATTGACAAGTCTAGCCATGAAATTTTTAATAATCCATACTTTTCTTTTAAATGAATCATTTTCATCTCTAAATGGTTGATTTCCGCCTTTGGCAATATTAAGAAGTTTTCCAGATTCTTTATATTGAGCAATCATTTGTTTTTCTAGGGATTGCCAATCATTACTTATAGCACAGGCTAATATAATCAATTCTACTGAATTTGGATTTTTTCTAATCCATTGATGTAATTTTGTATTTCGCCTTTTTGAGTCATAAATATGTTGTTTTAATCTTTTTTTTGGATCATCCGATTTTCCAATATAGATTATCTCTCCAGTTTTTTTATCTGAGAGTCCATATATTTTAGAAAATTTAACTTGTTTATCCATAATTTCTAGTGTCAGGTAGGCATCTTTTGGGATGTAGCGAATGCAAGGACAGTTGCACCCTACCTGACGATTGGAATATTAGCACAAGCTATTACAAAGTGTTAGTAGTAATACTGAGTTTGGTGTTAATCATGTCCAAAAGCGAATCTTCCGATGGGTAGATTTTTTCAAATGATTTTCTCCCCATTCCATGAATCCCTGCATTCCCTCTATGATGTTCTCTACACAAGGGGATAACAGGGGCTTGGTCTCTAGGTTTGGTTCTGCGGATGTGGTGCAACTCTGCTGGTGTGCCTTCTCCATATCCGAGGTGGTAACACAAAATGCAGCCAAATCTGGCAATTCTGTCATACATCCTTTTTTGTTCTTTATTTGCCATTTATCGCTAATGCAATATTGATTGCTTTACTTACTGCCTTCCATATTTCTTTAGGAAGTGTAATAGTAATCATGTCTGATCCCTTTAGGCTTGGGGATACTTCTACCCAATGATCCATGTACCAAGAAAAAAGGCTACCCTCTGGATTTTGGCTAAACCAGATTTGATTAGGCTTTGAGTCTACAGGATTTTGACCCCAGGGCAAAGTACCCATGTATTCAGGATTAAAAGAATAACTCATTTCTCATTAGCTTTTCTTAATCTCAATTTAACGACAATAATCAATATTGTTAGGTACATACCAGCCAACATTCCATAAGCGAATTCCATTATTTCTCTTGTGCCTTTCTTAACAAAAATGTTTACCTAAATTAAAGACAACATAAATCAATAAAACTGTTGGCAATATTATTTTCATAAACACTTCAAAAAAACTGTAATTCATTTCTCTTGTGCCTTTCTTAGTAATTCATGCGCAAACTCAACAACACCTTCATCAGAAAATTCATAACTATCAAACAATTTAATTATTTCCTCATCTGTTAGTGTCTTTGCTGGATGGGTGTAGAGTGGTGTGCCGACTTTTAAAACAGTATCAGCCATTACAGGGTCAAATTGTCTTACCCCAGTTACAAAGGCTACTGGTTCATCATCCCAGACTTTAAGTCTGACTATGCTAAATGTGCCATCTTGATTATCTTTAATCATATTTTCCCTTTCGTGGATTCTATAATACATCAATTCCTTGCTCTACTGCCCATGCCTGGATGTATTCGATCAACTCGATCATTTCAGGTACAGTTAAATCCGATGTCCTGCGAAAAACAATATCAACACCATGTCCATCAATTGCTGGTAACATTTCTACTGGTTCTCCCCTTGCTCGGAGCCAAGCTGCTGTTAGGAGTCTTTTCCATGTCTCTACTTCTTGTTTTTTTCCTACCCATTCTATTTTTTGGGCTATTTCTTGTATAAGCGCATGAAGTTTTGCATTTTGCTCTAAGCTGCGATTCTTAGGCTTAATCGAAACTG
>Ga0316225_1003633_pt1 | contig 11616 bp, 8 predicted proteins | sample TBH18015metaG_FD_206010 | JGI IMG/M metagenome (GOLD analysis project Ga0316225, IMG submission 206010) | Freshwater microbial communities from Trout Bog Lake, Wisconsin, USA - TBH18015 | ecosystem: Environmental > Aquatic > Freshwater > Lake > Hypolimnion/Profundal zone | place: USA: Wisconsin...
GATTGTGCGATGGATTCAGCCAAGATGCCACCGCCACAACCAATATCCAGCACCTTTTTGCCCTCTAGGCCAATAAAGGACTTGATCCAATCGAGGCGCAGGGGATTAATGGCGTGAAGTGGCTTGAATTCACTATTAATATCCCACCAGCGATGGGCTAGAGCGCTAAATTTAGCAATTTCAGACTGGTCAACATTCATATAGATTGAGGCGAGATAACTGCTTTAGGATGAATAAACTACGAATATAGCGGAAATAAAAAAGCCCGGCATAACCGGGCTTTTTTAAGAGTAAAGCGAATTACTTAACAGCAGCTGTACCAACAACTTCGATGTCGGTGCGGCGGTTTTTAGCGCGGCCTTCAGCAGTTGCGTTGCTTGCAACTGGATTGCTCTTGCCTTTTGATTCTGTGTAAATGCGGCTACCGTCAACACCTTTGCTTACTAAGTAAGCTTTAACGGACTGAGCACGACGCTGGCCAAGAGCCATGTTGTATGCATCAGTACCAACGCTATCGGTATTACCAACAGCAATAATTACTTCCAACTTGATCTTGTTCAAATCAGCAGCGATCTTGTCCAATGTAGCTTTACCTTCTGGCTTCAATGTAGCTTTGTCGAAGTCATAAAGTGTGTCAGCTTGCAAAGTGATTTTGCTTTGGCTAATGCTAGGAGCAGCAGCTTTTGGGCCAATCCAACCATCACAACCAGGAGCTGCAGTAGCAGGAGTCCAGTTGTTATCACGCCAGCACAATGTGCCGTCGCCGTTTTTCCAGTTCAGGGCGCCATCGCCGTTTTGCCAGTTATCAGAAGCCATTGCTGCAGATGCAGAAACAGTAATCACAGAAGCGATCAACACTTTTAGGGTTTTGTTCATTTTTAGTCCTCAAAAATCTCTTTTTTAATTAAAGTCAAACTTAAATGTAATTCGCCCTACCTTGAAGCAAAATACCGCAAAGCGACACATCTCAATTTCGTACAAACTGTCAGAATCTTAGCATAGGGGCTATCAGTCATCAAAATGATATTATTTCTAAATGGAACAAGCCGCTAAAGAAACACTACCAATATCCCTAGAAGACGAAATGCGACGGTCCTATTTGGACTATGCGATGAGCGTCATTGTCGGCAGAGCCCTGCCAGACGTACGTGACGGACTCAAACCCGTCCATCGCCGAGTCTTATTTGCGATGTATGAATTAAACAACGATTGGAACCGAGCTTACAAAAAATCTGCCCGTATAGTTGGCGATGTGATTGGTAAATACCATCCGCATGGTGATTCTGCGGTGTATGACACGATTGTTCGGATGGCCCAAGACTTCTCACTTCGCTACATGTTGATCGATGGACAGGGCAACTTTGGCTCTGTTGATGGCGATAATGCTGCTGCGATGCGATATACCGAGATCCGCCTGCGCAAGATTGCCCACGAACTTTTGGCTGATTTAGACAAGGAAACTGTTGATTTCGGGCCAAACTATGACGGTAGTGAGCAAGAGCCCCTAATTCTTCCTGCAAAAGTGCCTAATTTGCTAATTAATGGCAGTTCAGGCATTGCCGTGGGTATGGCTACCAACATTCCTCCCCATAACTTGGATGAAGTGATTGCGGCCTGTTTGCACGTGCTGCACAACCCAGACTGCACGATCGATGAGCTTATTGAGATCGTTCCAGCGCCTGACTTCCCTACGGCCGGCATCATTTATGGCGTCCAAGGCGTGCGTGAAGGTTATCGCACTGGGCGCGGTCGAGTCGTGATGCGTGCCAAAACCCATTTCGAGGATCTTGACAAGGGTTCGCGTCAATCGATCATCGTCGATGAGTTGCCGTACCAAGTTAATAAAAAGAACTTGCTAGAGCGCATTGCTGAGCTGGTTAATGAGAAAAAAGTAGAAGGCATTTCTGATTTACGTGATGAGTCCGACAAGTCGGGTATGCGCGTGGTAATTGAGCTCAAGCGCGGTGAGGTGCCAGAGGTTGTTTTAAATAATTTGTACAAGAGCACTCAGCTACAAGATAACTTTGGTATGAATATGGTGGCCTTGGTGGATAACCAGCCACGACTTTTGAATTTGAAGCAAATGCTTGAGTATTTTTTGCAGCATCGCCGTGAAGTTGTTACACGCCGTACGATTTTTGAATTGCGCAAAGCGCGCGAGCGCGGTCATGTATTAGAGGGATTAGCTGTTGCCTTAGCAAATATTGACGAGTTTATTGCGACCATTAAAGCCGCAGCCAATCCAGTGATTGCTAAGCAAGAATTAATGGGCAAGGCATGGGATTCTTCTATGGTTCGTGAAATGTTGGCGCGTGCTGAGACTGATACTCCAGGCGGTCGCAATGCATATCGTCCCGAGGGTTTATTGCCTGAGTATGGGATGCAAACCACTGGCCTATATCGACTGTCCGATAGTCAGGCTCAAGAAATTTTGCAAATGCGTTTGCAGCGCTTGACTGGTCTTGAGCAGGATAAAATTGTGAGCGAGTACAAGGTGGTGATGTCAGAGATTTCTGATTTACTCGACTTGCTCTCAAAACCAGAGCGTGTAACACAAGTGATTGAAAGCGAGCTTAAAGAAGTTCAAGCTGAGTTTGGTATTGCTGGTGGTGATAGCGGTCGTCGTTCATTCATTGAAATGAATGCGACAGAGTTATTTACTGAAGATTTAATTACTCCGCAAGATATGGTTGTCACGCTATCCAATACTGGCTATATGAAGAGCCAGCCGTTGAGTGAATACCGTGCCCAAAAACGTGGTGGTCGTGGTAAACAAGCTGCCGCAACTAAGAATGAAGATTGGATCGAAACTTTATTCGTTGCCAATACGCATGACATTATTCTTTGCTTCTCCGATCGTGGTCGCATGTATTGGCTCAAAGTATGGGAAGTGCCACAAGGTAGCCGCAATGCACGTGGCAAACCGATTGTGAATATGTTTCCATTGATTGAGGGCGAAAAGATTACGGTGATTCTCCCTATTAAAGGGTACCAAGACGATCACTTCGTCTTCATGGCAACGAGCCTGGGTACAGTGAAGAAAACCCGTTTATCGGATTTCTCTAACCCACGTAAGGCTGGAATTATTGCGGTCGATTTGAACGAGAATGATTTCTTAGTTGGCGCGGCGATTACCGACGGCAAGCATGACGTAATGTTGTTTTCCGATGCTGGTAAAGCAGTGCGCTTTGACGAAAATGATGTTCGTCCAATGGGGCGCACCGCACGTGGTGTGCGTGGTATGAACTTGGGCGAAGGACACCAAGTAATCGCAATGTTAGTTGCCGTCGCTGAGATTGAAGGATCTGAGGCTATCACCGTTGATGCCGAAGGCGCCACTATTCCGAGTAGCGTGCTTACTGCAACTGAAAATGGTTTTGGCAAGCGCACCCCCATCACTGAATACACTCGTCATGGTCGTGGCACTAAAGGGATGATTGCTATCCAGACTTCAGAGCGGAACGGTAAAGTTGTCGCGGCAGCTTTAGTCTCGCCAGAAGATCAAATCATGTTGATCACTACAGGCGGCATCTTGGTGCGTACACGTGTTTCTGAAATTCGGGAAATGGGTCGCGCAACTCAAGGCGTCACTTTGATCAACGTAGATGAGGGCACGCGCTTATCTGGTTTACAGCGGATTGCTGAAAGTGACACTGATGATGACAATGATCTTGAGGATGGAGAAGAGGTTGATGTTGCTGCTAACCCAGTTGCTGACTCCAATACTGATGAAGCTGGTGATGCCTAAGTTGGCATCTGCTCAAGGTTAATTGATTCATCATGACGTTTGACCGCCGCATTTTTAATTTCGCTGCGGGGCCTGCTACCGTACCTGAAGAGGTATTAAAGCAGGCCGCCGACGAACTGCTTAATTGGCAAGGACTTGGCGCTAGCGTGATGGAAGTCAGTCATCGAGGTAAAGAGTTCATGGCTCTTTATGAGGAAGTCTTGCAAGATTTGCGTACCTTAATGCATATTCCAGATTCCTATGCGATCTTATTGCTACAAGGTGGTGGGCTTGGACAAAATGCAGCTATTCCAATGAATCTAATGTCCTTAGGAAAGAATGGACCTAAGGCAGACTTTTTAGTGACTGGCATCTGGTCGGAAAAATCCTTTAAAGAGGCAGAAAAATATGGAGTAGCCCATTTGGTTGCCTCATCTGCCGAAGAAAAATTTAATACCATTCCACCTCGCTCAACCTGGCAACTCTCTGATGATGCTGCTTATGTGCATTACTGTGCGAATGAAACTATTGGGGGTGTAGAGTTTCCAAATGTGCCCAATGTGGGTTCAGTACCGTTGGTGGCAGATATTTCCAGCAATATTCTTTCAAGGGAAATAGATGTCACAAAATGTGGTGTTTGGTATGGTGGCGCGCAAAAAAATATTGGGCCTTCTGGTGTAACGATTGTGATTGTGCGCAAAGATTTATTGGGTCACAGCATGAAGATTACCCCATCGATATGGGATTGGGAAAAGCAATCGACTAATCAATCGATGTTAAATACCCCGCCAACCTTTGCTATCTATATGGCTGGCTTAGGATTTAAGTGGTTGATCAAACAAGGCGGAGTGAAGGCGATTGAAAAGCGTAACCAAGAAAAAGCCGACTTACTCTACCAATTTTTAGACCAAAGTAGCCTGTATGAGAATCGCGTCACAAAAGCATACCGTTCAAGGATGAATGTGACCTTCTTTTTAAAAGATGAGAGCCTCAATTCGGGATTTCTTGCACAGTCAAATGCGGCTGGTTTGGTAGCTTTACGCGGCCATAAGGCTGCGGGGGGTATGCGCGCAAGTATCTATAACGCTATGCCCTTGGAGGGCGTTCAGGCCTTAATTGAATTCATGCGTGATTTTGAAAGGCGGGCTTAATGAGTACCGAAGAACAGCGCCTGGCGCCCATACGCGACAAGATTGATGCATTAGATGCACAGATATTGGACTTGCTTACAGCGCGTGCACAAGCAGCTCAGGAGGTGGGTCATATCAAGGGTGGCTTTTCTTCGCCAGTGTTTAGGCCTGAACGTGAGCGGCAAGTGGTTGAGCGGCTTCAGAAAATAAATAAGGGGCCTTTATTGCCTGATGGTATCGCAGCTATTTGGCGTGAAGTGATGTCTGCTTGCAGAGCGCTTGAGGCACGTCAAACGATTGCATACCTTGGGCCTGTCGGTACATTTTCTGAGCAGGCGGCGCAAACTTATTTTGGGCATTCCATCGCCGGTTTGTCCTGCAATAGTATTGATGAGGTATTTAAAGCGGTAGAAAAAGGCGCTGCTCAATATGGCGTTGTGCCCGTCGAAAACTCGAGTGAAGGCGCTATTTCTCGTACATTAGATTTACTGTTAGATTCACCGCTACACATTAGCGGTGAAGTGGTACTTCCCATCCGCCATCATTTGCTGACGAAGAATGGGAGTCTGGATGGGGTCACTACAGTTTGCGCTCATGCACAAGCCTTAGCCCAATGCCAGCAGTGGTTAAGTGAGCATGCTCCTCAGCTAAAGCGCCAGGCAGTTAGCAGTAATGCTGAAGCCGCACGTATGGCTGCAAGCGATTCTAGCCTTGCAGCAATTGCGGGTGATCCTGCTCAGGTGGCTTATGGTTTGCAGGCTGCTGCTTCGCAAATTCAAGATGATCCTCATAATCGGACTCGCTTTGTTGTGATTGGAAGTTACCAATGCCAGGCGACTGGGCATGATCAAACCTCTTTAGTGCTGTCAGTAGACAATCAACCAGGGGCAGTGCATCGTCTATTAGAACCCTTGGCTAAGCACGGCGTTTCAATGAATCGTTTTGAATCACGTCCTGCTCGTAAAGGCACTTGGGAGTACCACTTTTATATTGATGTTGCCGGACATGCTGAAGATGCAAAAGTTGCAAAAGCTTTAGAGGAATTAAAAACAGCAGCCGCTTTTTATAAAAACTTGGGCTCTTACCCACACTCAGCTATTTAATCGACAAGTACATTCTCATGACTTCTAAGTTGGGTTTAAAACATGTTCAGGCAATCGCACCATATGTAGGTGGACGACCCATTAGTGATGTGGCTCGTGAGTATGGTCTAGATGAAAGTAAGATTGTCAAACTAGCTTCCAATGAAAATCCATTAGGCATGCCTAAGTCGGCTCAAGAAGCGATGCTTAAGGCATCAAGCGATCTTGGGCGCTACCCAGACTCCAACGGGTTTGAGTTAAAGAAAGTCTTATCTGAGCGTTTAGGTGTGCCGACCGATTGGATTACTTTAGGTAACGGCAGTAACGATATTCTGGAGCTATCAGCACGTGCTGTGGCTCAGCTTGGTGACGATATTATTTTCTCGCGCCATGCCTTTGCTGTTTATCCCCTAGCCTCCCAAGCTGTTGGAGCAAGAGCTGTCGAGGTTGCGCCTACCGATATTTATGGCCACGATTTATCCGCGATGCTTGATGCAATAGTTGCCTCGGGGGATAGAGCAAAGCTGGTCTTTGTTGCCAATCCAAATAATCCAACCGGTAGCTATTTAACTGCTAAAGAAATTGAAGATTTCTTAGTCGCAGTACCGCCCCATGTGGTGGTGGTACTTGATGAAGCGTATAACGAATATCTCACCCCAGAGCAGCGCTATGATGCGATCGCATGGGTTAAGCGTTTTCCCAATGTCATTTTGTCACGGAGTTTTTCTAAAGCATATGGTTTAGCTGGTTTACGAATTGGCTACGGCGTAGCTCAACCGGCCTTAACGGATTTACTTAATCGGATACGCCAGCCATTTAATGTCAATAGTCTTGCACAAGCAGCCGCAATTGCTGCCTTTCAGGATTTTGAATTTTTACAGCAAGGCTATGAACTCAATCGTGCTGGTTTCGCGCAGCTTACGCAGGCATTTGATGAGCTTGGACTTACTTATTTATCCTCAGCTGGTAACTTTGTATTGGTTAAGGTGGGTGATGATGATGATGCAGGCGCGCAAATGAACTTGTCTTTGCTTAAGCGAGGCATCATCGTTCGCCCCGTCGGAAACTATGGCTTGCCACAGTGGTTACGAATTTCGATTGGCTTGCCTGAAGAGAATGCGATTTTCATTAATGCTTTACGTGAAATTTTGTCAGCTGCAAAATGACCATTATTAATCCAGTAAGTAATTACGGTACCGTCACCATTGTTGGTGTTGGTTTGATTGGCGCATCCTTAGGTTTAGCCCTTAAGCAAGCAGGTGTGGTGAATAAAGTATGGGGAGTAGGTCGTAGCAAAGAGAATCTAAATCATGCAATCCAGATAGGTGCGATTGATGAGGTAGTTGACTTAACTGAGGCCGCTAAGCAATCGGATGTGATTGTGCTGTGCGTACCAGTTGCGCAGATGCGATCCGCTTTTGAAATAATGGAGCCATATCTCCAATCTAAAACAATGCTGACGGATGCTGGTAGCACCAAGGGCGATGTAATTCTTGCCGCCAAGGAAGTATTAGGTAAAAAAGCGTGTCAGTTTGTTCCAGCACATCCAATCGCTGGTGGTGCGCAACATGGTGCTAGCGCTGCTAAGGCTGATTTATTTCAGGGGAAGCAAACAATTCTTTGTCCATTACAAGAAAATTCTCCGCAAGACACCGATTTAATTGAAGGCTTTTGGCAATCTGTTGGTGCAGTTGTAAAAAAATTATCTTGTGTTCAGCATGATGCAATTTATGCAGCCGTATCCCATTTGCCCCATATTCTCTCCTATGCATTAATGGTGAGCGTCATTAATTCTGAAGATGCTGACCAGAAGTTAGATCACGCTGGTATTGGCTTTAAAGATTTCACACGCATTGCGGCATCCAGTCCAGAGATGTGGCGCGATATTTGCCTTGGTAATCGAAGTTCTATTTTGAAAGAACTAGACCAGTACCTTGCAATTACTCAGCATATGCGTAATTTAATTGCAGAAAATAATGGCGCAGGTCTTGAAAAATTATTTAAAAAGGCTAGTCAAGCTCGTCAAGATATGGATGTGATTTGATGGTTGATTTGGCTAGCATCGAGATTGGTCCATTGACTCGAGCTCAAGGCTCAATTGTTTTACCTGGATCTAAAAGTATCTCTAATCGAGCCTTGTTGCTCGCTGGACTTTCTTCGGGGCAAACTACGCTCGTCAATTTACTGGATGCCGATGACACTCAAGTCATGCGAAATGCTTTGCGTACATTGGGGCTATCGGTTGTTGATCAGGCGAATAAGGTTTGTGTTGTGAATGGTTGTGGCGGGGAATTCCCGGTACGCGACGCTGATCTTTTTATGGGGAATGCAGGTACCGCTATTCGCCCTTTGACTGCTGCATTAGCAATGCAGGGTGGCAGCTACCGTTTATCTGGTGTGACTCGTATGCATGAGCGTCCCATTCGCGATCTAGTGGACGGGCTACGTCAAGTTGGCGCTGATATTACTTATGAACTACAAGAGGGTTATCCACCAATCAAGATTTCTGTTGCGGATATTCAAATTAAAGATGTAGTGAAGGTCCGTGGCGATGTTTCAAGTCAGTTTCTGACTGCTCTTTTGATGGCGCTGCCTTTGGTAGCTAAGGAGCCAGTGCGTATCGAAGTGCTTGGTGAATTAATATCTCGTCCTTATATTGAAATTACGCTTAAGCTGATGGCGCGTTTTGGCATCCATGTGACCCATCCTGATGCGCAGTCTTTTATTATTCCAGCAAAGACTACAGGGGCGGCCTATCAAAGCCCTGGCAAGCTATTCGTGGAGGGTGACGCATCCTCGGCTTCTTATTTTTTAGCTTTAGGTGCCATCGGCAAAGGTCCAGTTCGTGTCTTGGGTGTTGGTGGCGAAAGTATCCAAGGCGATGTTGCCTTTGCTGATGCCCTTGCCTTGATGGGGGCAAATATTTCATCGGGTGACGATTGGATTGAGGTTGCAGGCATTAAAAATGTGGGTGGCAAACTCCAGGGCATCACAATTGATTGCACTGAGATTCCAGACGCCGCAATGACCTTGGCTGTAGTGGCTTTATTTGCAGAGGGAAAAACCCGTTTGAATAATATTGCTAGCTGGCGAGTCAAGGAGACGGATCGCATTTCGGCAATGACCAAAGAGTTAAGAAAAGTAGGGGCGATCGTTGAAGAGGGTGCCGACTATATCGTGGTTCAAGCCCCAGCGACCTTGGCCGATTGGCGCTCACCTTCCGAGGGAATTGGTACTTATGATGATCATCGGATGGCAATGTGCTTCTCCCTTGCTGCTTTCGGGCCAAACCGACTAAAGATCAATGATCCCGATTGCGTTGCTAAGACCTTCCCAACATATTTCTCAGAATTTGCAACGGTTGTCTCTTAAATTCAAAATTGGATGAATTTACCTCCTGTTATCGCGATTGATGGGCCAACTGCCTCTGGTAAGGGGACGGTTGCCTCATTGGTGGCTGAAAAGTTAGGGTTTCATTACTTAGATAGTGGAGCGCTTTATCGTTTAGTAGCTTTAGCGAGTCAAAAACAAGTCGTTGACGTGAACAATGGATCAGAATTGGGTGTTTTAGCTCAAAAACTGCAGATTTCCTTTAAAAACGGTGTTATTTTGCTCAATTCGGAAGATGTCACCGAGGCTATTCGTACTGAAGCAATTGGTCTACGGGCATCTGCAATTGCGGTTCATCCAGAGGTTCGTCGCGCCTTAGTAAGTGTGCAGCATGGTTTTCGCAGGCCTCCTGGATTAGTGGCTGATGGCCGAGATATGGCTAGCGTGATATTTCCTGATGCTGTACTGAAGGTTTTCTTAACTGCAACTGCGGTTGCTAGGGCGGAGCGTCGGTATAAGCAGTTGATCGCTAAGGGAATTTCTGCTAAACTAGCCGACTTGTTGCAAGATTTGCAAGAGCGCGATGCCAGAGATAGTAGTCGAGGTGCCGCACCCTTGTTAGTTGCAGAAGGAGCGCAAGTGCTAGAAACATCGGAATTATCGATAGATCAAGCGGTTGAGACGGTCATAGATTGGTATCAGTCTAAGATTTCTTAAAATTGCGTAAGTTGTTGAAGTAAGCAGTAGCAATACTGTGGCAGTTGTTTTGGTGTCTTAAGAAGCTCTACAACGCGATGATCAAATTTAGCGTGTTTCTTAAGGCTTTTATAACCTAACCCGTCGGGCCTTCTGGCGGCACAAAGTGAATATACATGTCTGAATCATTTGCAGAATTATTTGAAGAATCATTAACCCGATCGAATATGAAGACCGGCCAAGTTATTTCGGCTGAAGTCCTTCGCATCGACCATAATTTCGTCGTTGTTAACGCTGGCTTAAAGTCTGAAGCGTTTATTCCTGTGGAAGAATTTCATAACGACGCTGGCGAGATAGAAGTTGCTCCTGGTGATTTCGTATCCGTTGCTATTGACGCCCTTGAAAACGGCTATGGCGATACTATTCTCTCCCGTGACAAAGCAAAACGCTTGGCATCATGGATGAATTTGGAAAAAGCGCTTGAGCAAGCTGAGATCGTTACTGGTACTGTTACCGGTAAGGTTAAAGGTGGCTTGACAGTGATGGTTAACGGTATTCGCGCATTCTTGCCTGGATCACTTGTTGATACACGTCCAATTAAAGACACTAGCCCTTACGAGGGTAAGACCATGGAATTCAAGGTCATCAAACTGGATCGTAAGCGCAATAACGTAGTGTTGTCACGTCGTGCAGTGGTTGAAGCTAGCCAAGGTGAAGAGCGCGCTAAGCTGATGTCTAACCTCAAAGAGGGTAGCGTTGTTCAAGGTATCGTGAAGAACATTACTGATTACGGCGCATTCGTGGACCTCGGTGGTATCGACGGTCTCTTGCATATTACTGATTTGGCTTGGCGTCGCGTGCGTCACCCAAGCGAGATGTTGACTGTTGGTCAAGAAGTGACTGCGAAGATTTTGAAGTTTGATCAAGAGAAGAACCGTGTTTCACTCGGCGTGAAACAACTTGGTGATGACCCATGGGTTGGTATCGCTCGTCGTTACCCACCAAACACCCGTTTATTCGGCAAAGTAACTAACCTGACTGACTACGGCGCGTTCGTTGAAATCGAGAGCGGTATCGAAGGCTTGGTACACGTTTCTGAAATGGACTGGACTAACAAAAACGTTGCTCCAAGCAAGGCTACTGCATTGGGAACTGAAGTTGAAGTTATGGTTCTCGATATTGATGAAGACAAGCGTCGCATTAGCTTGGGCATCAAACAGTGCAAAGCAAATCCATGGGAAGAGTTCTCACGTGCCCAGCAAAAAGGCGATAAGCTTACTGGCGCAATCAAGTCGATTACTGACTTTGGCGTATTCATTGGCCTACCTGGCGGTATCGACGGCTTAGTTCATCTTTCTGATATCTCATGGAATGAACCCGGCGAAGAGGCTGTTAAGAGATACAAAAAAGGTGATGAAGTTGAAGCCACTGTATTGGCAATTGATGTTGAGAAAGAGCGTATCTCTCTTGGCATTAAGCAATTGTCTGGCGACCCATTCAACAACTACACATCAGTAAGCGATAAGGGTAGCCTTGTAACTGGTACCGTGAAAGCAGTTGATGCTAAGGGTGCAACGATTCACTTGGCTGATGAAGTTGAAGCTTACTTGCGCGCTTCTGAGATCTCAACCGATCGCGTTGAAGATGCACG
>Ga0316225_1003636_pt1 | contig 11611 bp, 9 predicted proteins | sample TBH18015metaG_FD_206010 | JGI IMG/M metagenome (GOLD analysis project Ga0316225, IMG submission 206010) | Freshwater microbial communities from Trout Bog Lake, Wisconsin, USA - TBH18015 | ecosystem: Environmental > Aquatic > Freshwater > Lake > Hypolimnion/Profundal zone | place: USA: Wisconsin...
GTCAAACCCCGTTGGCACAGGATACGAATGACTGTTTCAATCAGTTAAACATGATGATGGCGCAATGGCAACGCAGGCGCTACATGGTTTACAACCTCGTAACCGTTGGATTGCAGGCGACAGGCGCATTAACCTATTCAGTCGGAACAGGCGGTGATTTCAATATCACAAGACCGGTAAAGCTCGAAAGCGCTTTTTTCCGCATGAACAAAAACACTCCGCTTCCTGTGGATTATCCTTTGGAAGTCTTGAGAGCGCAGGAAGATTACAACCGAATCTCCATTAAAAATTTAAATGCTTTCCCTCAGTATGCCTACTACAACACAGGCTTTCCGATGGGCGAGCTATATATTTGGCCAGTACCAAATAATCAATATGAAATCTTTATTTCGGTCATGGTGCAATTGGAAGCATTCCAAACCATCAACGATCAAATCGTATTGCCTCCTGAATATTTAGATGCTTTGCATTGGAATCTTGCTAGACGTATTTGCGTCATGTATGGATTGCCAATCACCCCTGAATTGACTGGATATGCTGAAGCCTCAATGCGAGCCATCGAAGAAGTCAACTCTCAGATTCCTTTATTGCATATGCCTGTTGCTTTACGTGGCAAGTCGGGCGCATACAATATTTATGGTGACTTCTACGTTGGGAGCGCAGGCTAATGGCTAAAGCTGCTCTAGTCACAGGAGCATACCAAACCAAGAGCGTCATCGCTGGTGCGCAGCGTTGCATCAATCTTTTTCTTGAAAAAAATCCCGATGCTGCGGTTTTCCCTTTTACTCATTATCCAACTCCAGGCCTTACTACTTTGGCAACTGCTGGGGTCAATGGTTGGCGCGGACTGTTTTTTGCAAGCAATAATCAACTATATGGTGTTTGCAATAGCACCGTTTATGCAATTAGTCAGAATTGGGTTTTAACTGCGCTTGGGACAATTGGATCAACTTCCGGCCCAGTTTCAATGGTGGATAACGGTGTTTATTTATTTATTGTTGATGGGACGCTAGCATCTGATACTAATGCTGGTGGATATACTGTCGAGCTTGCTGGGAATGCCTTTGCTCCGGTGGACAATTCAAGCGATGCAACTGGCGATCAAGGTGGATTTTATGGATCAAATCAAGTTAATTTTGTTGATGGATATTTAGTATTTAATCGTCCAGGCACAAACCAATGGTATATCTCGCTTGATAATCAGATTCAAATTGATCCTGTTGATTACGCATCAAAAGATGGATTTTCTGACAATTTAGTAGGAATTGGGGTTGCTCGCAGATACATTTATTTATTTGGTGAAGTAACTACAGAGGTTTGGTTTAATGCAGGAAATACTACATTCCCTTTTGAACGTTTACCTGGATCATTTATTCAGTATGGTTGCGCTGCAACAAATTCAATTGCTCAAATGGACGGAGAGATTTATTGGGTTGCAAAATCTCCACAAGGAACGGCCACAATCTGCAAAACAAGCAATTTTAATGCGCAACAAATAAGCACTTTTGCAATTGATCAGGAACTTCAAACTTATCCTACGATTTCTGATGCCATTGGATATACCTATCAATTTAATGGCCATTACTTTTATGTCGTAATTTTCCCGTCTGCAAATAAAACTTGGGTATTTGATCTTTCAAATGCTCAATGGAATGAATGGCTTTGGACTGATACTAATGGACAATTTAACCGTCATCGTGGTAATTGCTTTGCTTTCGCTTACAACACTCTTGTTGTCGGTGATTGGCAAAATGGAAAACTTTATGCCCTAGATCAGAATAATTACTCTGACTTTGGTGGCCCGATCGTTCGGACGCGCGGTTTTTATCATTCTGAAGATGACAACTCTGATCGAGTTCGATACAAGTCTTTTATTGCTGAAATGGAATCGGGAAATGGCAACAATAATGAGCCTGTAACCGTATTCCTTGAATGGTCTGATGATCGCGGTAAATCTTTTGGCAATCCTATAGGGCAAACTATGGGTGTAGAAGGTACTTATTTGACCTCTATTCAATGGATGCGCCTTGGTATGGCTAGAGATAGGGTATTTCAGCTTTCTTGGTCTGATCCTGTTAAAACTGCCCTTTCAGGGGCTTTTATTGATGCTGCTCCAAATCATCGATGAGCAATTTATCAACTAATACCCCCTATTTATCTGTACCTTTCCTAGATCAATCAGGACAGATTAGCCAACCTTGGCTCATGTTTTTGATTCAGCTTTATCAGCGTACTGGTGGAAATGACACACCTCAATTAAATTTAACTCAAGTTCAAGATCAACAGGCTTATGACAATACGTTAAATTTTGCTACTGACATCACCAATCTTCAAAGACAATTAAGCGAAATGCAAGATTATGTGTTTTCGCAAAATATTAACTTGGCATTGACCAACGGAAGCTCTATCCTATCGGGTAATGGGGCTGGTGGTTTTAGCAACGTCACTATTGGTGCAAATTTGTCATTTATCAATGGCACTTTGTCTGCAACGGGTGGTGGTGGAACTTCACCAGCTAGCTATGCTTTTGCTGCAGCTCATGGATAATTTATGATAAGACTTGACACAATAAACCGATCGCTTCAGTTATTTCTTGGTGCTGCCAAGACAACCAATAACCTTCAGATCGTTGTTTCTTATTCAGATCAAACTGCAAGCACCTATTTAGGCGCTACTCAGCTATCTAATTCAAACGGAACAACTCCAGTCACGATTTGTAATGCTCCTGCAGCATCAACAATTCGCGACATCGATATGATCACCGTATTGAATACGGATACAGTCTATCAAGTTGTCACGATTCAATATTTAGATACTGCAACAACCTATAAGATTCTTGATATACAACTGAATGTCGGTGACAAACTCACTTGGACGCATGGTAGCGCTTGGCAAGTCGTTGATAATTCAGGAAACGTAAAATACACCGTTTTAACCACAAGCGGTGTCAATAGTTTTAATGGAAGAACTGGCGCAGTCACTTTGACTAGCTCCGATGTGGATATTGCATTAGGGTTTACCCCAGCACCTCAAACAAGTGGATCATCTTTGCTTTATGGCAATGGATCAGGCGGTTTTTCCAATGTATCGATTGGATCGGGTATTTCATTTTCAGGCGGTACATTAAGCGCAACTGGATCAGGTGGTACTGTCACAAGCGTTGGCTTATCATTGCCTTCAATTTTTAGCGTTTCGGGATCTCCAATCACAGGATCGGGAACATTAACTGCAACCCTCAATTCTGAGACTGCAAATACCTTTTTTGCTGCTCCAAATGGTAGCGCAGGAACTCCAACTTTTAGAGCTTTAGTAGCTGCTGACGTACCTACGCTTAATCAAAATACAACTGGAACTGCTGCCTCCGTAACTAGCGCAACTCAATCAGCAATTACTTCAATTCCCAACCTTGCAACTATCGGAACAATCACGACAGGGGTTTGGAATGGCACTCCAGTAGCGAATTCTTACCTTGCCAATAGCTCTATAACCATTAATGGAAATGCGGTAAGCCTGGGAGGTTCTACAACGGTTACTGCAGTTAATCCTTATGCTTTAACCATAGGAACTGGGCTTTCAGGCACTTCATACAATGGCGCGAGCGCAGTCACAATCGCTTTGGCTAATAGCGGAGTAACTGCCGGCACTTATGGATCTGCTTCGGTTATTCCTGTTTTAACAGTCAATGCTCAAGGTCAAATCACTTCGATCAGCACTCAAGCAACTAATGCCCCAAGCTATCAAGGCACTTGGAATGCATCGACAAATAGCCCGACTTTGACCTCAAGCGTTGGAACTCAGGGCTATTACTACATTGTTTCGGTGGCAGGCACAACCAATCTTGATGGGAATGCATTATGGTCTGTCGGTGATTGGGCTATTTTTGGCAATGGAAAATGGGAAAGAATCGCTGGATCAACAAGCGAATCATTCACAAGTTTAACCACAACCAATTTGGCGGTTACTGGCTTAACTGGATATATGTATGCTAACGGTAGTGGAAACGTAACTGCTTCCACAACCATTCCAACAAGCGCATTAAGTGGCACGATTAGCAATGCTCAGCTTGCTAATAGCACGATTTCAGGAATATCTCTTGGTGGCAATTTATACAATTTAACTGCTGGCACAAACATCACTTTTAGTTCGGGATCTACCTATAATGGATCTGCTGCTATTACTATTAATGCTGCATCGACAATGGTATATCCAGGCGCGGGAATACCAAATAGCACCGGTACGTCATGGGGAACAAGTTATTCAACAACTGGATCAGGATCTGTTGTTGCTTTGGCAAATTCGCCAACATTGATTACTCCAATATTAGGCACTCCACAATCAGGCAATTTCAGTACCGGAACTTTTACTTGGCCAACCTTTAATCAAAATACGACTGGCAATGCTGCAACTGCTACAAGTTTGGCTGGTGGATCTCAATATTCATTGCCATATCAAAGCGCAATAGGAACAACATCATTCTTATCTGCAGGCACGTCAGGGTCTTTATTAATGACTTTGGGTTCAGTAGCTGCTCCTATTTGGGTAGCAACTAGCTCATTGACTGTTAATGCTGCAACCAATGTGGCTAATGGCGCTGCTAATGAAATTGTTTACAACACAGGATCAGGCGCGACTAGCTTTATTACTGCTCCTTCATCTGCAAGCACTTATCTTGGATGGAATGGATCTGCCTTTGTTTGGGGAACTCCTAGCGGCACAGGAACAGTCACAAGCGTTGCTCTTTCTTTGCCAAGCATTTTTACAGTTTCAGGAAGTCCTGTAACTTCAAGCGGTACATTAACTGGTTCTCTTGCAACTCAATCAGCAAACTTAGTATTTGCTGGGCCATCTAGCGGATCTGCTGCTGCTCCTACTTTTAGATCATTGGTTGCTGCCGATATTCCAGCTCTTTCTTATGCTCCTACTACTGGATCAACAAGCATTACAACGCTTGGCACAATTACTACTGGTACTTGGAATGGATCTACTATTGGAGTTGCTTATGGTGGTACAGGATTAACTAGTCTTACTACTGGTTATATTCCTTATGGTAACGGAACAAGCGCATTTAGCTCAAGTTCAACATTTACTTATAACGGAACAACTTTATCTGCTGGTAATTTTGTCCCATCAAGTTCATCAATAGCATCTAATGGATTGTTTTTACCAGCATCTAATACCATTGGATTTAGCACAAATTCAACAGAACGAGCAAGATTTGATTCTAGTGGGAATTTATTAATTGGAACTACAACTCAATCAAATAGTAGCTTATTAACTGTAAATGGCACTGGAATTACAAAGAATTATGCTGGTTCTGGCAATACAACAATAAATACTGTTGCATATAACGCAGGCCTTGGTGGAGCATTATGTTTTATTAGAGGATTTGACGGAAGCACAGGAAATTCTTACGCGAAACTATATATTGTAAATATTCAAATTAGCGGAGGAGCAGGAGGTGTTTCTGCAACTTTAGTATCAAGCTCAGGAAGCGCAACTGCAACATTTGCCTTTGGTTCGTCTAGCGGTCTTGTAACAATAACTGCAACTTTGACCAATGGCGGTGGATGGAATGCAAGTTATTTCGGTTTATAAGGATAAATAAATGTCTAATACATATAATTGGATAATTGAATCTTTGGATTGCATACCATCAATTGATAATCAATCAAATGTTGTCAATGTTGTACATTGGCGAGTTAATGGAACTGATGGAACTCATAATGCAACTATTTATGGATCACAAGAATTAAGCTACAACCCTTCAAATCCATTTATTGAATATGCAAGCCTTACAATGCCAACCATTATTGGATGGATACAATCTTCAATGGGTTCTGATCGCATAAATGAAATTCAACAAAATATCGACAATCAGATAAATAATTTAGCAAATCCAACTGTAATTAATATTGGATTGCCTTGGATTACTGCATAAATTAAGGAAAATTATGACAATTTCATATTTACAATTTTTTTCTCCAGTAGTTTTAACTACTGCAGATCAAACTATTTATACAGTACCAACTAATCCAACCTCAAATTTGTTAAGAGGTGGACGAGTACGTTTTGCAAACTCTAGCTCTTCTGCGGTTCAAGTAACTGCTTATGCAGTGCCAGCAAATTCATCTCCATCATCTCCTGGAAATGTGTTTGCTCCAAATATTAGTGTACCTATTAATGGATTTATTGATGTTGATGTGCCTTTGCTTGGCCCTGGAGATAGTATTCAAGCATTAGCTGGATCAGCTTCAGCAATCACTATGAGTGCAATAAATGGCGCACTTTTTAGCTAATTTTGTCACTTCGGTCATGCGTGATGATCGAGTGTGGAATGCGGTACGAATTGATGGAATATCCAAGAAACAAATTGGATATAGAGAAAATGAGATTTATTTTGCCAATGAATATGGATTTGTTATGTTTAGAGATTTAACCCCAACAACCAAAGAAGTGCATATTGCCATGTTAAAAGGGGCAAAAAATGTCGATTCTTTCGTTCAAGAATGCCTTGAAAAGATGAGAAAAAGAGGCGCAATTAAATTTGTAGGAACTATTGGTGAATGGAACAAACCTGCTTTAAAATTGGCAAAAAGATGCGGTTTTTGCGAAGAAGGCAGGATTTCTAATGCATTTTTGCGTGATGGCCAATATCATGCAATGGTAATGATGGGGAGCAAATAATGAGTTTTGTTACAAATGCAATCGGAGATATTTTAGGCACAAACCAGCAAGCGAGTGCTGCTCAATCGGCAGCCAGTACGCAAGCAAATGCTCAACTTCAAGCTCAACAACTTCTTCAGCAAAATCTTGCGCCATATTCGTCAATTGGTACTGCAGTTTTACCTCAATTATTAAGCTCTTTGGGTTATAACGGTACTTATGGTGCAAATGGCAATTTAACCGGTATTTCAGGTCAAGGATTTCAATTCAATCCAAATAATTTGGCTTCTACCCCTGGCTATCAATTTACCCTTCAGCAAGGGCTTAAAGGTATAAATAATCAGGCTTCAGCAACTGGTTTAAATCAATCAGGCGCACAACAAAAAGGCATCGCAAACTACACAACTGGTTTGGCTCAAAATACCTATAATCAGCAATATGCTAATGCTTTAAGCACTTATATGACTAATGCTGGTCAATTAGGAAGCCTGCTTAATCTTGGTCAAAATGCTGCTGCTGGTGTTGGTCAAGGGGCTTATAACTCCACGACTGCTGCTGGAAACGCTATTGCTCAAGGTCAAATTGCTGCTGGTCAATCAGGCACAAATGCTATTCAAGGCGCTTTAGGTCTTGGCCTTGGTGGTGCAGGCATTTATTCATTATTGGCTGGAAGTGGTGGCGCTGCTGCTGCCGGTGGCGCTGCTGCAAGCGCATCTTCATTAATTCCGACTGCATTATCCATTCTTGGGTCTGATTCAAGAATCAAACAAAACATTAAATTTCTTGGAGTTAATGAAAAAGGCATTCGTATTTATGAATATGAATATAAGCCTAAATTCCATAAAAAATGGGGCATTGGCAAATTTATTGGCGCAATGGCTCAGGAAGTTGAAAAAATCATGCCTGAAGCGGTCTTATCCGATTCCGATGGTTATAAATTAATCAATTACGCTTTGTTAGGGTAAGGAATCAATATGCCATTAAATTTACAAACGATTGATCCAAGCATCATTCCTACAAAACAAAATTTGCCTGATTTTGGCGCAATTCCTGCTGGAATTAGCCAAATAATGAACATTCAGAAAAATAAAGTAGGAATCGCTCAAGCTCAGCAACAAATGGCTGCTAATCAAGCAGTTTCACAAGCAATTCAACAAAATACCGATCAAAATGGAAATGTCAATATTCCGCAAATCATGCAGGCTTTATCGCAAGATCCTAATGCTGCATACAATCTTCCGCAGATTGGTACGCAACTCCAGCAAATGGAAGGTGCTAAATATACGGCTTTAAATGCCAAAATCGACAATGCGCGTAAAGAGAACGATTATTGGAATGCTCGTCTTGGCGGTTTAATGCAAAAAGGTGACAAAGTAACCAAAGATGACATCCTAAACGAAATGGCTCATGCCATGACGCGTGGGGTTTTATCCCCAACTGCTGCTCAGCAAGAAGTTCAGGGTTTACCCGATAATCCTCAAAGATTGGCTGCTTACGTCAAACAACATTATTTGGCAACTCAAGACAATGCGCGTCAAATTGATTTATTGACTCCAAGTCAAGAAGTTATTGATCCTGCAACTGGTGCTAAGCGTTTGGTTAGCAAAGCCGAGCTTTTGGGCATCACAAGCGGTCAAAATCCTATGGGTGGTGCAAATGCTCAAGGTGGCGCACAAAACGCGCCTATGGGCGGTCAAAATCAATCCACAGGCGGTTTCCAAACAACTCTTGGCCCTGGACAACAAGCTGCATTGACAACTGGTGGTACAAATCAAGCAAATGCTGCTCAAAATCTGCATGATGTGGCTGCCGATGTGCCTATTCGCATCAATTATCTTGAGCAAGCTCGCGAGAATTTGGCTAATCCTGGTGTCCAAACTGGCCCAGGCACAGATTGGCGCAATCAAATGAAATCATTTATGAATTCGCTTGCTCCTGATGTTGTTGAAAAAGTCGCTGGAAAAGACTTCAAGGGCGAAATCAAGGATTATGACGAGTTTAAGAAGATTATGACCAACTATGCGTCTTTGGCTTCCGCAGGCCTTGGAACTGGCACAGATGCTCGTTTGAATGCTGCTTTGACTGGTAATGCTAATCCATCGATCTCCAAATTGGCAAATGAGGACATTCTTACCAAAAACATCGCCATTGAGAAAATGCGTCAAGCTCAAGATTATGCTTGGCAGAATTCAGGAGTGCCTGCTGACCAATTTAACAAGTGGCAGTCACAATGGAACAAACAGATCAATCCTGATGCATTCGTGTTTTCAGTAATGACTCCTGCACAACAAAAGAGCTTTATTGAGCGTCAAAATGCTGCCAGTACATTGCCTAAATTCAAAAAGGATTTAGTCAATATGGTTAAACAAGGTTTCTTAGAAGCACCAGGACAATAATATGGCCGATCAAGATCTTTCTGAAGATTCGATTTTTAGTTCTTTTCTAAAAACTCCCCTTCCTTTGGCGAAGGGAACTGCTCCTGCTGACGCGAAAAGCCCAAGAGTTGCAGCAGACGCAAACAATCCAAGCGGGATATTGCTTGGAAAAGATGAATCAGGCAGACCGATCTATAAATCCTACAAAAAACCCGAGGACGGTGTTTTTGACACTCAGGCTTTAGCAGGAACTTATTTGGCTGGTCAAGGTGCAATGAAAGGTCAAAAGATCACTCCTGAGAGCTTAGTTGGTACTTGGGTCAATGGTGATCCGACAACTGGCGCAAGCGTTCAAGGTGGTAAGTATGTACAAACCCTTAAAAAAGAATTAGAAAGCGCAGGGGTTAAATTAAACGCAGACGGAACAATTCCAAACGTACCCGAAGCAAACGCTGCTTTCACTCGCACTCTTATTACGCATGAAGCTGGCGCTCGCGCAAAAGAATTTTTGCCTCATGTCAGCACAAATTTAGATCAAGACATTGAGAACCAATTTAATGCTTTTGTTAAGCAACCAACTGGCGCAACTCCACAGTCATCCGTTACCGTTACTGGCGCAAATAATGAGCCATTGCAACAAGCAAAAGACGTAGTCGGCAATCCATCGGACTTTTTAGCTGCTGCCGGCCACCATATTGCTGCGCCTTTGCATGGCGGTGCAAATCTGATCGAGCAATTATTGGCATCCGGTGTCAATAAAATCGCTCCAAATAGCGACATTGCCAAACTCATTCAAAATACTGCCAATGCTGACGTAGAGGCTACAAAAGCATGGGAAAAGCAATATCAAGCACAAACCCCAACTAATGCTGCATCGCTTGCTGGTGCAACGATTGGCGAGGTTTTGCCTGCTTTGGCAACTGGTGGCGGTTCAATGATTACCCAAGGTGGCGAACAAGCTGCTAATTTGGCTGCACGTCTAGGATTGCAAGAATTTGGTCAAGGCGCTGCTAAGTTAGGTGGTCAAGCTGCAGGAAGCGCAGGATTATCTACGCTTTATGGTTTAACTCAACCAACTTTAGGCGAGCAACCATTTTGGCAACAAATTGCTCAAAACGCTCAAACTAATGCCGGTGTTGGCGCTGCTATTCCTTTGGCAGTACCAGCAGCAGGAAAATTTGGCCAATATTTAGGCAATGTTGCAGGCGCTGCAATTAATCCATTTACTCAAGGTGGTGCTGAAAAGATTGCGCAAAACATCCTTAATAAAGCTGCAAGCAATAAAGGAATTAATGCGGTCAATCAAACAATCGTGCCTGGATCTACTCCGACATTGGCTGAACTTGCCAATAATGCTGGTGTAAGCACTTTGCAACGCACGATTCGCGATATTAATCCAACTCCTTTTGTTGAGCGCGAACAAGCGAATGCTGCTGCTAGATCAAATCTTTTGCAGAATGTTGCTAGGACTCCTGAAGAATTGGCTGCTGCACAAGAAGCGCGCAATTTATATGCTAATGATCAAGTCAATCAAGTGCTCTTTGCAAACAAACAAAAGGTCGATTCGACTCCAGTTTTAAATACAATTGACGATATTTTGAATGGCCCTGGCGGTAAACGTCCAGCAGTATCAAAATCATTGAACGACATTAAGTCTTTGGTTTCCCTTGGAACTGAAACTAAATCTACTCCAGCATCACCTATTTTGAATGCTGAAGGCAAACCAATGACTGAGGCTGCTAAAACAGTTACTCAAAAAGTTGAACAAGATCCTGAAGTTCTTTATCAATCTGTCCGCAAATCAATTGATGACAAACTCGATAAATTGAATATGGCTGATCGTTCAGGAGTTCAAGCAGCTTCTGAATTGATGAAAGTTAAACAATCCATTGATAATGTTATTGAGCAAGGTGCGCCAGGCTTTAAGAATTATTTGGATAAATATAGCTCTGAATCAAGCAATATTGATTCTATGAAGTATTTGCAAGGCCTTAAATTAACCGATCAAAATGGCAATATTACTTTATCAAAAGTGCAAAATGCCATTCAAAATATTGCTAAAGCGCAAGGTGAAAAAGGCGCAAATGCACAAAAGGCAATCACCGATACTCAACTTGGTGCTTTGAAATCAATTCGCGATGATTTGTTGCGTCAGCAAAAGGTTGGTTTAGGCCGTTCTCTTGGATCAAATACTGCTCAAAATTTGGTCACTCAAAACATGGTCGAATCAGTATTGCCTGGCAAACTAGGGCTTTTGGCATCTCATCTTCCTACTGGATCATTATCGGGAGCAACTGGCGCTGGTGTTGGCTATATGGCTGGTGGCCCAGTAGGTGCAATGATAGGCGCTGGAGTTGGCTCAAGAGTTGGATCTGCGTGGCAGACTTTAATGCAAGCTAAAAATGATGCGGTCATTAATGCCTTAACAGAGCATTTATTAAATCCAACACAAATGACAATTCAGGCGAAAAAGCCTGTTGTCACTCCGCAATTGATGGAATTGCTCTATCCAAGTATGATCGGGGTAGGCACAAATTCAGTTTCTCAGCGCCAATAAAAAGGCTTTTTTGAAA
>Ga0316225_1003639_pt1 | contig 11608 bp, 5 predicted proteins | sample TBH18015metaG_FD_206010 | JGI IMG/M metagenome (GOLD analysis project Ga0316225, IMG submission 206010) | Freshwater microbial communities from Trout Bog Lake, Wisconsin, USA - TBH18015 | ecosystem: Environmental > Aquatic > Freshwater > Lake > Hypolimnion/Profundal zone | place: USA: Wisconsin...
TGATCGAAAATATCGCACGCTACATCGAGCAGGGCGAACCACCGATGCAAGCCGCATTAAAAGGCGCAAAACAAATCGGCTTCACCATTATTTCACTGACTATTTCACTGATTGCCGTGCTTATCCCTTTGCTGTTCATGGGAGATGTGGTAGGCCGGTTATTTCGTGAATTTGCCATCACGCTGGCGGTCTCCATATTAATCTCAGCGGTAGTTTCGCTGACCTTCACACCGATGCTGAGCGCAAGACTGCTCAAACCGGCAAGCGATGAAAAACATGGCCGCGTGCTCACTTATTTTCAGCTTCAGTTCGAACGGCTCACGGCAGTTTATGGCCGTGCCTTGCATCAGGTATTACGCCATCAGAACATGACGTTGATCGTCGCTACCGGCACGCTGGTATTGACCGTTCTGCTGTATATTTTTATTCCCAAAGGGTTTTTTCCGGTTGAAGATACCGGCATGATTCAGGGCATAACCCAGGCGTCGCAAGGCATCTCGTTTCAGGAAATGAATCGACAACAACAAACCCTGGTCGACACCCTCTTGAAAGATCCGGCCGTTGCCAGCATTTCATCCTTTATCGGCGTAGACGGCACCAACACCTCGCTCAATAGCGGTCGACTGCTTATCAGTTTAAAACCGCTGGAACAGCGCCGTGACCGGGTCACTCCGATTATCAACCGCCTGCAAAAGCTTACCGCTGAGGTGACGGGGATTGATCTGTATATGCGTCCGGTGCAGGATCTGACCATAGACGATCTGGTCAGTCGCAGTCCTTATCAGTTCAGCATTACCTCAACGGATGCGGCTGCACTCTCTGCCTGGAGCCGCACTCTGCTGGATAAGTTGCAGGCTTTGCCGGAATTGATGGATGTCGCCAGCAGTGTGCAGAACAAAGGGCTGCAAGCCTATGTAGACATCGACCGCGATGCGGCATCACGCCTGGGGATCACGGTTACGAATATCGACAGCGCACTCTACAGCGCGTTTGGCCAGCGGCTGATTTCCACTATCTTCACCCAGTCGACGCAATACCGGGTGGTGTTGCAGTTAGCTTCTGAGGACAGGCAAGGCCTGCATGGTTTTGACAGCATTTACCTGACTTCAGCTTCCGGCGCATCGGTGCCCTTATCGCAAATCGCGCATATCGAACAGCGCACAGGGTTTCTGGAAGTTGACCACTTGGGGCAATTCCCCGCCGCGATGATTTCATTCGATCTGGCAAAAGGGGTCTCGATAGGCGCTGCGGTAGACGCAATCCATAAGGCACAAAAAGAAATCCAGCTACCGGCTTCGATTCCCTTGAAAATGCAAGGGGCGGCGGCAGCTTTCGAATCAGCACTGTCCAATCAGCTCTGGCTGCTGCTCGCGGCGATAGCCACCATGTATATTGTGCTGGGCGTCCTGTATGAAAGCTTTGTCCATCCCGTGACGATATTATCGACCTTGCCCTCGGCCGGTATCGGTGCCCTGCTGGCATTGATATTGTCCGGCAACAGCCTGACAGTGATTGCCATCATCGGTATTATTCTGCTGATCGGCATTGTCAAAAAGAACGCCATTCTGATGGTGGATTTTGCGCTTGATGCGCAACGGAATCAGGGTATGTCAGCAGCGGACGCGATTTTTCAGGCAGCCATGCTGCGTTTAAGACCTATCCTGATGACGACCTTTGCCGCACTATTTGGTGCAGTGCCCTTGATCGTCGGCGGTGGTATGGGCGCTGAACTGCGCCAGCCGCTGGGGATTGCACTGGTAGGTGGCCTGCTGCTCTCGCAACTGCTGACATTGTTTACCACGCCGGTGATTTATCTGGCTTTTGACCGTTTGTTAGTCAGATGGTCAAGCGCAAAGGATGTCTCGTGAACTTTTCCGCACCGTTCGTGAAGCGCCCGGTCGGCACCACGCTGCTGGCAATAGCCGTCTTGCTGGCCGGCACCATTGCCTTCAAACTGCTGCCGGTCGCCCCGCTGCCGCAAGTTGATTTTCCGACCATCAATATCAGGGCCAGTTTACCAGGTGCCAGCCCCGATGTGATGGCGGCCACCGTAGCCACACCGCTTGAGCGTTCGCTGGGACGCATCGCCGGCATCTCCGAGATGACTTCCAGCAGTTCACTGGGTTCGAGCAACATCACCTTGCAGTTCGATTTATCGAAAGAGATTAACACTGCCGCACGCGAGGTACAGGCCGCCATCAATGCCGCCGGTCCCATGCTACCCACCGGCATGTCCGGCAATCCCAGCTACCGCAAGGTTAATCCTGCCGATTCGCCCATCATGCTGTTGTCGCTGACTTCAAAAAGCCTGTCGGTGAGCCAAATGTATGATGCGGCCTCAAGCATCCTGGCGCAAAAAATCTCACAAATGTCCGGGGTAGGTCAGGTAACAGTAGGCGGCGGCGCGCTGCCCGCCGTGCGTGTTGATCTTGATCTGGATCAGATCAACAGCATGGGAATTTCCCAGGAACAAGTCAGAATCGCCATTGCCACGGCCAACATCAACGCACCTAAAGGCGCGGTAGAAGACGGAAAAAATCGCTGGCAGATACACGCTAACGACCAGCTCACCACCCATGAAGCGTACTCCAATCTGACTGTTGCCTTTGTCAAGGGCGTCGCCGTCAGACTGAAGCAGATCGCGCACATCAGCGCCGGCTCACAAGACATGTACAACATGGGCATGTCCAACGGTGAGCCTTCGGTGCAACTGATCATTTTCCGCCAGCCGGGTGCAAATATCATCGACGTAGTGGATCAAATCAAGGCACAACTACCGGTACTGACCGCCTCAATCCCCAAGGCTATCAACATCAACGTGGTGCTTGATCGCACCACCACCATCCGCGCCTCCTTGCATGATTCGATCATGACCTTGCTGCTGTCTGTCGTGCTGGTAGCCCTGGTAGTCTTTCTTTTTCTGCGCGACTGGCGTGCAACCCTCATCCCTGCCATTGCCGTACCTATTTCGCTTATCGGCACCTTTGCCGCGATGTATTTGCTCAACTACAGCCTGGACAATCTCTCGCTGATGGCGCTGATCGTCGCGACAGGCTTCGTGGTTGACGATGCGATCGTGGTGCTGGAAAACATCATGCGCTATATCGAAAAGGGACTCTCCCCCGTGCAAGCGGCACTGCAAGGCTCCAGGGAAGTCGGCTTCACGGTTTTGTCGATGAGCCTGTCGCTGGTCGCGGTATTTTTGCCGGTGCTGCTGATGGGCGGCATCATAGGCCGCCTGTTCCGTGAATTCGCCGCCACCTTGTCGATCGCCATTTTCATTTCCCTGATCGTCTCGCTGACCGTCACACCGATGCTAGCCTCCCGACTGCTCAAAGCCCGTACTGACAGCAAACCCGGTCGATTGGCTGCAGCTGGTGAACGCGGCTATGCCCGGCTGCTGCATGCTTATGATGTTAGCCTTAGCTGGTCGCTCAAACACCACCGCATCATGCTGCTGCTGTTTTTTTCAACTATTGCATTTACCGTCTATTTATACAGTATCGTACCCAAAGGTTTTTTCCCGACCCAGGATACCGGGGTGGTAACAGGCAGCATACAGGCTGATCAGGCCATCTCGTTTCAGGCGATGTCGATCAAGCTCAAGCGTATCGTCGCACTGATTAAAACCGAGCCTGCGGTACAAAATGCGGTGGCTTTCACAGGCGGGGGCGGCACCAACGGCGGCTTCGTTTTTATGACCTTGCAACCTTACTCTCAACGCCCGGATGCCACCACGGTGATCGGCCGTCTGAGGCATAAGCTCAACTCGATACCCGGCGCACAAGTATTTTTAGCTCCCTCGCAGGATATTCGCGCCGGTGGCAGACCCTCCCCCGCCCTTTATCAATACACCTTACAGTCCGGTGATTTGAATGAACTGCGTGTCTGGGAGCCTCGCGTACTCGAAGCCTTCAGGGGTATTCCGGGTTTAACCGAGGTAAACAGCGATCAGCAGAGCAAGGGGCTGGAAATTGAACTTGTCATCGACCGTGACGCTGCTGCACGTTACGGCATTTCGGTAAACACCATCGACCAGACGCTCAATGATGCGTTCGGCCAGCGACTGATTTCGACCATCTATGCGCCGCTCAACCAGTACCGCGTGGTGATGGAAGCGGATCTGCCATTTTTACAACGGCCTGAGTCTCTGAACGACATTTATCTGCTCAGTGCGACAGGACAAAAAGTCCCGCTGGCAACCCTGGCACATTACACCTTGGGCAACACGCCGCTGGTAGTCAATCATCAGGGGTTGTTTGCGGCTTCAACGATTTCGTTCAACCTGGAAAAGACCGTCTCACTGGGTCAGGCACAACAAAAAATCGCCGTCGCCATGGCGCAAATCGGCCTGCCCGGCACCATACAGGGCGGATTTCAGGGAACAGCCAAATTATTCCAGGACACGCTCAACAACCAGCCACTGTTTATCTTCACGGCGATTCTGGTGATCTACATCGTGCTGGGCATGCTGTATGAAAGCACCATCCATCCGATCACCATCCTCTCCACCCTGCCCTCTGCCGGCATGGGCGCGGTCCTTGCATTGCTGTTATTTCATATCGACTTTTCCATCATCGCGCTGATCGGGGTGTTTTTACTGATCGGCATTGTCAAGAAAAATGCGATTCTGATGGTCGATTTCGCCCTGCAAATCGAACGCAATACAGGAGCCAGTCCTCGCGACGCAATACATGAAGCCTGTCTATTGCGCCTGCGCCCCATTCTGATGACCACCATGGCTGCCCTGTTCACTGCCTTGCCGCTGGCCCTGATCACCGGCAACGGCGCGGAACTGCGCCAGCCGCTGGGTATCGCCATCGCAGGCGGACTGATTGTCAGCCAGTTGCTAACCCTGTACACCACACCGGTGATCTATCTGCAACTCGATAAAATGCGCCACTGGGGACACGCGCGCCGGGGAAAACGCAGTAAACAATTAATAATTGATAATTGATAATTACCAATTGCGGAATAAAGGGAAAAAAATGCTGAAATATATCATTATCGGATTACTGCTCACAGGTTGTGCTGCGGGGCCGGATTACAAACGCCCGGAAGTAGCGACACCCGCACAGTTCAAGGAAGGCTGGGTTAACACTGCGGCTTTGCCGACGACCGTGCCGGATGCATGGTGGGCTGTGTATGATGATGCAACCCTCAATGCGCTGGAAGTGCAAGTTGCACAAGCCAATCAGAGTCTGCGTGCCGCTTTTTATACTTACAGCCAAGCCCAGGCTCTCGCTGATACAGCACGTGCTGCCGAATATCCCACCGTGGGAGCGGGCATATCGTCCAGCAAAACCTCCGCTAACGGCGTCGTATCAAGCACGGGAGCGACAACCACGACCACCACTTCCGGCAAGAGCGCAAGTTTAACCGCCAGCTGGACACCCGATCTTTGGGGAAAAGTAAGCCGTCAGGTTGAAGCCGATCAGGCAAGTTCCGCTGCCAGCCTGGAAACGCTGCGCGCTGCTCAGTTAAGCTTGCAAGGCACGCTGGCACAGGATTACTTTTTGATTCGTCAACTGGATGCCCAGACGGCGCTGGCACGAAACACCGTCGCTGTGGATGAAAAATCGCTGCGAATCACGCAAAACCGCTACAAAGCCGGCATCGCAACCTCCGCTGATGAGGCCTTGGCCGAAGCGACTCTGGCGAATGCTCGCGTGCAGCAAGTGAGCTTTGGTATCCAGCGCGCACAACTGGAGCACGCCATTGCCGTATTGACAGGCCAGCCACCTGCCAATTTCACGCTAGCCTTCATGCCGGACCTTCAGGAACCGGCTCTGATTCCAGCGGGGCTTCCTTCACAATTGTTGCTGCGCCGCCCGGATCTCATCGCCGCAGAGCGTCAAGTAGCAGCAGCCAATGCGCAGATCGGCGTTTCAAAATCCGCCTATTTTCCGGCGTTAACCCTGTCAGGACAACGCGGTTGGCGCGGGCCGTCCTTGAGTAATCTTGTTTCTGCGCCCAACTTGTTCTGGTCTATGGGGCCCGCCCTGACCGCGACGCTACTGGACGGTGGCGCGCGCAAGGCACAAATAAAACAAAGTCAGGCAGCTTACCAGATAGCAGTCGCGCAATACCGGCAATTGAGTCTGACCGCATTGCAGCAAGTTGAAGATCAACTGGTAGCGATAACCACCCTGACAGAAGAAGCCGCCTTGCAAAAACTATCCGTTGCTGCAAATGAGCGCTCACTGCGTCTGGCAACGGATCAGTACAAGGCTGGCACAGTATCTTATTTGAACGTGGTCAACGCGCAAACAGCATCCTATGCAGCACGCAACACGGCACTGACGATCAGCGGTCAGCGCTATACAGCCAGTGTTGCGCTAATCCAGGCACTGGGCGGCGGATGGGGTAAGTCGACCCATGCGGAACTAGGTGAATCCGTAACGGATGTTACACAGCAACATCCGTTACCAAAATAAAAACAATTTCGCCGGTGTCAGTCCTGCTACTGGCTTATTAGCTTTACTCCCCGGCATTGTAGCAAACGCTTTTTCGTGAGTATCCCCATTGCGTCAGGCGATCGTAGATTGAAAGCGGTGTCCGATTGGTTGGACGCGCATTTGGATACGTTGGATTGGGTATCGACCCATGTGCAGCGTGCGCAAGCCGACCGGCCGCGGCGGCATGAGCATTGAGTCGATTTTACGCTGCGGCATTTTGAAGCAGCACCGGCGGTGAGCTTGCCGAAGAAGCGTGGCAGGCCGCTCGCGCTGAAATTCTTAAAAGGCGGTCTGAATGGCGTCAAGCCGCAAAATTGAGCCTACTTTAACCAAAACAGCCTGATCAATGAAAAATATCATTAAATACTAATTTATCGCCCGCGCACAATTCGCGTGTTTATGGATGAGAACTAACATAGTAAAGCTGCTGTTGAAAAGAGTCCGGCAACGCTATTCAATCAGGTTTCAGAGGAGATCGGCAGGTCTGAAGTAGTGTATCGGAAACAAGGTGCAGTAGACGGGATACAGTCCGCGACTCACCGGATATAGTCCGCCACGGATGAAATAAAGTCAGGCGCGGGTGAAATAAATTCAGGCAAGGACTGGCGGAACAGGGAAACACGCCAGTAGAAACCCGACATAAGCCAGTGGAAACCAGGCACAAGTCGGTGAAGTTGTTTTTATTGCGAGTATTAGATGTTACTGCGTAACATCCAATATATAATCAACAGTTGCTGGTACTTATTGCGCTTCATCTTGATCTAAAAGCGCTAACTTGTCACGAATAATTGAATGCTAAACCTCATCATTTCACCACCTGATAGTAGCCTGCTCTACTCAGGAAACTATGACTTCATTCTGGTAGGGTTGTCCATCATTGTAGCGATATTTGCATCCTATGCGGCGTTACTGGTATCCCAACACGTTACAACGGCTACACTGATTAGAGCAAAGTATCTGTGGCTGGCCGGCGGCAGCCTGTGCTTAGGTATTGGTATCTGGTCTATGCATTTTGTCGGCATGCTGGCTTTCAACTTGCCTTGCTCGACCAGCTACGATCCTATTCTCACCTTGCTTTCTACCCTGCCCAGCATACTCGCCAGTGCAGTTGCGCTAAAAATCATCAGCCGTCCGAAAATAACCACGACACAACTTGCCAACGGTGGCTTACTGATTGGTGCCGGCATCGGTGCGATGCACTATTCAGGCATGGCAGCGATGCACATGAATGGTCTGATTCGTTACGATATCAAAATTTTCCTGCTTTCCCTGCTTCTTGCCGTCATGCTGGCCACCACAGCACTTTGGATTAAATTCAAAATGCAGTCACTGCAAAACGAATGGAGCAAATGGAGTGTCATAATCAGTGCAACGGTAATGGGGTTGGCTGTCTCCGGCATGCATTACACCGCCATGGCAGCAGCCTATTTCGTACGGGACGGCGTTAGTATACTGAGCACAACGGGGATTGCCCCCTCTTTTCTTGCTGCTATCGTATTGACCGCAACTGGTCTGATTACCGTTGTCACGATTGCCGCCACTTATATCGACCATCCCGGCTTACTGTCTTTCGGACGTTCCTACAAACTGATCGGGGTGTTACTTACTATCTGGATCAGCGTTGCCTGGTTAAGTGCAGACTATTATTATGCACGTCTGACCCGGACGGTGTACCAACAAGGCATACAACTCGCCACACAACAGGTAACACAGGTTGCATTTAACCTGGATGACAACATTGAACAACTTAAAGGCATCGCACTGGTTTTTGCCCAAAACACAGACATCCGGCGTGCTTCGCAGCTTTTTACAAGCACAGCAAAGGAACAGTCTCCCGAGCTACGCAAAGCCCACTGGACGCTGGATAAAAGTTTGACTCAGCTGGATGATAGCCTGTCCCATGCGGCAAAAAGCCTGGGAGCCGACGTCATCTATCTTCTCAATTCAAGCGGGGATTGCATCGCATCGAGCAATGCGGATAAACCAGACAGCTTCGTTGGCACTAATTATGCCGATCGTGAATATTTCCGTCAGGCACGCCAAGGCGAGCACGGCCATCAATATGCCATAGGACGAGCCAGCAAAATACCCGGACTTTTTTACTCTCGCAGCATATTCGAAAAAGGTCACTTCACCGGCGCAGTCGTTGTCAAACGCAACATTTTGCAATTTTTTCGCTGGACTAATCAGACAAATGCATTTCTCACCGATGCCAACGGCGTCATCGTGCTCTCATCTGATAAGGCCATCGAATCTCACTATATGCCCGGGGCATCTGTCACAAAACTATCTGCGAAAAAGATACCGCTGCAATATAGGCAATCTGTTATTAAACCAGTAACGATCACGCCATGGAACAAAGATCGTTTTCCATTTGCGGTGCTAATCGAGGGAAAGCCAGTTGTTTTTACAGCAAAAAAACTGCCTGAGGACGCAATCACCGTCTATTCATTCCGTCCACTGGATGAAATTATCCACCTGGATAATGAAAAAATCTGGCTATTTCTTTTGCTCGCCTCTGCCGGCAGCATGTTGATCATCGCCGCAGCGGCAATCTTACTTTATTTGCTTGAATCACAGACAACCGCTGCTGACCTGCGCATCGCGGCTTCCGCGTTTGAAGCGCAGGAAGGCATGATGATCACGGATACCAACAGTACGATTTTAAGAATCAACAAGGCCTTTATCAATATTACGGGTTACCGTGTCGAAGATGCCGTTGGTCAGAAAGCCTGCCTGCTCAATTCAGACCTGCATGATAAATTTTACAACGACACCATCTGGCCACAAGTCAGACTAACCGGGAATTGGGAAGGTGAATTCTGGAGCAAGCGAAAAAATGGTGAGATTTATCCCGAATCTCTCACTATCACGGCAGTTAAAGACAAAAACAGCAATATCACGAATTATGTGCACATTTTCAATGATATTAGCGCAAATAAAGCTGCCGCAGATGAAATCAAGCATCTGGCATTTTATGATTCACTCACCGGGTTGCCCAACCGGCGTCTGCTAACTGACCGGCTCGGACAGGCTTTGGCATCAAGTGCTCGCAGCGAACAGCAAGGCGCACTGCTTTTCATTGACCTAGATAATTTCAAAACACTCAACGACACGCTCGGCCATGATATCGGTGATTTGTTATTACAACATGCAGCGGAACGCCTGACCTACTGCATGCGGGAAGGCGACACCGTCGCACGTCTGGGCGGAGATGAATTTGTGATTATCCTTGAGAAGTTAAGTGCACATGCGATCGAAGCGGCAGCACAGACTGAACTCGTGGCCCAAAAGATACTTGCCAGACTGAACCTGCCCTACAAACTCAACTCACATGTCTATTTCAACACAGCCAGCATAGGCGCTACCATTTTTAGCAGCAACAACACCGCAAAAGAGGACCTGTTCAAACAATCCGACATTGCCATGTATCAGGCAAAAAAAGCCGGACGCAACACCTTGCGTTTTTTTGATCCGGTCATGCAGGAAAATATTAACTCCCGGGCAATACTCGAAGTCGAATTGCGCAACGCCATTGAACAGCAACAATTCCATCTGTATTACCAGGTTCAGGTGAATGACGCCAATATTCCAGTCGGTGCAGAATCGCTGGTCCGTTGGATACACCCCAAACGCGGCGTGATTTCTCCCTTACAGTTTATCCCGCTGGCCGAAGAAACCGGACTTATTTTACCTATCGGTTTATGGGTGTTGAACGCGGCCTGCGCCCAAATTGCAAAATGGCAACAAAATAGCAACACCCGCGATCTTATGCTGTCAGTTAATGTCAGTGCCCGTCAGTTTCACCAGCCTGACTTTGTCAGCCAGGTGCAAGCGATTGTGCAGAAACATCAAATCAACGCGACTCGTCTGAAACTGGAACTGACTGAAAGCCTGTTGCTTGACAACGTCGAAACCATCATCACGACCATGACAGCATTAAAAAAAGTTGGTATTCAGTTTTCACTGGATGACTTTGGCACAGGCTATTCCTCCTTGCAATATCTGAAACGACTACCACTGGAGCAGCTCAAAATTGATCAGTCATTTGTACGCGACATTACTGTTGACTCCAGTGACCAGGCCATTGTGCGCACCATCATTGTGATGGCACGCAGCTTGAATATGGATGTCATTGCCGAAGGAGTAGAAACAGAAGAACAACGGACATTGCTGATCAACAAAGGCTGTACACACTTTCAAGGCTATCTCTTCGGCAGACCCGTGCCCCTCGAAGATTTTGAGACTATTTTAAAGCGCTGTTGAGATATTAATTCGGGCTTACCTTAAAAGTTTCTACGACTGCTTTCTGCCATGCAGTAACGAATATGTGCCACTATGTGCAGCTCGACATAATGGCGCAAATAGAGCAGACAGACTGTCGGTTAAATGCCAAAATAAGCATCCACAAGCTTCGAGCCTTGAGGTACAAATTTTTTAGCCATACTGAACTGAAAAAAAGGGGGACGAATCGCCCCCCGATAAATCATGACGAAGATTTATTTATCAAAAGGTTGCGGACGCGGCGTTGTATCAGTTGACGGAGGGAGAATCGGCAATTTGAACGATGACTGGTCACCCGTCAGTATCTTCATCACTAAATGCCTTGCCCAATTGTATGCGCCCCATTGTTTCAACTGCCTGGTGTAGGGTCGCTGCTTCACCATCATGGAAGTAGGGATAGATTAATTCAATGTTGCGCAACATGGGTACTTTGAAGTTAAATCGGTCGGAATCCTTACCGGTCACCGCCGATCGTCCTTCTGCCTTATTGATGGTTTTGTACGGTTCAACAACGCCCATTTTCTTGTAGGAATTGCGGCCGACGGCAGGACCATTGTGACAGGCAACACAACCGCTGTCCTTGAACAGTTTGTAACCGGTAAGCTCTTCGCTACTTAATGTTTTTTTTCGCCTTTCAACCATTTATCAAAACGGGAGTTTGGCGTTACCAGTGTTTCTTCAAAAGTAGCAATCGATTTAGTCACTTCATCAATTGTTATTTTGTCGACTTTAAAAACCATGGTGCGCTCAAAAACCAAGTGCAACATTTTTAGAGGAGAATGTTGCATGGGAAAAATTTACAAGCAGTTGAGTATCGAAGAGAGAACAATGATTCAGACACAGCTATCAATGGGGTTCAAGCCAGG
>Ga0316225_1003643_pt1 | contig 11601 bp, 10 predicted proteins | sample TBH18015metaG_FD_206010 | JGI IMG/M metagenome (GOLD analysis project Ga0316225, IMG submission 206010) | Freshwater microbial communities from Trout Bog Lake, Wisconsin, USA - TBH18015 | ecosystem: Environmental > Aquatic > Freshwater > Lake > Hypolimnion/Profundal zone | place: USA: Wisconsin...
GTCGCAGCCTACCAGTAACAAGCCACGTGCGGCCAGAACCGGTCCCAGCGTTTCGGCAATTTCTTTTTCTCTGGCGGTCAGCGGTTGCGCCACACCCAGTCCGCCGGCAGCCAGATTGCCCCTGATTTCATTTCCCTGCGGGATCCGCGCCAGCGAGAACGGCACCGCTTTGCCTCCGATGAGCAGCACGCGTTTGTCGCCCTGCTTGATTTCGGGAATATAGCGTTGCGCCATAATCGTTCGTTTGCCACAATCGGTCAAGGTTTCAATGACAGATCCCAGATTCAATCCGTCCGGTCCGACCTTGAAAACCCCGGCGCCACCCATGCCGTCGAGCGGCTTGAGAATGATGGTGTGATGATCGGCATGAAAACCGCGCAGTCGCTCTTCGTCCTTCGTGACGATGGTCGGGGCGGTAAATTGCGGGAACTGTGCAATGCTGAGTTTTTCATTGTGACTGCGGATTGCGCCCGGTTTGTTGAAGATGCGTGCGCCGGCGTTTTCTGCCAGTTCCAGCAGATACGTGGCGTACACATATTCCATGTCAAACGGCGGATCCTTGCGCTGCAACACCAGGTCGAACTCGGTCAGCTTTCGTTCCTTTGGCAGATCGGTGCGGTACCAGTCGTCGGTACCGGTCAGATGTACCCGGTGTACGCGCGCTGCAACCTGCTGATTCACGTAAGCCATATCACCCGGCATGAAGGCATAAATTTCATGACCGCGTTTTACCGCTTCACGCATCATCGCAAAGGTGGAATCCTTGGCAATGTTAAAGTCGGCCAGCGGGTCGGTCAGAAAGGCTATTTTCATGGGATGGTCGGGTTAGGCTAATACAGTTCAGGATTGGGATCGGTCTGTTCCAGTTCCAGCGAGGCGGCCAGCAGGGCCAGCCGGGCCACGACACCGTACATGTAAAACCGGTTCGGCGAAGCCGTGCCGGGTTTGGCATGCAGGTCGGGCAGGGCATGTTGCTGGGCAAAGGCCAGCGGCACAAAATGCGAGCCCGGCGCGTTCAGATTTTCATCCACGCCGCGGCCGGAATGCACGCGGTAGAAACCGCCGATCACATACCGGTCCATCATGTACACCACCGGTTCGGCGACCGCGTCATTGATCTGCTCGAAGGTATGCACGCCTTCCTGAATAATCACATCGGAGACTTCCAGGCCTTCCTTGATGACCGACATCTTGTTGCGCTGCTTGCGGTTCAGGTCTTTGACTTCACTGGCGTCACGCACCGTCATGATCCCCATGCCGTAGGTGCCGGCATCGGCCTTGACGATGACAAACGGTTTTTCCTTGATGCCGTACTCTTTGTATTTTTTGCGGATCTTGCCCAGCACCATATCGACCTGTGCGGCCAGCTGGTCTTCACCGATCCGTTCGTGGAAATTGATCTGCGAGGCCTTGCCAAAATAGGGATTGAGCATCCATGGATCGACGTCGATAATCTTGGCAAATTTCTTGACCACTTCATCGTAGGCGGCAAAGTGATTGGTCTTGCGACGCACGGCCCAGCCTGCATGCAACGGCGGCAGCAGAGTCTGTTCGTGGATATCCTTGAGTATTTCCGGGATGCCGGCCGACAGATCATTGTTGAGCAAAATCGTGCACGGATCAAAACCGGCCAGACCGAGCCGGCGGCCATTGGCTGAACGCTCCAGCGGTTCGAGCGTGATGGTGGTACCGTCCGGCAGTTCCAGCGTGGTCGGCTCCTTGATTTCTTCGGACAGACTGCCCAGACGGACATTGAGCCCGGTCTGACGGAAAATCTGCACCAGGCGAGATACGTTCTGCAGATAAAAGGTATTGCGGGTATGACGCTCCGGAATCAGCAGCAGGTTTTTTGCATCGGGACAGTATTTTTCAATCCCCGCCATGGCGGCCTGCACGGCCAGTGGCAGCATTTCCGGCGCCAGATTGTTAAACCCGCCCGGATACAGATTGGTATCGACCGGAGCGAGTTTGAAACCGGCATTGCGCAAATCAACCGAGCAGTAAAACGGCGGCGTATGTTCCTGCCATTCCAGGCGAAACCAGCGCTCGATGGCTGGCGTTGCTTCCAGTATTTTCTTTTCGAGATCAAGTAAAGGGCCATTTAAGGCAGTGACTAAATGTGGGACCATATGTGACCTTAATAACCTTGTGCAGACCGACGGCGCGATCGAAGTGAGCGATTTTATCTGCTATTAGGATTTTGTGTTGTTGTGCATTGCCCGGAATTGGTCCGTGTACCTTGGGGTAAGTCCTAATTTATCAAGCCTGTGACTAATAATAATGCGTTCGCCAAACTATTGATTGATAAAAAGCATGACTAAAACAGTTTTATTCCTGACGGCCTTTACTTTTATGGCGCAATTTCAGCGAATACGGTCGCTTATTTATTTTAAAGGCAAGACTTAATGGTAATTAAGCGCCGCGTTTCATTTTTTACGGTCTCATTGCGATTACAATAGCGGCTTCAAAGCGCCTTATCAAATTCAATCCGATGCCCCAGCCTTTTTTTCAGCACCACGTTTTTTTCTGCATGAATCAGCGCGACGACGGTCGTGCCAGTTGTGCCGACTGCGGTTCGCCAGCGATTCAGAAATATGCCAAGCAGCGTATCAAGGAACTGAATCTGAATGGTCCCGGCAAAATCCGCATCAATCAGGCCGGCTGTCTGGACCGCTGCGAACTCGGACCGGTGCTGGTGGTGTATCCCGAAGGGATCTGGTACACCTATGTCGATGAGCATGATATCGATGAAATCATCGACGCACATCTGGTCCATGGCAACATCGTGGAACGATTGCGGCTTCCCAATCCCTGAATAACGCCCCATGAACGCACAGACCAGACAATTTTTTCTTCAGGGCGGTGGCGGCCAGATGCAGTGCGCCGTCAATACGCCGATTGACCAGGCACCGGTCGGCATCGCGCTGATCGCGCATCCGCATCCGCTGTATGGTGGCACCATGGAAAACAAGGTGACACAAACACTCTCGCGCACCTTCGTGTCTCTCGGTTATGTCGCAGCACGCATGAATTTTCGCGGCGTGGATCAATCCGAGGGCGTGCATGATCATGGCCTCGGTGAAACCGATGACATGCTTATTCTGCTGCAGCACATGCAGACCCAGTATCCGGGACTGCCGGTAGCACTGGCCGGTTTTTCATTCGGTACTTTTGTACAAAGTCGTCTGCAGCGTCTGATGCAGGAAGCCGGCAATCCGGCCCAGCGTCTGGTACTGGTGGGCAGTGCGGCTGGCAAATGGGATATGGAACCGGTACCGGCAGACACCATCATTATTCACGGCGAGCAGGATGACACGATACCGCTGGCCGATGTCTTCGACTGGACCCGGCCACTGGATATTCCGGTGGCAGTGATTCCGGGCGCGGACCATTTTTTTCACCGTAAATTACACCATATAAAAGACTTGGTAACGGCGCTTTGGTAACCAATCGTAGGCTGGGATGCAATCCCAGCATTTCAACCGTTGATGCTGGGATTGCATCCCAGCCTACGCATCTTATTTCTTCTACCCGAACTTTATAAATCTGATCTGTCACCATGAAAAAATATTTCGCTTTAACTCTGCTCTGCCTTTCTCAACTGCTCCAGTCAGGTCAGGCGCTTGCGCAAACTCTGCCTGCGCCCACCATTGCCGCACGCTCATGGCTGCTGCTCGATACCACCAGCAATCAAATCATCGCCTCGGAAAATCCGGCCATGCGCGTGGAACCGGCCTCGCTGACCAAGATCATGACGGCGTATCTGGTGTTTGAAGCGCTGCGCGATAAAAAGCTCAACATGGCGCAATCCGTGAATATTTCCGTGAAAGCCTGGAAGGTGGATTCGGACAGTTCCAAAATGTTTATCGAACCCAAAACCCCGGTCACGATCAATGATCTGTTGTATGGCCTGATTGTTCAGTCCGGCAATGATGCCGCCGTGGCGCTGGCTGAGGCCGTAGCCGGCAGCGAAGAAGCCTTTGCCGTGCTGATGAACCGTGAAGTGGAACGCATGGGACTCAAAGAAACCCATTTCGCCAACGCGCATGGGTTGCCCAGCCCGCAGAACTATTCCACCGCCGGTGATCTGGCGCGCATTGCGCAGCATCTGATTGTGGATTTCCCCGAGTATTACAAAACCTTTTATTCAACCAAAAGTTTTACTTATAACAAAATCACCCAGCCGAACCGCAACCGTTTGCTGTGGCTCGATCCGACCGTGGATGGCATGAAAACCGGTCACACTGATGCGGCCGGCTACTGCCTGATTTCATCTGCCAAACGTCCTAACGGAACCGGCGAGCGGCGCCTGATTTCGGTAGTGCTCGGTGCCACCAGCGACCAGGTGCGGGCCCAGGAAAGTCTGAAGCTGCTGAACTGGGGTTTCCTCAATTTTGACACCGTCAAGCTGTATGATAAAAACCAGGCGATCGGCAATCCGGAAGTATGGAAGGGTACCCAGTCGCAGATCAAAATCGGCTTTAATCAGGACCTGTATGTAACGCTGCCCAAAGGCAGTGCTGCGCGCATCAAGCCGCAGCTGGAACGCAAGGATCCACTGGTCGCACCAATCGCCGCCAATGCGCAGATTGGTACCATGAAGATGATGATCGATGGTAAAGCGGTGGCGGAATTTCCGGTGCTGGCGTTGGAGAGCGTGAGTCAGGCCAGCATCGTTGGGCGGGCCTGGGATTCGGTGCGGTTGTGGTTGAAGTAAACTGCATGACACAGTAGGACTAGCTATTCATGATGCTTCGTACGGCGCCGTACCGACACCAAACCAGCGCCTGGTGCAACCTGTCAACCGAGATTGGAATTAAACCAATTGAATGCGTCCTTCCTGTCATGCCGGAAGCAAGGGCAGACATCATAATCCGACTGCAGGGGCGGGACGGGTTTTCCAGAAAGAAGACCAATGCATCCCATGAATTTATCCAGTTTTATACTCAGCCACATCGAAGAAATTCTCGTTGAATGGGACGCCTTTGCAAAAACACTGCAGCCCGCCTCGCAAAACATGTCAGGCATTGAACTGCGTGACCACGGAAACAGGATTTTGGAACGCGTCGCAAAAGAAATCGAACTCAGTGAAACTCCAAAAGAGAAGGACGACAAATCAAAAGGTTTGGCGCCTGATGCAGCCAATACCGACACTGCCGCAGGCGAGCATGGTACAGAACGGCAGTTGGCCGGATTTACGATGCTCCAGCTTATTTCGGAATATCGCTCAATGCGCGCCAGCGTACTGAAATTATGGATGGACAATTTATCCAGCAATGAACGAACCTCCGAACAGATTCTGCGATTCAACGAAGCCATCGACAAGGCTTTGGCGGAGTCCGCGTTGACCTTTCACCAGCAGGCCAATCGCACCAGAGACACTTTTCTGGCAGTTCTGGGACACGATTTAAGAGGTCCTCTGGCCACCATGACTGTGGCGGGAAGTTATCTGATCAGACCTGATGTAGGCACGGATGGGACCTTTGTCATTGGCACGCGTGTTAAAAAAAGTGCTGCGACCATGAGTGCGATTGTGAATGATTTGCTGCAGTACTCTCAAATACAACTCGGCGGGAAAATTCCGATAACGCGCAGCCTGGCTGATATCGGCGCCATCTGTGGGGCGGCCGTTGACGATGCGCGGGCATCAAACCCGGACTGCAATTTTGAATTGGAAACATCAGGCGAACTGTTCGATGACTTTGATGCCCAGCGCCTGCAACAGGTGTTTGCAAACCTGCTGAATTACGCTGCACTGTATCGGGGGAGAATAAACACGGTTCAGATTGCTGCAAGTGGCAGCGCCGATGCGATTACGGTTCAGGTAAGAAATCATGGTCCGGTTATCCATCCGGAATCACTGAAGGCAATTTTCGACCCCTGGAATCAGCACCACTCAAAACCGTGGCATGGGAATCAGCAATCACCAAGTTCCGGTTTGGCTCTGTTTATTTCGCGTGAAATCACCGAGTCACACGGAGGAACATTAATTGTGGAGTCCAGCCCGTCCGTCGGCTCGGTATTTACCGTCAGTTTCCCCAGGCAGGCATCCTGAACGGACAGGTTATTTGGGAGCGTATTGCATTTCGCCATTTCCAAATGACCAGTCTTCGCGGCTGACATCGATAAGACTGATCCAGACGTCTTCTTTCCTGAGTCCGGTATTGGCATGAATTCCGTCGGCGAGGGCGCGATAAAATGCCTTTTTGACCTCCGTGGTTCGTCCCGCATTCCAGGTCACCTGGATGAATACGATTTTCGGCGTGTAGGTCACACCCAGGTAACCCTCAGCCGGATAGATCAATTCGTCCTGGGCATGGCGAGTTACGATCTGGAATTTGTCATGAGCCGGTACATTGGCTACGCTGGTCATGGATTCGTACACGACGTCGCAAATAGCGCGCACCTGTTCGGATGACATATCCCTGGATACATTGATTCTGGCTAGTGGCATGATGAGACCTTTGGAAAATGATGTTGTAGATGTAGCTCGAATCCGTCCGTGCGGTTGTTGTCTGCGGGATCGGTTCCGACACTGGTCATGCATTTTACCTTTTTCCAGCGTCGTTCCCGCCTGAATGAAAAAAACGCCTCAAACCGCTTTAACCTTGACCAGTTCAGCCATGGCCAGTCCCCCCGACTGCGCAGCCAGTCCGGCCGCCACTCCCGCCCGGTCAGAGTCAGAGCGATTCTGACTGACCTTCCATTTGCCAACCAGTTTTTCAACCGGCATTTCTATGCCAACAATCATCTCCAGCATACGCTCCAGATAATCCTGCGGCGCATCGCTGACTTTCCACGGCAGTTGCTGAGTGCGCTCATGGGTGTTGGTCAGTTCGGTCACGAGCTGCAGCAACCATTCCCGGTCTTCAATCACACGCAGCCTGCCGTGCGCGTGCACCACCGCATAGTTCCAGGTCGGTACCGCCTTGCCGGTCTGATGTTTGCTGGGATACCAGTTGGGTGAGATATACGCATCGGGTCCCTGAAATATCGCCACTGTTTCGGCGCCGGCTTCCTGCCAGACCGGATTGGCACGCGCCACATGAGCGCGCAGCATGCCGTGTTCTCCGACACCGGGATCAATCAAAAAAGGAATGTGGTTGACAGTCAGCCCCAGCTTGCCGTTGGTGACCATGCAGCCAAGTGGGCAACGCCGGATCAGATCATGCATGACGTCTGTATCGAGTTCTTCATGTGCTTTGGGCAGATACATAACAGCTCCTTAATTTGCCGGCGGGGTTTGCTGTTGTGCGATCCACGCATCGATCTGCGTTTCCAGCACCGACAGCGGCAGCGGACCATTGTCGAGGATGGCGTTGTGAAAAGCGCGCACATCAAATCGGTCACCCAGCGCAGCAGCGGCGCGGTTGCGCAATTCCCTGATTTTCAGCTGCCCGATCTTGTAACTCAACGCCTGGGCAGGCCAGGCGATATAGCGGTCCACTTCAACGATATTGTCAGCCGGCGGGTTGCTGGTATTGTCGTTCATGTAGGCAATCGCCTGGGCGCGAGTCCAGCCCAGCGCATGGATACCGGTGTCCACTACCAGACGCGCTGCGCGCAGAATTTCGTCATTCAGATTGCCAAATTTGGAATACGGATCCTTGTACATGCCCATTTCATCGCCCAGACTTTCTGCATACAGAGCCCAGCCTTCTTCGAACACGGCGTACGAACCATTGCGGCGGAATCTGGGCAGCGCGCTGGCTTCTTTGGCGATGCTGATCTGCAGATGGTGACCCGGCACCGCTTCATGCATGGCCAGCGTTTCCATTTCCCATTTGGGACGGGTATTCAAATTGGAGACGTTGACGGCAAAATAGCCCGCGACTTTGCCATCATCCGAGCCAGGTTGATACGATGCCGAAGGCTGTTGCTCCGCGCCGAGCATGGGCAGCGCCCTGACTTCGGGCTGCGCCTTGGGCAGGCTGGCAAACTCGCGCGGCAGGACTGCAGCGATGCGCGCGATGATGGTGTCAAAGCCACTGAGCAGTTCGTTCGGGCTGGTATAAAAAAAGCGCGGGTCGGTATTCAGAAACGTGCTGAATTCGGCAAGGCTGCCTTTAAACCCGACCTTGTCCATGATTTTCTGCATCTCAAGATGGATGCGTGCGACTTCAGCCAGACCGAGCTCATGGATTTGCTGCGGGGTGGAATTGGTTGTGGTCTGGGCGTTGATCAGAAACTGGTAGTAGGCCATGCCGCCGGGCAGATCTGAGGCGGCAATGCTGTCGCGGCACGCCGGCAGATATTGGGTGGCAATGAAATTTTCCAGTTTCAGCAGCGCCGGGGCGACATGTTCATTGAGTTCTTTGTTGCCCAGCCTGGTGAATACGTCGGGCTTGGGAACGGTGTCGGGAACGTGTCTGAACGGTTTGGCCAGTTCGCTTTCAGACAGATGCAAACGCAGATTTTTCAATTGTGCCGGGATCGGCGCAATAATCACTTTGGGCGCGACCCAGCCGGTTTTCATGCCCTGCTGCAGCTGCTCGATCAGACCGTCAATATAGGCAGGCAGTGCGTGCAGCCGTGCGAGGTAACTGTGGTAGTCATAGGCGTTGTTAAACGGTGTCTGGATGACCAGATTCGGGAAGGTGATCTGGATACCGTCGAGCTGCGTCACCGGCTGGACCGTGTACGGATAGAACGTCGCGGCATCGACGGCCATCTGTTTTTCAAAGATGAACTGGTCGTATGAAATCAGATCCTGTCCCACCAGCGTGGCACGGTTGATTTTGCGTACCTCTTTGAGCATGTCCTGCTGATGCCGGAGCGCCACGCGCTGGGCCGCCAGCGTGGTGTTGGTCAGTTTGTGGTTGTAACGTGTGTCGCCCAACGTGGTGGCGAATTCCGGCGAGTGACTCAAGGTCCATTGCCAGTCCGATTCCAGCAGATTATCGAATTGCGGATTGGCCCCGTGGGCTGTTATGGCAATCGTCAGTGCGACAACGGTGAAGAATTTTTTCAGCATGTGGGTCTCAGGTTTTTTACGGCGTGCCTATGGCGTGCCTACGGCGTGCCCAATTGCAGGAACAGATTGAATGCGCCGGCCGGGGCAACGGCCAGACCGAAATGGGCCGGTCCCATGAAGGTGTTGGCACCGACGAAGACACTCAGACTCTTTTTCAGCCTGGATAATTCGAATTCAGATTTGTCGCTGGACGCGTTGCCGACTTCGAGCGAAGTGCCGATAAAGGCCGCCTCGCCAGCCAGACCGAATTGTACAGCCCGATACAGATAGGTGGCGTTGCCGTATACAAGGTAGTTGCCGATGAACTGGTCCGGCTGATAGGCGGTCAGTCGCTGGAACCCGCCAAGAGATAAACCGATACCGGGTATGGGGGAGCCGGACTGTTTGCGCGTGCCGGCCGACATGCTCAGATTGACACTGTGGTCCTCTTCGCTGCGTGCCCATGTGCCATTGAAAGTGAGTTGCTGGTAAGGACGCAGATCACTGTGGGTTTCGATGGCCTTGGTATCGCTTTGATCCTGATTGATACCGGCAAACAGTTCGGCACCGACGAGATAACCATCCTGCGGAAACACCGGCGTGTCAAGCTGATCCGCGGTGAAGCGTGCGTGGAAGGCGTACTCGTTCATTTTGGCCCAGGGCAGATTGGACGTGGTTACCTGCTGGCCGTTCTGCTGCGTCACGATGACACCCATTTTGGGATTCAGATTGTAATGGCTGGCGATCAGGCCGGTACGCAATTCGCCGGTTCTGGAATAGTCACCTATCGGAATACCCAGATCCAGACCTGCCTGGGTGGTATTGAGATTGTATTCGGCAATCGGGGTATTGTCGGAATACAGTCTGAGCGGCTTTTGCTGCAAATTGATGTAGGGCGCCACATAGACGCCTTCCCTTACTGTGAGCGGCTGGCGCAGTTCGGAGCGAATGCCGTTGATGGTGCCGAGTTCAAGATCGTTGCGCCATTCAAGCCCGCTGTCGTCAATCCAGGGCAGGCGGTGTCCGATCTGCAGCTCAAAACCGCTTTGACCTTCAAAGCCGGATACCAGGGCCAGCCCGAAGCGTACAAAATTGGGACCCCAGCTGCGTTCGGTGGCATCGATCTCCACACCGTAATCATCGCCATGCCGCACCAGCCGTTGAGTGATACCGTCAAACTGGCGTGAATTAATCAACGGTGTGATGCGTACGTTGATCGATCCGGAATCGTAAATCGAACCGATCTGGATATTGAGCTGGCGCTTGATATCGTCAGCCGGAATTTTTCCTGTACTGTGCACCTCGACAAAGGCAATCCGTACGCGCTTTAACACCGGATCGGAACGCGCCTTGAGTTGGGCTTCATAATCTGCTGCCGGGATTTCCAGTGCGGCAAGCTGGACCTGGTTGGCCAGAGCGCCCTGATAGCCGATCTCTGAGGCCGCGGCGTTCTGGTCAAAATCCATGAACCCGATCCCACCCAGGTCCGGATCAATCAGCACATCGGTGGGCAGAAGACTTTTTTTCTGCTCATTGACGTTCTGTTCGGTCAGGATATTCATCATCTGCTTGCTGATATTGAAAAAACTTTTCAGATCCCCACGGGGTAACAGCGGTGTGCCAATATTGACTGCGATGATGACGTCGGCGCCCATGCTGCGCGCAATATCGACCGGCAAATTGCGCACCAGTCCGCCGTCAGTGAGCAGCCTGCCATTGATTTCAACCGGGGCAAACACGCCGGGTGCGGCCATGCTGGCGCGAATTGCCATATGCAGCGGACCCTTGTCAAACACCACCATGTTGCCAGATTCCAGGTCAGTGGCAACCACACGCAGTGGTATGGGCAAACGGTCGAACGCAATGTCGGACGGAATATGAACGGTCAGGTCGTGCAGCAACTGCAGAAACTGGTTGGCCTGAATGGCGCCAAGCGGCAGAGATATGCCGTTTTTGTCCAGGCCGAAGGTGGCGGCAATCGGGTATTTTTCGTCATCCTCACGCAATGTCTGGGTGAGGTCTTTGCGCGCAACGTTGTCCAGCGCCACGTCGCGCAGATTGACGGCGTTCATGCGCTGCTCAATGTCATCAGCCGTCATGCCTGATGCGTACAGCCCGCCGATTACCGCGCCCATACTGGTGCCGGCAATGCAGTGCACCGGTATGTGATGCTGTTCCAGATAACGCAATACGCCGATATGGGCAAAGCCGCGTGCACCGCCGCCGGACAGCACGACGCAGATTTTGGGAGGGTGAGCCAATGCGCCGGCTGCTGCCGGTTCAGCGCGAAGTGCGGTTGAGAAAACAAGACTGAACAGCACAAACAGGGCCTGGGTGGTGCGCATGGAAGTTGCTTTCTATAAAGTGCGATTACTTTACTTGAAAACGTAAGGCTTGTGGCAACGCCAGTCAGGTTTTTAACTGTGCGCCCGAGACTCGTTCGATGCCGTTCATATCGCACCAGCTCTGGATTTGGGTAAAGCGCTGCGTGGCCAGCAGCGTGCGTACCGCCTGCGCCTGATCATAGCCGTGTTCGAGCAGCAGCCAGCCGCCCGCAAGCAACCGTTGCGGCGCACCGGCAATCAGGTTGCGGTAGGCCGTTAATCCATCGGCGTGATCAGTGAGCGCGTCGACCGGTTCAAAGCGCA
>Ga0316225_1003656_pt1 | contig 11577 bp, 4 predicted proteins | sample TBH18015metaG_FD_206010 | JGI IMG/M metagenome (GOLD analysis project Ga0316225, IMG submission 206010) | Freshwater microbial communities from Trout Bog Lake, Wisconsin, USA - TBH18015 | ecosystem: Environmental > Aquatic > Freshwater > Lake > Hypolimnion/Profundal zone | place: USA: Wisconsin...
CAGCCAGGACCAAACCGTTGTTGAGGAGGGTAGCAGAATGGTACTGCCGCGGGGCGTTCATCGCGCCGGCTCGGATCCAGGTCTTGGTGGCCGGGAGGTAAAGCTCGGCGCTATTGGTGGAGCTTGAACCATAACCCTGGCCGCCGGCGATGAGCACCAACCCATTGGGCAAGAGGGTTGCGGTATGGTAATCCCGTGAGGATAGCAGGGACGCGGTGAACGACCAGGTCCCGCTGACCGGGTCATAAAGTTGCGCGAATGGCCCAGGGACCAAGCCGACCCCGCCGCCAAAACCCACATCATAATCACCCCCCGCCACCAGTACGGTTCCATCGGGCAGCAAGGTAGCCGCATGGTTGACCGCGGGCCAGGATAGAGCGCCTGTCGCCTGCCACCCCCCACTGACTGGATCATAGAGCTCACAGCCCTCCGTGACCAACAGGGAGTTGGTAACTCCGCCCCCCGAGATGAGCACCCGGCCGTTGGCGAGCAGGGTCGCGGTGTGGCCATAGCGCGCCGCGACCATCGAATTCACCGCCGTCCACAGCCCGGCGCCGGGATCATAAATCTCCGCGCTGGGCGTAATGTTGGGGTAGGGATTGGTGGAAAGGCCGCCGACCACCAGTACCATGCCGTTGGGGAACAGGGTCGCGGTGTGACGAGAACGCGCGGTGTGCAAGGGGCCAGTCGCCACCCAAGACCGGTTAGCAGGATTGAAAAGTTCCGCGCTGGCGATTGCGCTGGTGTCGTCGTTGGGGTCAGTGGCGCCTCCGGCGACCAAAACCAGTCCGTTGTTTAACAGGGTCGCAGTATGGGCGAAGCGGGCCTGGTTCAGCGGGGAAATCCCTGTCCAGTTCCCGGCGACGGGATCGTATAGTTCAGCGGAGGCAAAGGCACTGGTTCGCTGGTCGGTTCCACCGGCCAGGAGCACCTTGCCATTGGGCAGCAAGGTGGCGGTGTGAGAGGCCACGCCATTGGTCAGCGATCCGGTCAAGGTCCAGGTGCCCGGGGTCGGGGCCGCAAGCGGCACGAACGTGACACCGTCGAGGAAACCCGCGTCACCGGGCGACGACCCGGCACCGGATCGCGCGGTCCAACTCAAGGTATGGGTGCCGGCACTGATCGCGAGAGTTTGGTGAACCCACGGGTTCTGATTCAGAAGGTTGGCTTGAGGGGTGCCATCGACATCACATTCCAGGTCGAAACCGTCATTGGCACAGAGGGTCTGCCACCAAAAACCGAGGGTGCCCGGACCGTTGACCGTGGTTTGCAGGACGGATGACTGGTAGTCAGCCAAGCTGCCACTCTGGGCGGCGCCATTGCCGTCCCGAGACCAGTCGTTTTGCGCAAACCAAAGAGCATCGCCGGATGTGGCCCAAAGGGCGTTAGTAAGACCCAAGGCGAACCCCAGTGAAAGGAGAGGGAGGTCAGGCACGGTGGCGCCGGGCTGGGCATGGAGGATGGCGACGTCACCGGCAGTGAGCAGTCCGTTGTAAAACTGGACATCGTCCATGATTCCTGCCACTCCGCCATGGTACTCGCTCACCCCGAGTTCAAGGCTGGTGGAATCCGTCAAGAAGTCGGTCCCCGCAATGGCCGTCGAGTCCAGGACGCCGTTAATGTATATCTTCTTCACCCCGGAGGGCTGGTCGCGGGTGATCACAATATGCGTAAAGGACCCCGAGTTAATGCTCGTAGCCGAGTGCAAGGTGCTGTTATCCCCGCCGGTGTAGAAGCCCAGTTTGCCTCCGGTCAGGGTCATCGGTTCGGAATCGAGGTACGGATAGCCCACGCCACCGGCCCAAACGAAAGCCGGATCGGCGAAACCATCGTCAGAGTCGCTGCCGGAGACCTGGGTCGTTTCCAACCAAAGGGACAGGGAGTAGGTGCCGGCGATGGTTGTCAGAAGCACACTGGGCAAGACATAATAGCCGGTGCCATCGAACTGAACCGCCGTGCCGCCCGCGATGCTGGTAGTCGAGACCAAAGGAAGGGAGGTGCCCAGCGACGAGGGTCCCGGGATATTATTGCCGTTGCCAGAGGTGTCGGCGAGAAACTGGGAATCGAAGGGGTCGCTGGAACTGGCGTCAAAGGGATAATGGGCGACGAGAATATGGCCGACCCGGGGCGAATTGGCGGAGTAAGTTTGAACAGTCGCCAGGGCGGGACCACTGTATGGGCTGACGCTGCCGCCGGTAACCACGACTCGGCCGTCGGGGAGGATGGTGGCCGTCTGGGAATTGCCGGAGACCACCATCGGGGCGGTGTAAGACCATTGATTGTTTCGCTCATCATATAACTCGCAATCGACATTGCCATCACCCATTACCATCACCTGGCCGTTGATGAGCAGAACGGTGAGGGAATCGTTGCGACCATCGTTTGTGTTCCCCGCCAAGGTCCAGGTCCGGGCGGCGGGGTCATAAATCTCGGCGGTGTCACCGCCGCCACCGACCACCAATACCCTGCCGTCGGGTAACAGCGTGGCCGTGTGGCCACTGCGTGGCTCATTCATCGGGGCGGTATTGGTCCAAGTATGGCCCACTGGATCGTAAAGGACGGCATTATTGAAATTGCTGCCGTTGCCACTCCCGCCGCAAACCAGGACCAGACCGTTGGTGAGGAGCACTCCCGCCAGCGTGTCCGCCGCGTAGAGCATGGGAGTGGTATTAGTCCAGGTCCCGCTAACCGGATCGTACAACTCGGCGCTCGACAGTTCCACGCCGTTGATATCGTCCCATCCCGCAGCGGCGAGGACCTGACCATTGGGCAGCAGAACGGCTACGTGAACCGAACGTTCGTCACCCATGGGGGCCAGGTTCATCCAGGTCCCGGAAGCCGGATCGTAAACCTCCGAGGTGGCGTCGTTGCCGGCTCCGGCGACCAGGACTTGGCCATTGGCCAACCGCGTCGCCGTATGGCCATCACGATAGTCCTGCATCGCGCCGGTAAGCAGCGATGCGCCGGCGGAGGGGTCATACAACTCGCAGGCATTGGTGTTGGCCCAAATCCCCGCCGAGTTGTGAATGGTACCCCCCGCGATCAGCACCAGGCCGTTGGTCAACAACGTGGCCGTATGGCTCCAGCGCGCCACGTTCAGGGGGCTGTTGGTAGCCCAGGTCTGCGCGCGCAACTGGCAGGTAAGAGCTGGCTGCAGCCACAAAAGAAGAACCACCCCAGCCCATCGAGCCAGGCTTTTCAAGTGAATGTTCATGAGTGTTACGTTCGAGTTCAATCCCGGTCGTCTAACTGACTTCCACCAGGGCCAAGGTAGCGTGTTATTTGGGCTTGTGCAAATCGTATTGTGCATTTCATTAGACTTACTGACTTTTCTGGCGGGCTGAAGCCTCGTCCAGTTTGTGGCGCGGGCAGGATCTCCGTGCCGGGCGTGAAGCCGGTGATAACCGCTTGCTTGGAGGCCGGGTTCTTGCTATCACGCGGGGACTTAAGAACCACATGAAGACTAGCGACAGACTTATGAACACCCTTCGCCACGGGGCGGCGGCTTCGGCGATGCTCGCCGCGGGCGTTTCGGCCCAGACCTCCTTTGCGGCTACTTTCGGATCGGACGTGGCCTTCCTCCGGGAACATACGCCCTCAGCGACACCGTTGATCGTGTTGAGCGGCGGGCGGGACCAGGCCAAAATCGCCCTCGCCCCCGGGTGGCAGGGACGGGTGATGACAAGCACCGCGGACGGGGATAGCGGGGCCAGCTTTGGCTGGATCAACCGCGACTTGATCGGCTCGGGCAAGCTCGGACCGCACATCAACGTCTTCGGGGGCGAAGATCGGTTCTGGCTGGGGCCGGAGGGCGGGCAGTTTTCCATCTTCTTTGCCAAGGGGGCGAAGTTCGAGTTGAGCGACTGGCAGACGCCGGCGGCGATCGACACGATGGCCTACGAGGTGGCCAAACAAAGCAAGACCTCGGTTTCTTTCCGCGCGCAGTTCCCCCTGACGAACTATTCGGGCACGCGGCTGGAGGTGAAGGTGGATCGGGAGGTCAAGCTGCTCTCGACCGCGAGCGCCTGGAAACAGCTGGGGGTGAAACCGGCCAAAGGCGTGAAGTTGGTCGCCTACGAATCGGTCAACCGGATCAGCAACGCGGGATCGGAGCCGTGGACGAAGGAGACGGGGCTGCTCTCGGTGTGGATTCTCGGGATGTTCAACCATTCGCCGGCTACGACCATCGTGGTGCCGATCAAGGCGGGACCGGAGGCGGAGCTGGGGGTGAAGGTGACGTCGGATTATTTTGGAGAGATTCCGCCGGACCGGTTGGTGGTGAAGGAAGGGGTGGTGTTCTTTAAGGGCGACGGCCAGTATCGGAGCAAGATCGGCATCAACCCGCGCCGCAGCAAGTCGTTGTTGGGGAGTTATGACGCGGCGCATCAGGCGCTGACCCTGGTGCAGTTCACCCAGCCGGAAGGGGTGACGGACTACGTGAATTCGCTGTGGAAGATGCAGGACCACCCGTTCGCGGGCGACGCCTGCAACAGTTACAACGACGGCCCGCCCTCGCCGGGCGCCAAACCGCTCGGTCCGTTTTACGAGATGGAATCCTCGTCTCCCGCGGCGGCGCTGGCGCCGGGCAAAAGCCTTACCCATCGGCATCGCACCCTGCATCTGAGCGGTGACGACGCGGCGCTGAATGCGGTAGCAAAGTCCACCCTCGGGGTCTCGCTCCAGGAAATCCAGGGGGCCTTTGCCGGGCGCTGAGGCTGAACCCCGGCGTTCTGGCGCAAGCGACCTGCGGTTGTTTCCATTGCTTCCTTTGCCATCTTTTATCATCTGTGGGTGGGCCTGCCGACTGGAAAGTCGGCGGCACGGCAAGCCGGAAAGCCTGCGCTAAGGTTGCCGGGTAGCGCGGGCCCAGCCCGTAGCCCTGCCGAACAAAAAGAGCGGCCGGGAGGTTATCCCGGCCGCTCGTGAGAGGGAGTCTTTAGTTCAACTCCACCGGCGACTACTGGGTTTCAACCCGGAAGTAGCGGTTTCCCGTCCCGGGAGTGAACGTGTAGGAAGGAGCGCTGGCGCCCGCCACTGGAGCCCACACGGCACCGGTGCCGAGGTTGGTGGATTGGAGCAGCGTTCCGGCGGCGTAGTTGAGGATGAGGCTCGTGCCGGAGGGGGTGATCGTGAGGGTCACCGGCGGGGCCACGGAGTTGAAGCTCCGCGAGCCGGTCTTGCCCGCCGTGTACATCTTCGTGACCTCGGAGGCTGTCAACGGTCGTTTCCAAATGCCGAGGTCGTCCAGGTCGAAGGTGGCGGCACCGTAGCTGCCGGTCGGATCCTGACCGATAGTGAGGGCATTACCGTACTCCAGGGTGCCCAAACCCGCGATGGACCAGGTGGAAGCCAGGAAGCTATCCACGTAGGCCGAGGCCAGGCTCTGACTCCGGTCCACGACGGCCACGAGATGGTGCCACGCGCCATCGTTGATAGCCACGCCGCCGACCGGGTCCTTGACGTAATTGCCCGCATTGGCGGTGTCACAGAGCGACACCTCGAAATGCCCACCGTCCTCGGTCAGGGTCCAGCCTTGCTGATAGGTGGACTGTACGGCATTGCCGATAATCGGATCATCGCCAAAAGCCGTGGTATATCTCAGCCACAAGCCAACCGAGAAGCTGGTGGAGGCGTCGAAGGTGAGATCTCCCGAGGTATTGGGAATGGCGAGGTAATTGGCGCCCTTGGTGGTAGCGATGGTAACAGCTTGGCCGACTTCCCCGGCCAGGAACGAAGGCGAGCCCGCCGGCGCCGAGGCGTCATTGCCTTTGCCGGAGGAATCCGCGTAGGTGCCGTCGAAGGCCAGGTGCAAGACCAAGCCATTGGTGACGTTGGCATAGCTCACGGGCGGCACCACGGTCAGGGAGGCGGTCAGTGAATTGGTGCCAGCCTTGTTGGTGGCCCAGAGCGTGTAGGTGCCGGTATCGGAGACGGCCAGGTTAGTCAGGGCCAAGGTGGTGGTGGTAGCCCCGGCGATGGCCGTGCCGTTCTTGGTCCAGTATACCCCAATGGTGGTCGAACCGGCCACAGTCGTGGAGTAAGTGACACTGCTGCCCGTGGGCAGGGTTTGGGGCAGGAACGCGCTGGTGCTGAAGAAAGGCGGGGTGGTGCTGCCGAACCGGCCTTGGTAATGGTTCTGAATCTGGGTTTGGGTGAGGGCGGTCTTGTAAAAAGCCACTTCATCAATTTGCCCGGTGAAGAAGTCGTTCGCCATCGTGGTGCCGTCACCACCTCGCGCACCAATGATCAGCGGTCCGACCATATTGATATCCGGACCACCGTAGTTGCCACCGTTGCCCTGGCCATTGACAAAGACCTGGAGGCCGCCGTTGTAAGTCATTACGAGATGACTCCATTGACCCGAGGTGATGGCGTCCCCGGTTACAGCGGTATAGTTAATGTAATAGGCGTTGCCACCTGAATATATTAAACTGCTCCAATAGCCCGACGGATAACTGCCCCACCACCAGCCCTTGGTGGCAAAAGTGCTGGAGACCGGACAGAGGGAGGTATCACTCAGCACGGTGGTCTTGACCCAACATTCGATCGACCAACTGTTGGGAGTTAACGTGGAGGACAGCGGCACCACGCCAATGCCCTTGCTGGCGGCGGTGAAGGAGGCGGCCGTGTCGGGATCGGTGGAGAGAGCGCCCACGGCGCCCAAGGTGACCGGCGGCGTGGCGCCGGTCAAGTTGGTGTAGTAGCCATCATTGCGAGCCAGGGCATCCCACATATTGGTCGAACCGGCGGCCTCGTTCAGACGCCACCAAGAGACTGGGGCATCGGCCTCGATGATGGCCTCGTAACTCCCCGCGATGGGAGTCGGCACGGTGATTACAGCGGGGACTGTCGAGATAACGCCGACGACGTTGCTCAGGGTCACTGAATAGCTGCCGGCATTGGCAGCCACCACGCTAGCCACGCTGAAGGCCGAGGTGGTGGCACCGACGATGAGGGAACTGTTCTTGGTCCATTGGTAAGACAGGCCGCCACCGGTGGCCACGACCGACAAACTCAGGGTGCCGCCGGGATAAACCGTGCGTCCCTGAGGGCCCTGCACGATGGTGGGAATGGTCGATCCGGCGATGGTGACCGGCACGGGGGAACTCGACACACCGCCTAACAGGTTGGTAACCACGACCTGATAGGTAGCCGAGTCCGTGGTGGCCGTGTTGGTAATCTCGAACACACTATTGGTCGCACCAGGGATCAGACTGCCGTTCTTGAGCCAAGTGTAGGTCAAGGGCGGTGTGCCGCCCACATCAATCGTGAGAATCAACGGGTCGCCCGCATAGGGCTGGGAAATCGGCCCCTGAAGGTCGGTGAAGATTTGGGGGGCGATGCCACCGGCAGCGGCGGCATACTCGGTGAAGACCTCGCCGGTGCTCAAGGTCCGGTTGAAAACCGCGACCTCGTCAATTTCGCCAGTAAAGGCGTTCACGCCGTTGTCCGAGCCGATCAGCAATGGGGCGTCGAAGGCCTGGTTGACGTTGCCACCGGTGGGGAAGACGGGAATGTAACCAGAACCCCACGGGAATTGACTGTTAACCGCATAGAGCGTCGCAAAGGTGGGTTGTACCGCAACCGCCACGAAGGACCACTCGCCGTCGGGTAGAGTCAGCCCGCTTTGACCCGAGTTGGCCGGAGTCACACCACCCCAGTGGTAGGCCAACTGGCTGCCGTCCGACCGGTCGAGAGCCAGTCCCGTTCCCGCGGTAGTGCCGCCGTGCGCGATGACCAAGCCAGCGCCCGGAGTCTGACCGCTGCCGGCAGGTCCGTTGCCGGTGGGTTTCACCCAAGCCGTGATGGTAACCGTGTTGGTGTTCAGGTTGAGGGCGGGTATGGAAACGGTGCCCGGGCCGTTGGTGCCCGCAAAAGCCACCGCTTTGTTGGCCGCGGAAAACCCGGGGAGAGCCACCGGGGCGGAGGCAGGTCCGGGACCAGCCTGTCCCGGGGCGGCGTCATAGTAATAGCTGCCGCGTGCCGAGGCACCAAAGCTGCCCGAGTTCGCCGCTGCCGGATCACCCAGTTCATTGAGCCGCCAATAACCTGCCGGGCTGTCGCCGAGCACAACCTGGGCGTAAGCGGTCGCGGGAGCGGCATTGGTGCCGGCCGCGTAATGGGCCTGAATCTGGGCAGCGCTGAGGGCGGTGTTGTAAATCGCGCACTCGTCGAGGGAGCCGTTGTAGGAGTAGGCGCCCGAAGCCCCGAGCGCCCGCGCGCCGAAAGTCAGCGGAATCGCCGAGTTCGTATTGGCGCGAGGCGTGCCGGCGAAGGTAACCGGAGTGCCGGAGACGCCGTTGACGAACACCGTGATAGTCGTTCCGTTGTAAACCCCGACGACGTGATACCACTTGGTAGTATCCAGCGCCATATTGAAGCTCGCACCTGACTGGCTGGCCAGGCCGGTGCTGTTGTATTGGCGGAAGACCCAGCCATTACCGGTAGCCAGGCCGCTATCGCCCTGATAGAACAGCCAGCCATTACGCTGGGCAGTAGGCGTGGCGATGAACTCGACCGAGGCGGCCGGACAAAGAATCGTCGCGGTCTGTCCCGGTTTGGCCCAGAACTCCACCGAGAAGGGGCCCGTCGGACACCAAGCGGTATAATAGGGGATCTGGACCGCGTTGTGGTCCACCACACCCAGGAATTGGGCGCAGGGGCTGCTGGGTTCACTCACAATCGCACCCGGCGTCACACCCCGGATCGTGCTGTAGTAGGTGCCGTTGCCCGCCGGCCCCACCGTCCCAGCGTTGGTCGCATAAAAGGGCGGTGCCGTCGGGGTGACGGCCTCGTTGAGTTGCCAGTATCCTACCGGTCCTTGGGAGAGCACGGTGTTGGGGTATAGATCCGCGTGGGCCGTCAACGTGGCCGTCAAGGCCACCGCCGCCGCGCCCACCAGAAGGTGGATGTTTCTTCGGTTCTTTTGTTTCATGATGGTCCGATTTCTTTACATTGCAGTGTTGCTGTTTCACTACCTATCACCGAGCCTGCCCGGCTTCCAACGGCCTGCAACCCGTCGAAGCCGAACAAACAAAACTTCCATCCCCCGGGCAGCGGCGTCACTCGTCGCTGCTCAACCCCAACGTTCGAACAGGACAAAACCAGAGCCAGCCTGCCGATGATGTTCTCTAACACGCCAGTTCAGGTTTAATCCCGCTTCCACAAATATTCAAACAAATTGTTTCAGCGCGGTCCTCGCTGCCAGTAGCGACGGATAATGCCAGCGCCACCTCCCACGCGGCGGCCGCCAACTCTGGTTCGTGACGTCCGACCACCGGGAACGGAACATGCTGGCGGAGCAGTTACCGTGCCGAGGCATAAAGTCGCCAAATGAAATAAGCTTAACCTATTATAGATGAACAGTTTGAGCCACAGTCGACCGCCCGCATGCAGGGCAGTTCCGGGGAACGGTGTGTGGCGTTTCGTTCAGAGCGGACGATCCGAGCCACTCCGCCGTAAGGGTGGCTAGACTGAACACGAGTCAGTGGTTTTTTCTGGTTTATCTCCTGTTCAAGGCGCTGGTTGGCGCTAAGATAAGCGCCGTGTCCGAACCGCACGAACAACTGCTCGAGGCAGCGATTCAGCACCTGCACGATTTGCGGGAGCGAGGGGTTCGCCATGTCGCGGTGTCGGCCGAGACGCTCGCGGAGTTAGGGCGGAGCCGGGTCGGAGCGACTCGAACCCCGGTGGCGGTGGTCGCGCCCCCTCCTTCAACTCCGCCGCCCCCCCGCCAGCCCGCGCCCCCGGCGTCAGAGATAGCCAAAGCCATACCGGAAATGGAAAAACGAGCCACTCAACCGGGCGGTCCCATAGGAATGGCCGCCGAACCCACACCGGCCAGTCAGGGCGCGCCCCTGAATCCCCAGGAAAAGGCGGCCGCCTTCGCCGAATTGCGCCGAGGCGTCCTGGCGTGTATGAAATGCCCGAACCTCGCGGCCGCCCGGAAGACGGTCGTGTTCGGCGTGGGGGACATCAACACGCGGATCCTGTTCGTCGGCGAGGCGCCAGGGGCCGACGAAGACGAGCAAGGCGAGCCGTTTGTGGGGAAGGCCGGGCAATTGCTCACGAAGATCATCCAGGCGATGGGGTTGACGCGGGACTCGGTCTATATCGCCAACATCCTGAAATGCCGGCCGGATACTCCGGGTCAAAGCGCGGGAAACCGGAAACCCACACCGGAGGAAATGAAGACGTGCCTGCCTTACCTGGAGCGGCAGATTGACCTAATTCGGCCCCAGGTGATCGTGGCGCTGGGGGCGACGGCGGTGGAGGGGTTGCTGGGGAAGCCGGTCTTCATCACCAAACTGCGAGGCCAATGGCAGACCTATCGCGGCATTCCCTTGATGCCGACTTACCACCCCGCCTACCTGCTGCGCAACCAGGCCAAGAGTGAAAAGCGGCGTGTCTGGGAGGACATGATGCAGGCGATGGAACGGGTCGCCCTGCCCATCAGCGAGAAGCAGCGGGGGTTCTTCCTCTAAGGCTTTTGTTCCACGGCCTCGATCGGCACGGCGACGCGGGATCCGACCTGCACGTTGCCGCGAAGCGACGCGGGACGATTGGTCTGCGAAAGGGTGCCCAGGAAGACCACCTTGAGGTGCGAGGTGCGATTGGTGCCGCTGACCTGAATGGAGAACAGGCCGGATGGCGGTGCCAGGGAAACCGCCGCGCCTGAAACCGGTTCCGGTTCGGGCGGCGCCAGCGCCTTGGCGTCCGCTGGCGGCGTCAGGCCCGTCGACGACCGCACGGCGGCCCGATCGATGGGAATCAGGATGCCCACATAGACTGACCCGTCCCTGTCAGTGAGGCGCACCTCGGTCCCGGTTCGGTCCATCTGAAAGAGGGTCAACACCGCCCCGGTCGAGGCGATTTGGCCCGAGGGGAGGGGCGCCGCCTTGTCTTTGGCCTCCACCCTGGCGAAACTGGTGCGAGCCGCCGTGGCCTGCCCTGCCAATCCCGCCGCCTTCGCAGCCGGGGCGGCCATGGCGGCCCGATCCGAACGGGCGCGCGCCGAGCCAGCCAGGGTCGAAGCAGCCGCGCGGCCTGCGGATTTCTCCGACTCTGCTGGCTTAGCCACACTCCGCAGGCTCAAGGCCGGAGCGACGGAAGGCGCGACGGTTGCAATCGGGGCGGCGGCCGCCACGTTCGGCGCCACCCCGCTCGGTGCCGCGGCGGCCAAAACCGGCGAGTTGACGGCAAGCGAATCGGAGACGGCGGGTGGGGCGGGAACCGGTTGGGGCGCAGGCTGACCACCACGAGCGGCGAGCGACGTCGAGCCGAAACGCCGGTCGGCTGCCTCGGGCGCGGGGCCGGATGCCAGTGCCGGCTGGCGCACAAAGGCATCGACGGGCCGGTCCTCGAGGGTCAAAGGCGCGGCCGGGGCCGCCGGCGGCTCAGCCATCCCCAGGGCAGGAACGGGCGTGGCCATCGGTGCGGACCTGGTGACGGGGCCGGCCCCTGGCGGCGGCGGTTTGACTCGCTCGGAAGATCGCGCTAAGGTGGGAGTCAGGTTCTGGGCCAAGTATCCGGGATGCCGGGCAGGCCGGGTGCCGCGCCAGACGCCGACCGCCACAA
>Ga0316225_1003671_pt1 | contig 11554 bp, 5 predicted proteins | sample TBH18015metaG_FD_206010 | JGI IMG/M metagenome (GOLD analysis project Ga0316225, IMG submission 206010) | Freshwater microbial communities from Trout Bog Lake, Wisconsin, USA - TBH18015 | ecosystem: Environmental > Aquatic > Freshwater > Lake > Hypolimnion/Profundal zone | place: USA: Wisconsin...
TCCAACCGGCTTTCCGAAACGCTGTGCAGGCGGGAGTTTGTCCATTCCCGCCGCCTATTGCGCCTGGAGCGTGTAAAATCGTTGCGGGGCGGTGGGATTCACGACGTTGGTCGCAGTGATGGTAAAGCTGCCACCGCCGCTTAACAGATTGGTGGAAACCCGTGTCCACCGACTGGTTGGCAGTGCGGCATTCGTACTCATGAGCACATAATAGGTTGCCCCAGAGACGCCGTTCACCACGTGAATGATCAGATTGGTTCCGGACAAACTGAGGCTCGCCACCGCTGGTCGGGGCAGAAGGGCCACACCTAGCCTCGTCACTGTTCACCGAGGCCTGGTGGGCGCGTGCCGTTGCCCGACTTCAGCATCCATCCCTTATCCTTTAGCCTTCCCGTGCGTCCACCCAAGCGTTAACCGTGCCGGATAACCCACCCCCCCACTCGATTTGCCACATTTTCCGGTCGCGTACTGTGTATCTATGATATATACTTGTCTTAGCGGCTATGCCGCTGACCGTATGCCATACCAGCCCGCCGGAACCGGCCTCAGCCGGGTGGCCGGGAACCGTTGCCCCCCCACTCCACGATGCCATTCTCTCCTTGCCTCAGACTTTCGGGTGCTTAAACTCCGCGGCGATGAGCAACGTTGCTTCCGCCACCCACCCAACCGGCGCCCGTGCCACCTCGGCACGGCGGCTGGCCGGGCTCTTGGTGGCGGGCTCGGTGTTCCTCTGTCACGGGGAAGATTGGAAACTTCCCGATAACGCCCCGCTCCTCACCCCGTGGTCCCGGCAGGTCGGCCCGAGCAACGCGTTGCCCGAATATCCGCGCCCCCAGATGGTGCGGGACGCCTGGCAGACCCTCAACGGGCTCTGGGACTACGCCGTCAGCGGCAAATTCGAAGAGAAAGCCCCGACCGCCTACGCGGGGAAGATCCTGGTGCCCTACCCCATCGAGTCCGCGCTGTCAGGAGTCATGAAGCCCCTCCTCCCCAAGGACCGGCTCTGGTACCACCGTTCAATCCAGATCCCCGAGGCCTGGCGCGGCCAACGCGTGCTGCTCCATTTCGGCGCGGTGGATTGGGAAACCACGGTCGCTCTGAATGGCCACGAATTGGGCGGTCACCGCGGCGGCTACGACGCTTTCACCTTCGACCTCACCCGGGCGCTCAAACCCGGCGCGGCCCAGGATTTGGTGGTCTCCGTGCTCGACCCGACCGATACCACCTGGCACCTGCACGGCAAACAGACCCTTCACCCGGCGGGATGCAGCTATACGGCCTCCTCGGGCATCTGGCAGTCGGTCTGGCTCGAGCCCGTTCCCCTCACCACCCGTATCGAAACCTTACACGCCGTCCCCGATCTTGCCCACGGCACGGTCAAGCTGACGGTCACCGGACGGCTGGGCAACGAACCCTTGACGATCGAGGCGGCGGCCTTCGACGGCGACAAAGCCATCTCCTCGACGACTGGAACCGCAGGGAAGGAGTTGTCACCCACCCTCCGTGAAAACAAGGTCCATTTCTACCAGAACACCGGCTCCTGGTTCACCACCGACCTCCGGTTGCCGATGAAGAACGCCAAACTCTGGTCCCCCGGCCACCCGTTCCTCTATAACCTGACCGTCTGCCTGAAGGACCGGGAAGGGAAGGCGTTGGACACGGTCCGGAGCTACTTCGGCATGCGCTCGCTCGACAAGCAACTGGATCCCAAGGGTTTCACCCGGTTCCTGCTCAATGGCGAGCCGACGCTGATGGCCGGCGCGCTGGACCAGGGGTTCTGGCCGGACGGCGTCTATACCGCCGCCACCGATGAGGCCCTGAGGTACGACGTCGAGATCGCCAAGCGGGCCGGGCTCAACATCATCCGCAAGCACGTCAAGGTCGAGCCCGACCGGTTCTACTATTGGTGCGATAAGCTGGGGCTGATGGTGCTGCAAGACCTCCCCACGGGCAACGAAGGCGACCCCAAGACCGACCTGCCCAACTCGCCCGAGGCTTCGGCCCAATGCGAGCTCGAGAAACGCGCCTTGATCCAGCAGCGCTGGAATCATCCCGCGATCATCGCCTGGTGTCCCTTCAACGAAGGTTGGGGCCAGCACGATACCTTGCGCTATGCGCTCTGGATCAAGGACCTCGACCCCTCGCGCCTGGTGGATGAGGCCAGCGGCTTCCCCTGGCACGGCGGCGGCGACATCCAGGACAACCACGGGGGCGTCTCCGCGCCCAATCCACGCCAAATAGGCCTCGTCAGTGAAAACGGCGGCTTCGGCCTCGCCACGCCGGGCCACGACTGGCCGTGCGAGATCTGGACTTACCATTCGTATGACCCCACGACCGATCGTTCCATCGACGCGATGGGAAAAGGCTTGAAGGGAAAGAACCTCCCCCGGCTGGAGGAAAAGTCCAAGGCCTGGTTCACCCGCGAGGTAGCCCGTTTGTACGCCGAATTATGGGCGCAGAAGGACACCCACGGCATGACCGGCCAGTTCTTCTGCCAGCTTTACGATACTGAATCCGAGTGCGATGGCCTGGTGAGCTACGATCGGGCGGTATGGAAAGTGGACCCGGATATCCTGGGCCAAGCCGCCCGCGGCGAACTACGCCCCGGCTCACTCGAAACGCATCACTGAGCTTTTTATCAAACACATGAATCATATTCTCAAACTCCCGCTCGGCTGGGTCGCCCTGGGCTGGCTCGTCCTGGCGCCACCTGCCGCCGTGGCCGTTCCCATCGGAACCACCCTCACCTACCAGGGCAGCCTGGCCAACGGCAGCAATCCGGCCAACGGCCTCTACGACCTGAGATTCAAGGTGTACGACGCCGCCACGAACGGTTCGCTAGTGGCCGGACCGGTCACTGCGGGCGGGGTGGTGGTTAACAACGGGCGCTTTACCGTCTCGCTGGACTTCGGCGCCGCTTTCGCCGGCGACGCGCGCTGGCTGGGCCTCGAGGTCCGGACCAACAATGCCACCACGTTTTCGGCCCTGGCGCCCCGGCAGGCTCTGACCCCAGCGCCCCAAGCACTCTTCGCCACCGCGGCCGGCACCGCGAATTCTGCCGCCAGCGCCAATTACGCCCCCACTGCCGGCACGGCACAGAACGTGCCTTGGTATGCCCTGCCAGCCCCGGTGCTCACCAATGCGGCGGCCTTTGATCCAACGGGGGCGGCTATCGCGGCGGCACAAAACGCGACCAACTCGCTTAACCCCGCCGCTTTCACCGGCAACGCCGCGACGGCCACCAACTGGACCGGGGTCTTTGATGTCACTGCCTTCGGCGCGGTGGGGGATGGCGTGACGGATTGCCACAAAGCCATCGAGGCCGCCATGCAGGCGGCCCTGGTCAAAGGGGGCCTGGTCTATTTCCCCGCGCGACCAGGTCGCTCGAACATCTACGCCGATTCCGGCCCGCATTACCTCTTCGCAACCAACTTCCCCACCTGGCCGGTGCCGGCAGCCCGGCCCTTCCTCAAGCTCAAGGGCGAACCCCAGGTAACGCTGCTTGCGACCATGACCAACGGGGTCTTCCTGAGCGGGTTTTTCGACATCGAGGACTTGATCATTCTTGGCCAAGGCCAAAACTATGGCACTTGGCCCTATCCGACCAATTACGTGGGGGTGTTCTTGATCGGGCCGTGGGGCTGTTCGGCCCACCTCCGGAACGTCGCTCTCTTCCGCTGGGGCGAGGGGTTGTCGCTTTATGAGGCACAGCCGCACCTTTACAACGTCCAAGTCGAGTTCTGCCTGGTGGGAATCGCCCTCGGCCGGCAAAACGACTCCATGGATATGGACTCGATGTCGGTTTACAATTGCTCGGTCGGCCTGGAAACCGGGACCATCACCCCCTACCCCACCAACAGTCCCGTGGGTCCCATCACCAGTTGGGCGGTCACGGGCAGTTCCTCCGCGCGGATCAAAGGCCTCTGGGATTACAACGGGGTGGACATCGTCCTCGGAGCCCGTTACGGCACCTACGAGTTGCAGATCTATGGTGAAGCCACCACCAACTGCAACCTGATGATCGGACATGACCCCGCCACCTGGCCCGCCTTGGCGGCGGCCGAGGCCGGAGGCTATATCAAAGCCAAGCTTAATACCTGCAACTGGAACGTCAACTCCCCCACCAACGTCATCAAGCTCTTCAACACCGCCGTGATCACCTCCCAGAATTGCAACTTCGGCGGCAGCACCTGCCAGGCCGCGATCCGGAGCTTCACCGCCGCCGGCGACCGCAGCACGATCCTGTTTGATGAAACTACCTTTGGCCCCGTGACCAACTACCTCTCCAGTGCCGGCCATGCCATCACCGACCGGACCTTCAAGCTCAATTGCTCGCCTACGGTTTACTACTGGAATGGCGTCAGCGGATTCTAATGTCGAGATGGCCCCTGATGCCCGCCTCGATGATACGATAATATGAAAGCACTCTCTGGCCGTCTCGGATCGCTTGGGGCCGCCAAACCGGGATCGAAATGAAGTCGACGAAACACCTGAAAAGCGGCAACACCCTGTCGATCGTGCTCGTTACCGCACCGGACCTCAAGACGGCTCGGCGCCTCGCCCGGGCGGCGCTGACGGCGCGCCTGGCCGCCTGCGTGAACCTGGTGCCAAAACTCGAATCCCACTATTGGTGGCGGGGAAAGCTCGAGCAAAGCGCCGAAGTCCTCCTGATCCTCAAGACCACCAAGCCGCGCCTGGTCGCGCTGGAGCAGCTCATCCTGGCCGCCCATCCCTACGACACCGCGGAATTCGTGGTCCTCCCGGTGGACGGCGTCACGAAAAAATACCTGGCGTGGTGGAAGGAGTCGGTTCATCCAAAAAACCTCCGCATAATTCTTTGAAATTCCAGGACTCCGTCCTAACATGCCTGGAACCGGTCAAGCACAGGTCCGTGACCTTTGAATCTGGATAACTATGAAAACTGCTCGACACGCCTGGAATGGGTCGATCACCTGCTCGCCATCCTCCCCGCCACTCGCCACCCTCCGCGTCTGGGCCACGGCCTGGACTCTCCTGGTGGGCACGGCCGCCGGCCTCGCCTCTGACGCCCTGGAGAACGGGTTCCGCCACCCGCCCGCCTCGGCCCGTCCGTGGGTCTATTGGTTCCCCCTGGACGGAAATATCAGCAGCAACGGTATCACCCTCGACCTGGAGGCCATGGCGCGGGTGGGGATTGGGGGGGTGCTCTACATGGAAACCGACCAGGGAGCGCCGCGCGGGCCGGCGGCGTTCGGCAGTCCCCTGTGGCGCGACCTCTTCAAGCACATCTGCTCGGAGGCTAATCGCCTCGGCATCCAGGTGAACATGAACAACGATGCCGGTTGGTGCGGCAGCGGCGGACCCTGGGTGCCGCCCGAACTTTCCATGCAGCGGGTCGTGTGGACGGAGACCGCCGTCACCGGCCCCAAGGCCTTCGACGCCATCCTTCCCCAGCCCAAGGCGGTCAAGGATTTCTATCGCGACATCGCCGTCTTCGCCTTCCCTACCCCGTCGAGCAATTATGCCATTGCCCATCTGTCCGGCAAATCGGCGGAGACGCGCGAGGAAATCCCCTTGCAGGCGGATTTTGCCAAGCTCCCAGGCAATGCCGTCGTGACTCGAGAGCAGATCGTCGACCTCACCGCCAAGTGCGATGGGAAGGGCCGGCTCCTCTGGGAAGTGCCGGCGGGCCAATGGACCTTGCTCCGCCTCGGGCACACCACCACCGGCAAGGACAATCATCCCGCGCCCCTGGCCGGCCGGGGTCTCGAATGCGACAAGTTGAGCCAGGAAGCGGCCGACGTCATGTTCGCCGGGCTGATGAAGAAGCTCATGGACGATTCCAAACCGCTGGTCGGAGAAAAGAAAACCCTCGTCTCCACCCATATCGATAGCTGGGAGGTCGGCTCGCAGAACTGGACGCCGAAGTTCCGCGCGGAATTCCGGCGGTTGCGCGGTTACGACCCGCTGCCCCTCCTCCCGGTCATGGCCGGCCGCGTCATCGATTCGCTCGAAGTCTCGGAGCGTTTCCTCTGGGACGTGAGGGCGACCGTCAACGATCTGCTGCTGGCAAACTATGCGGCTCATTTCAGCGAACTGGCCCGGCGCCACGGCATCCGCCTCTCCATCGAGGCCTATGATGGCGCCCCCGCCGACGACCTGGCTTATGGCGGGCGGGCGGACGAGCCAATGGCTGAGTTTTGGTCCTGGGCGAAGTTCAGCGCCGCTTACAGTTGCACCGAGATGGCCTCCGCGGCCCACATTTACGGCCGGCCGATCCTGGGCGCCGAGGCCTTCACCGCCACCGATGCCGAAAAATGGCAGGGTCATCCCGCCCTCATCAAGGACCTCGGCGACTGGGCCTTCTGCGAGGGCATCAACCGTTTCGTGTTCCATCGCTATGCCTTGCAGCCCTGGACCGATGCCCGTCCCGGAATGTCCATGGGACCGTGGGGCCTCCATTACGAGCGCACCCAGACCTGGTGGGAACAATCCAAGGCCTGGCACGAGTACCTCGCCCGCTGCCAGTTCCTACTCCAACAGGGCAAATTCGTCGCCGATCTCTGCATCCTCGAACCCGAGATGTCGATCCAGCGGTTTAAGTCCCCGGTCAAGTCCGGCTATGATCGGCCGCCTTACAATTTCGACGGCTGCCCGCCTGACGCGCTGTTGACGCGGATGAAGGTTAAAGACGGCCGCTTAGTGCTGCCCGATGGCATGAGCTACCGCTGGCTCGTCCTGCCCAAGACCGAGGCCATGACCCCGGCCCTGCTCCGGAAGATCAAGGACCTCGTCGCCGCCGGCGCCACCGTGGTCGGCGCGCCCCCGCGCAAATCCCCCAGCCTCAGCGGCTATCCCCAATGCGACGCGGAGGTGACCGCCCTGGCGGGAGAACTCTGGGGCACCGGCCAACCCCCGAAAGACCTCACGGCCCGTCCGTTCGGCAAAGGCCGCATCTTCTGGGGTGGGGAATTCTCGCCCAGCGTTCCGACGGCGGAATCCGCCGGCAGCAGTCTCGCCTCGGCCAAGTGGATCTGGTACAAAGAAGGCAGCCCGGCGCGCTCAGCCCCGCCCGGCAAACGCTACTTCCGGAGGCTGTTCAACCTCGATGCCGGCAGCCACCTCGCTTCCGCTCGCTTGGAAATGACCGCCGACAACGAGTTCCACTGCTGGGTCAACGGGCGCTCCGCCGGATCGGGGACGGCCTGGGAACGTGTCTACTCGCGTGAGGTCACCGCGCTGCTCAAGCCGGGCGAGAACCTGATCTGTGTCGAGGCCGTTAACACCACCGACCAGCCCTCCCCGGCTGGACTCATCGGCGCATTGAAGCTGGATTACGGCGCCGGTCACGTCGTCATCCTGACCACCGACGGCCAGTGGCAATCCTCGATCACGACTCCGGCTCAATGGACCGCAGACCCCGCCCTGACCGGCGCCTGGGCGCCCTCGCTCGAACTCGGGCCTTTCGGCATGCGGCCCTGGGGCAATATCCAAAGCACCTTGCCGGCCACCGACCCGACGCCGGACGCGAACCTGCTCTGTGCCCTCCTCAAACGCGAGGGTGTGCCGCCTGATTTTGAAGCCGAGACCCGCCCTTCACCCCAGAGCCTTCGTTACATTCACAAGACCATCGGTGATCTCGAACTCTACTTCGTCGCGAACAAGAACCCCCAACTTGAAGCGGCCACCTGTTCCTTCCGCGTCAGCGGCCGGCGCCCGGAGCTCTGGTGGCCCGATTCGGGCCGCGTCGAACACCCCGCCATCTATGACGAGGCCGGGGGAATGACCCACCTGCCCATCCACTTCGACCCTTCAGGTTCGGTCTTCGTACTCTTCCGGAAGGGTCCGCGCCCGGAACCCGATCGCATCCTGTCGGTCTCTCGCGACGGCGTCCCGCTGGTCGCCGCTGCCGAACTCAAGGCTTCTCCTCCGTTTTCGACTCCATCACTCACCCGCGATGCCACCGGCGGCGTGACCCTGCTCACCGCCACGCCGGGTGATTACACGCTGAAGACCGCCGCCGGACAAACCTCGACCGTCCCGGTCCCGGCCTTCCCCTCCTCGATGGAACTGAGTGGTTCCTGGAGTGTGCGCTTCCCGCCGAACTGGGGCGCGCCAGAGGGTGTGACCTTTGACCACCTGATCTCCTGGAGCGAACACAGCGATCCGGGCGTGCAGCACTTCTCCGGCACCGCCACCTATGCCAAGACCTTCGACCTAGCTCCCGATTTCGCCGCCAAGGATCGGCGCCTCTACCTCGACTTGGGCCGCGTCGCCGTGATGGCGGAAGTGAAACTCAACGGCCAAACCCTCGGCATCCTCTGGAAGCCGCCCTTCCGGATCGATATCACGGACTCCGCGAAACCAGGCCAGAACACCCTCGAAATCCGGGTCGTCAACCTCTGGATCAACCGACAGATCGGCGACGAGCAACTCCCCGAGGACAGCGAGCGCAACCCCAATGGCACGCTCAAGGCGTGGCCGCAATGGGTCGAGCAAGGCAAACCGAGTCCGACCGGGCGGTTTACCTTCACCAGTTGGCGGTTGTGGAAAAAGAACGACCCGCTGGTCGAGTCGGGTTTGATCGGGCCGGTGACCGTGCAAGCGGAGTACGCCGCGAAGATCCGGTGACACGGGGAACTCGACCGGCAACGATGAATACGAAACTGACGATGATCTATTCGCAGTCGAAGAAACTCCGCCTCGGGGCGGTCCTTCTCCTTCTGACCTCGCTCCTTTCCCCCGTTGCCCTCCGGGCCGGATTCAGCCTCGACGCCGGATTCCACAACCCTCCGCCCGAGGCCCGGCCTTGGGTTTATTGGTACTTCATGGATGGCAACATGACGCGTGAGGGTTTGACCGCGGACCTCGAGTCGATTAAGCAGGCCGGGATCGGGGGCGGGATCTTTCTGGAAGTAAACGTCGGGATCCCCCGCGGGCCGGTCGAGTTCATGAGTCCGCAATGGCAGGAGTTGTTCCAGCACGCCGTCAGAGAGGCCGATCGCCTCGGCTTGCGCATCACCCTCAATGTCGGCCCCGGTTGGACCGGCAGCGGCGGCCCCTGGATCAAACCCCAGCAGTCCATGCAGCACCTGGTCTCCAGCGAAACCAACCTCGCCGGGCCGACCCGCTTCGACGGCCTGCTCCCCAAGCCGGCCCCCCGCAAACCGTTCTTCGGCGAAAACACCCTCACCCCCGCCTTGAAAAAGGTGCGCGATGAGTTCTACCAGGACGTGGTCGTGCTTGCCTTTCCCACCCCCGCCGGCAGCACCCGAATCGCGGACGTGGATGAAAAGGCCCTTTATTTCCGCGCCCCCTATTCGTCGCAGCCCGGCGTCAGACCGTTCCTACCCGCCCCGGCTCAGCACCCCGTGATCCCGTCCGACCAGTGCATCCCGCTCCAGGGCATCCTGGACCTGACCGGCAAGCTCTCGCCCGATGGGCGGCTGCGCTGGGAGGTCCCGGCTGGACATTGGACCGTCATGCGCTTTGGCCGGCGCGCGACCGCCCAAACCACCCGCCCCGCCCCCGAGCCTGGCCTGGGCTTCGAGTGCGACAAACTCGACCCAACCGCCCTCGACGCCCAATGGTCCGCCTTCGTCCAACCGCTCCTGCGCGGCCTGGGTCCGCGCCCGCACCGTGATTCAGGCTGGACTACCATGCACATCGATAGCTGGGAAATGAGCTCGCAAAACTGGACCGCCCGGTTCAGCGCCGAGTTCAAGAAACGCCGCGGCTATGATCCCACCCCCTCTCTCCCGGCGATGGCCGGGCGGGTGGTGGAAAGCCTCGAGGTCTCCGATCGGTTTCTCTGGGACTTGCGCGTGACCGCCCAGGAACTCGTAGTCGAAAACCACGCCCTGCACCTGGGCAAACTCGCACACCAGAACGGCCTCTCGCTCTCGATCGAACCCTACGATATGAACCCCGCCGGAGATCTCAACCTCGGCGCCGCCGCGGATGTGCCCATGTGCGAATTCTGGGCGCGCGGATTCGGGTTCAACACCGATTTCAGTGTCTTCGAATCGGTCTCGATTGGCCATACCCTTGGGCGTCCCGTCATCGCGGCCGAGGCGTTCACCTCGGGCGACGCAGAACGCTGGCTCCTCTACCCCGGCGCGATGAAAGCGCAGGGCGACTGGGCGCTGGCGCAAGGGGTAAATCGGTTTGTGTTCCATCGCTTCCAACACCAGCCCTGGCTGGACCGCTGGCCGGGCATGACCATGGGACCTTACGGGGTGCATTGGGAGCGTACTCAGACCTGGTGGGAGATGGTCGGCGCGTATCACGCCTACCTCGCCCGGTGCCAGGTCGTCCTCCGCTATGGCCAACCGGTCGCCGACATCCTCTATCTCGCGCCCGAAGGCGCCCCGCAGGTGTTTTGCCCCCCCCGATCCGCCCTCCAGGGCGACCCGCCCTCGCGCCGAGGTTACAACTTCGATGGCTGCTCGCCGCAAGTCCTGCTCGACCGCGTCGCGGTCAAACAGGGCCGGCTCGTCCTCCCGGAGGGGACGAGCTATAGCGCGCTCGTCTTGCCGCGGTTCGATACCATGACCCCCCGCCTGCTCCGGAAGCTCAAGGACCTGACCGCAGCCGGCGCCCGAATCATCGGCACCGCACCCACGAAATCCCCCAGCCTCTCCGGCTATCCGAAGTGCGACCTCGAGGTGCAGCGGCTCGCCGCCACCCTTTGGGGCAGGCCCACCACGAGCCTTGGCAAAGGCGTGATCCCCGACCTGGAGGCGGCCCGTGAACCGCCCAAATTCACGGGAACGCCCCTCGCAGCGGACATCTATCCCAGCTACGACACGGTCGCCCGTCTGCTCTCCGATAACGGAACCCCGGCCGATTTCGAGGCTGACACCTTCCTCCACTACACCCATCGGCGCGGGGAAAAGACCGACCTCTATTTCGTGGCCAACCCCGAGAGCCGGCCAGTCTCCACCACCGCCCACTTCCGTGTCAGCGGACGCCAACCGGAACTCTGGGACCCGCTCACCGGCGAGCAGCGCGACCTGCCCCAATGGTCAACCGAGGCCCAACGCACCTCCGTCCCGTTGCATTTAGAACCCCACCAATCCTTTTTTGTGGTGTTCAGAAAGCCAGCCCGCGCACCGTCATCGCCCGGACAGAACTTCGCCGAGGCTCGGCCCGTATTAGACCTGGCCGGGCCCTGGGAGGTCGCCTTCCAACCCAAACGCGGCGCCCCGGAGCGACTCTCCTTAGATAAACTCGTCGACTGGTCTCAACATTCGCTCCCCGGAGTCAGAAATTTCTCGGGTGTCGCCTCCTACACCACTCGCTTCGATTGGACACCCGCCCGCACTCCGGCAGCAGCCCCTCGGCGGACTTTCATCGACCTGGGCGAGGTCCAAGTCATGGCCAGCGTGAAGCTCAACGGACGCGATCTCGGGGTGGCCTGGACAACGCCCTTCCGCGTGGATGCCACCTCAGCCCTCCAACCGGGCGCCAACACCCTGGAGATCCGCGTGGCCAACCTCTGGCCCAACCGCCTGATCGGCGATGCCGCCCTCCCGGCCGACCAGCGGATCGCGTGGACCACCTGGAATCCATT
>Ga0316225_1003673_pt1 | contig 11544 bp, 9 predicted proteins | sample TBH18015metaG_FD_206010 | JGI IMG/M metagenome (GOLD analysis project Ga0316225, IMG submission 206010) | Freshwater microbial communities from Trout Bog Lake, Wisconsin, USA - TBH18015 | ecosystem: Environmental > Aquatic > Freshwater > Lake > Hypolimnion/Profundal zone | place: USA: Wisconsin...
ATTCTGAAGGCTGTACGCGGGAATGGAAGCTGGGAGATATAATTAACTCTACGCCGAAGCTGGAGTCGACAATTAAACTGCAGAGCTATGATCAACCCACTCCGCAAGGCTATGGAGACTCGACATATGGAACATTTGCATCGTCAACTAACTATCAACAACGCGGCATGGCCTATGTTGGTTCCAATGACGGCATGTTACACGCTTTCAATCTTGGAATACTTGATGTGTCGGGGCAGACCGCAACACACAAGGCAACCATTAGAGATAGTAACGGACATAACGCTAATCTCGGGCGCGAGGAATGGGCATTTATTCCGCGTAACGCGCTTCCATACCTCAGGTATATGAATAATCCAGCCTATCCGCATCTCTATTCCGTAGATTTGACGAGTACGCTGGTGGATGCCAGCATCAACAGCGATTCATCGGATTACAATTCCACATACTATCCGAACTGTGATGTCAATAATTACTGGAACTGCGGCAAAAAGACAGTTACTGATAGTAACGGAAACCTTGTTTTAGACAAGACAAGCTGGAGAACGATCCTGATTGGCGGCATGGGGATTGGGGGGGCCTCCCAGAATCTCTATCAGCCAGATGGTGTGACTGCCAACCCTTGCACCGATCGAGTGGCGACTGGCAATTGCGTAAAAACACCGATCAATGGTGTAGGCTACTCGTCATATTTCGCCCTGGATGTGACTAATCCGGATACGCTCCCCGGCAATACAAATCCAATCAAATTTTTGTGGGAGTTCAACGGTAACCCTGCCAGTGGCGACTACTTGGGGTATGCCACCACCGGGCCCGCGATTGTGCGTGTTGGCAGTGCCAACAAGAACGGCAGATGGCTTGCCGTCTTCGGTTCTGGCCCGACCGGCCCCATCGACGTACCCAGTATGTCATTTCAAGGAACTTCCAACCAAAATCTCAAACTATTTGTTGTCGACTTGGCGACCGGAGCATTGCTAAAAACGATCGATACCAATATTAGCAACGCCTTTGCCGGCTCTCTGTCGAACAACGTCATTGATACCGACAGATGGAACTCGCAATTATCTAGTTTTTACAGCGATGATGCGATCTATGTTGGCTACGTCCAGAAGGATACAACCACTGGAACTTGGACAAAAGGTGGCGTTGTGCGAGTGTTGACCAACGACAGTACTGACCCGACTACCTGGACGGTAGGCACGGTTATCAACGGCATTGGTCCTGTAACTACGGCCGTCACCAAGCTACAGGACCGTTACGCTACGTACCTGACGTCTTCTGGGGCAATTGCGAAAACCACCGGTAAATTGTGGTTGTTTTTCGGTACTGGGAGGTATTACTACAAAGCGGATGCGCTCAGTAACCAGTTCACTATCTACGGTATCCAGGATCCGTGCTATTCAAGCAACACAGGATCTCCAAGTTACACCCCCGTCGGCAGAACGAATGCCTTCGACGAGAGTGGAACCACGACAACATGCAACACTCTAATCTCCGAGAGTAATTTGCAAGATCAGAGCGGAACAACGGCTGCTCCATCCTCGAACCTGACCTATGACAAAGTAGGATGGTACATACGTCTTGATCCGGCAGCACTGAATAGTGGCTACAGCTCGGAGCGTGTCGTGACTAACCCAGTAGCCTCGACGGCAGGGGCGGTGTTTTTTACCACATTCAGTCCAACCGCCGATATTTGCGGTTATGGCGGCAACTCCAATATCTGGGCTGTACGCTATAACACCGGTGCGGCACCTCCGTCCGCAGCCATGCAAGGGAAAGCTCTGCTACAGGTTTCGACTGGAGCTTTAGCGGAGATCTCGCTTCAAACAGCGTTCAGTAACCCTGGTAGTATTCGATATGACAAACGCCGAACATCTTCCGCTACATCCGGAATGCCACCGTCTTCGGGCGGGCTTGCCTTAATCACTAACCCGGCGCCGACAAAGAAGATTCTCCACTACCAAGAGAAATAAAGTTATGCTTCGTTTAACAGGACATATTGGCTGTTCAAAGAGTAAATATCGTTTCTTATTTGCAAATAAGAAACGTGCTGAAAATGGTTTTACGCTCACCGAGCTTATAGTGGTCATTGCAATCATGGGGATTCTTCTTGCTATCGTTTCTCTCAACTTTAGTCCGATGCAAAATAAGGCCAATATCGAGAACCAGGCAAAGGAATTGAAAACTGACCTAAGTGATCTGCGGCTTAGTGCTATTCAAAATAAAAGTGATTATATGGCAATACTTAACGCAAATTCCCCGCAGATAACGTTCAGAAGTTACACAACAAATGAACAAATTACACCAACTACTGGTAAAGTTCAGTTCAGTAAAAACTTAAAGTATAAAATATCAAATACACCCACGGGAACCGCGCCATGCGCGAATATACAAGTTGACCAAAGAGGGTATATTTGGAGCGCTCAGACGGCACCGATCTATATTTACATTCAACCAACCGGGTCTGAAGCGTATTATGACTGCTTAATTGTTACAGCCGGTAATATCAATTTGGGGAAATACAATGGGACTACTTGTGCCTACCAATAGTCGCGGATTCACTTTGATTGAAGTATTAGTTGCGATTCTCATCATGATGGTCGGATTGTTGGCGCTGCTGCAAATGGTTAACGTATCCATAGTGCACAATATGGCCAACCAGATTCGCAATGATTCCGTGCTGGTGGCGGATGAGCAGATGGCGCTCGAGATGACCAAGCCGTTCAATTTGATTTCTACTAATGCAACTGCTCACATTGCTGTTGTACAAAGGTCTATCAACAATGCTTTTAACAACTATTCGGTCACTAAAACCGGGGCTAATGTCTCTAATTCAACGAAGAGTGTTTCAATACTAGTAAAATGGCATTACAAGGGGCAGACGTATTCGCACTCTATTGGCTCAATGATAAGTAATACTCAGTAACAGGTACTGTGATATGCGATTAGATAATCGGGGTTTTTCTCTTGTCGAATTAATTGTTGTAACCGTGATTTTTGTTATGGTCATAATTATCACCGGTGACGTATTCAAGACAATTCTGACACAGAACGCTAAACTCCACAAAAGCGAAGAAAGCAATATAGAAGGTGTGGTTGGCCTAGAGATGCTACGTCATGATCTAGAACAGGCTGGTTTTGGTCTTCCGTATTCGTTTCAGTCGACTATTACCTACACAGAAGCCGGGTTTGCTCCGGCGAATAATTACAACGATGCTCCTAGTTTTGTCCCACGAGCTTTTGTCACAGACAACGACTTGTCGGCGCCTATTCCCGACACCAACAGCACAAATGGCGGATCCTTTACAATCTTGAAAGGGACCGATTATTTGGCGATCAAAGCAAGCACCTTAGGTGGAAATGATGCTTCGCAAAAATGGACCTATCTTACTTATTCAAGCCTTCCTATACCGGCAAAGACTTGGTCGAGTGGAAATTTCCAGCCTGGTGACAATCTTATTATGCTGAGTCGGACATTCGACAGCTCGGGCTACACAAACCAGTTAGTATGTAACCCACCTAATTATAGTGTCAGTTATTCTAGTAATGGTTATGCCGCCCCTTTTGCTCCATCATATCCGGGCGAAATATTTTATGCTTATGGAATTAATTCTGGCGGCACATCTGTTGGCATGCCTTTCAACCGGGTAGATTACTTTGTCGCGTCGCCACCAAGTTCACAACTTTCTTCGGCTTGTGCTGACACCACTAAAACTGGAATACTTTATAAAGCGATGGTCAACCATAGCGGGAAGCTTACATACATTCCGCTTTTAGACTGCGTGGCAGACATGCAAATTGTTTTGGGTTGGGATCTGGCAGATTCCTCCGGTAATCTTGTCTCTGACCCATCAACCTCGGGGGACGGTCAAATAGATACATGGACGAATGCTGACGGAAGCAACTATACCTCGAGCGTGACAGTTGATCCGGGTGACTATGTACAAAAAACAATCTTACCCAATCCTGGGCATATCCGGACTAAACTGAAACTTATAAAGGTTTATATTTTGGCACAGAACGGGCGCAAGGATTCAAATTACACATCTCCCACTCCAATTAGCATAGGCGATAAAACTGAGACAACTTTGGTCAGACCAGGAGGATATCCTTTAACAGCGAATATGTTGAACTATCGATGGAAAGTATACCGACTAGTCATTAAGCCAAAGAATCTTATCTCTAATCAGTAATTTCAAAACATGGTTCCGGTGAATCCACAAAGTTTATCGGTTGCTGAAATATAGAGCTTTTCAACTTCTGTGTATATTGTCAATGATCTCATCTCTGGAAAAGGATTCATTGAGATGATGGTAAAAAGTGCAATTGGGTTTTTAAATGATGCCTTGCCTGATGAGAAGAGGTTAGATGCTCTTCTGAAAGCTCCGTTTCGAGCGGTTCACAATTTAAAAAGACCTTATTCTACTGATGGATGCTTACTGTAAATTTCGAAAGGGCGGGTGATATGCCACAGTGCAACCTGTCGAAAGTGTTCAGTCCAATACGAAATGATTCCGGTATTGCGTTGGTCACCGCACTTATGCTGACGTTAATCTCGCTCGCGATAATTATGTCTCTTATGTATATGATCACTAGCGACATACAGCGCACAGGAGCGACAAAACGGTATAGGAACGCATTAGAAGCCTCATATGGAGGGACCGAGCTGCTTGTTAAAGATTTGATTCCTTACGTGATGCGTAACTCCGCGAGTACTACGCTTCTTACGGATATGCAGGCTAGTTACGGCAGCGTAACAGTACCTACTAATATATCTCCAGCATGTTTTCAGGCTAAGTTGACTTCGTCAACCTCAGCCTGGAACGTCCCTGGTGGATGTAGTTCAACATTAAATCCAAAAGATAACCCGGATGTCCAGATGAGCTTGCCAGGAACCAACGGCCAGCCGTTCACAGTATACTCGAAGATCGTAAATACGGTTGCTGGAAACACGGATACTAGTGGGCTTCAGCTTGAAGGTGCTGGTGTCGCGGAATCTTCGATCACAATAAAACCGCAGCACTTTCCTTACACTTACCGGGTCGAAGTAGAGGCTGAACGGTCATCTAACCCACTAGAAAAGTCCGAAATTTCTGTGCTTTATGCTTATTGAACGCAGTATCCAGTCTACCCTATTTGTCGCTTGTGATAGCTGGATTTGCGCAGAGTAATCAGGCAGAAACTGAGCTGTGCAATTTCATTGAGTGTCCTCATATATGTTTGAAACCTCTCAATTGTGGAACTAGGCCCGGTGACCACCAAACAGTCAAATATTCCATTTGTTTTGGATACCGCTCTTTGTTATCCCCCTTAAAAAGAGATTATTTGTGTCAATTATTGTTCGCCAATATGGGTTACTTGACCCGCTGAACTGGGAAGATGATTGTTTTGAACATCTCTATTTACAAAACAAATTATGGAATCGTCTGGTAGAGATTGAACAGGATAATCGCAACAAGTATCGCGTAATTATGGGCAGCGACAAAGAAGTTGCCATTGTTCAGACATCTATCGAGACGATAAAAGCTAGAATTGCTGAAATGGATATACAACGTAAAAACCTGAGAATACTGCACCGCAAGAAAAGTGGCACACACACCGAACCTCTGGATGAAGCCATAAAGTCAGCAAAGATTGAGTTGAAAGAGTTGGCAGTGAGAGCCAAAGAGATACGTACTGCAGCAAAGGGTCGCATTAAGGAATTGGTGAGTCATCTGGAACCGGAACGCAACGATGCGGTTAAGCTGGCATATAATACATCAGGACTCTGGTGGAGCAATTATAACGCTGTGGTGAACAGCTATAATACCGCAAGAAAACGCGCTATGAAGGAAGGTGCTGAACTTCGTTTTCATCGCTTTGATGGCTCGGGCCGGTTCACTTGCCAAATAATGGATGGCATGAGCACTGGAGATTTATTGTCTGGTCGGCACAGCATTGCACAGATCAGAAAGGTAAGCTGCAGCGAATTCACTGAGATTATTAAAAGCAACCCGCCCGCTATACAACTCCAGTCAGTTGGCTCACGGCGTAACGAACGCGAGTATGGCGTCCTGTCTATTACGGTCTATACAGGGGAATATGATCATGGCAAAAAAACCCGTCGTATACTCGATTTCCCGCTTATAATTCATCGTCCTCTACCTGAAGCTACCCTCAAAACCCTGGTGGTTAATCGCAGAAAAATAGGCCTCGACTTCCGCTGGTTGGTAACGCTCACTTTTTCGAGTGAAATCAATGAATCTATCGAACATGCGAGCAAAAGTGCTTGCGGAATAAATCTCGGATGGAAACAAGTCGAGGGAGGGCTTCGAGTAGCCACTATCAGCGATGGCACCGAAACTCGACACGTTATTTTACCACAAGTGATTATCGATAAACTATCATACACCGAATTACTGCAAAGCCGCATCGATATTGCAACCAACGAAAACTATGCATGGTTGCTGGGTAGAATAGAAAATCCTCCCGATATATTAATGGAAGATATGGCTTCATTCCGTCGAGCAAAAAGGCCCCACCCGGCTAAATTTGCAAAATTTGTGATAAAATGGCGTACAGAGTGTCCTGATTTCGAACCCCAAGCGCTTGCAGCTGCCGAAGTTAAGCGAAAAATGACCAAGCGACTTTCCCAGGAGCATCATCATCTACGTGACAAGGTACTGCGCCGCCGTCTAGAGTTATACCGCAACGAGGCTAAAAAAATTGCAGATAAATACGGCCTCATAAAGCTGGATAAGATGGATCTTAGTCGACTGGCGGTTCTTGAGAAGGAAGACAGCATATCAAACAAACTGTCAGATATTGCTCGTTATCACCGGAAAGTAGCCGCATTATCCGAGTTTCGTGAATGGATCGTTAAACAATCCCTCAAAGTCGGCGGTACAGTTGTGATGATTGCCATGGAATCTACCCGAACATGTTATTGTTGCGGAGGCGCTATGGTATTGAGTGGTGGATTGTTTATGAAATGCCGAGAATGTGGTAATTTAGCGGATCAAGACGAAAATGCGTCTATCAATCTTCTACGAGCTGCTGTGCAATGAAAAATACTTTAGCAGCGTTCGTACCAGAATTGATACTGATTTACTGCAAATGCTGAGTTTATTAAACATTGTCCGGTTCGGCATTCTTTTCTACACCACCTTGCAAAGAATGTCAAATTGCCAACCTGATCGATGAATCAGGGCTCCGCCGAAGCGATTCAAGCATATGCCTGAACGCCGTAAGAATCTCCGTCCTTCAGGGCGGGGAGGTTGCCAACTGGTAGTCACGCCGAACGTTACACAAGCCTGCTCTTCGGCATAGTAGGAGAGACACCCTGATCGAGCTTTTAATAGCTGCTTTAAAAAAGCATCAAGACAGAGGCATCTCCACGGAGTTGCCTTTTTTCGTCTCTTCAATCCGCTTGATTCTTTCTCATCAAATGTTCGCGAGATATACGCTTTTCCCCTTTTAGGCGTAGAGGGCTCCATTGCTCTGGTTTGGATATGCTGTTGTCTTTATTATAGGGCTATACGACGATATGATTATACAATGATACGCATATAGCACATTATGATTCTCCGCTATAGGGCTGTGGTTTTCCATACTTCGCACAAAGGTCGTTAATGGCTTCGCCTAACAATTGTTTCAGGTTTTTGCCAGTGTTTTCGCGCTCGGCTTGAACAAGCAACAGGGTACGGCGAACCTCTGGCGAAAAGTGTCCACCTATTAGAACGGTTGTTGGCGCAGTCTTAGCCGGACCACGGGGCGGCGTTTCTGGTACGGCTGCAATGGGGCTTTTATGACCCGCGGCGGCTCTAAGTCCTTCGGAAAGCGTGCTTTTTTTCATGACTTCGTGTTCCCTTTCACTAGGGCTATAGAAATATAGGTGTATAATTTGCTCATTTCAATCGCAGCTTTTCCTTTCGGGTAGATCTCAGCGGCGGTCTTGCCGATGTTCCCGGCGTCCCCGTGGGAAGCACGGCCATAAATCACGACCGGACAAACCTGAAAGCCTTGCTGGCTTGCTGCCTCTTGGGTTTCAATGTGGCGGGTTCCCTGTATCGGTGCACGGTTCACAAAAACAGCTGCTGGCGGGTTCCCGGCTAGGGTAAGCACATCCTTGAGGCTTCCAAGTGTTTCAATGTCGTATAACTGCGGCTGAATAGGCATTAAAACGAAGTGTGCCGCCTTCGCCGCTGCTATCAGGGCATCGGTACTTTTGCCGGGGGTGTCGATAATGGCGAGGTCCGCGCCGTTCCTTTCTGCGGCATTGAGAACTTGAGATAAGCGCGAAACCTGGCAGGATACAACGGCGGGGCTTTCATCTCCGCGCCGGTCGCTCCAGTTTGCGGCAGTTGTTTGCGGGTCAAGGTCAATGATAGCGACTGACCTCCCCGATAATGTAGCTTCAACTGCCAAATTTAGCGCGGTGGTGGTCTTCCCATTTCCGCCTTTCTGGCCGATGATGGCTAGAATTTGCATGGTGGGCGCTCCTTTCTAGGGCTACATCGCTATAGCACTATAGCATAATAGGAGTATATAAACAGATTCGGGACGAATTGGCAATTAAAATAAACTTGTTTTGGATAAAGTCGCGTGTCTGCTTAATTTGGTGTCAAGGCCTACGTCTCCGAAATCGCCAGTGTATACCCGGATATGAGACGCACTGCCATCCAGAACGCGACCGAAGAGAAAGCCGGTGTCTTGGTCGAAGGGCAACGGGGGAATATGCGGATATATGATTTCAGTCCGTGATGTCCTTATGCTGCTCCGTTGCAACTTCTGCTGCAGACCGTCTCCAAATGCTACTCGCCCGAAGAGCGCCGACGCCTCTTCATGTACCGCGGCGCACCCCGCAGGAGCGAAAGCAGTCATAATATGACCTGGCGTACAGATTTCACGGGTGCCACCCATGAGGAAATCGCCGCAGAAGTGGGTATCAATGTTAAAAGCCCGATTCATATAATATCGTCTATTATTATACAATATTATAAAGACGGTTACGGCAGGAAGGACATAGACGCACACAATTAGTTATACCATGCCACTGTAAAAACATGGTAAAATTGTACGCCCAAAAACTGAAGAGGACTGTTTGTTAATGTACGAAATTGATATCCAAACCCAGACCCTTTATGCTGGATTGCTTGAGTTGATGCAGATCAACCCATCCATGCCAGCTATAAATATGCAACATGAGGCGCTAAAAGAATGTTTCCTCTGGTTCCATTTCCCTCTACGCGAGAAGTAATTCTATTCGCCCTGGTTCTTAGCCGGATTGCCGGGCTATTTGCTTCCCTTCCCGTCTTCGGCGGAAGCCGCGTTCCGCTCAACATCAGAGTCGTTGTCGTCGTGATGATTACGCTGACATGTTTTCCAATTCTTGTGATAACCCCACCGGTTATACCAACCGATATTTATGCGTTAGGATTACTGGCTCTACGAGAACTCATGATTGGTGTTACTTTGTCATTTATGACCCAGATCATCTTTTCTGCGGTTGAATTCGGCGGGCAGATTATTGGTATGCAGATGGGATTCACTATGTCTTCGATCATTGATCCAACCAACGGCAACCAGGCTCAGATTATGGCGGTGATGCAGACATTGTTAGCTACCCTTATGTTTCTTTCCTTGAACATACATCATGTTTTTATCCGCGCAATTGTGGACAGCTTTAGGATTATTCCCATTGGCAGCTGGCACGTAAATGGAGAACTAATTTCATTTCTAATACGGGGAACCGCCGAAATTCTCATACTCGGTGTCCGGCTTGCGGCCCCGGTCATGGTGACCCTCTTACTTACCAGCGTCGTTCTCGGCATCATGGCGCGTGCGTTTCCGCAGATGAATATTTTTATGGTAAGCATGCCATTGAATATTGGGGTTGGATTCATTGTTGTTGGATTGACGTTGCCGATCTTTTTAAACGTTCTGGAAACGTCATTCGGTGCGGTTAAAGGACAGATTGAGATGCTTTTCAGATTAATGGCAAAGGGGGGCTGATCCATGACAAAGTTTCATGATAGCTACAAATCGTTATTATTTGACGACAGAAGAAGTTGCACAAGTCTAAAAGCGCTGTAAAAGCTATATGTTGAATCTTCGGGAACAAAATATCAATTATTCGGTTGCATGTCTGTGACGCTCATCTACACAGCTTTTGCGATTATGTCACGTGCGATATCCATATTGCTTTTTGTATTGGTATGGTTCGAGAACCCGCAAAAATACTCCATATATTTTCGGATTCTTTGTCCAAATTCTTGGATCAAGAACCCAGAGATGTTTATTAGCCATACCTGGTTTGCGGACCAGTCGGCCGATACCCTGGCGAAACATAAATGCCGCCTCAGTCATTGAAATCGTCTGTATAAAAGCACCTTTTATCCTTTTTTTCTTCCCCTGTATCATACCTGAAGGCGAAAAAGGAATCCGTACTATCACTAGATCTGTGAGAACATCATCCTCACTAGCTGAGTCGTTTTTCTTACTCGGATCAGAAAGGTCAAGTCCGGTCCAAGCGGTACCAAGCGCAAGCCAGACAGGACGTTTACCAGCCATTGCCATCTTGAGGTATTCTTCTCTGAGTGACCCAAATCTGCTGCTACGGTTTTGTATAATAAGACGGTCTTCGAGAGATGCTTCGCTTGAGATTTTATTTGCGAAGGCTCCCAGGTCGTCGTAGCTGGCACACAACACCAATGAACCGCCCTTTGCTTCATTAGCTATGACCAGAATTTGATCGGCCAGACATTTTCTCCATACTTCAACATTTTTGTCGTACCTGTCAATTTCTTCCTGGGAATTACCATATTCGCCTAAAGAAGGGTATTCGAATGGATGATTTTTGAGGCCAGAGTCGGGTATTTCCGGATAGTGCAGTGTGACGGGCGTTCGTACCCATTCAGGACTAACAGGAGGTGGAGCTTGTAATCTCTCTTTCGGTATTCCAAGTAAATCCATGATAAATTCTATGTTTTTCCCGCTGATCGAGCTTGATGGCAAGAACAATGTAGCGGAGACAAGCACCGCCTGGTGAGTCATTGACCACAGTTGCTTCAAAAGTGGTGCAATGGCGGTCGACTGAATCTGAAACGATGGATAGTACCGCATGGGTGATATGCTGATCCGGAGCGATTGGTCGCAGGCCAGTATTTTCCTGATGGAGTACCTGGCTTCCTCTATCTTCTTGAGTGCCGTTCCAGTACCGGCGGATTCTTTCTTTCCAGTTGAGACAGTTGGTTCAGAATTCTCTTTCGTTGTATCCTTCTTTTTTGATTTGGATTTTCCACCGGCGCTAGCACTATCAAGCAAACCGCATAAATCCCGCAGGTCGGCTAGGAATCCGCCGACGTAACCTGGCGTTTCACTATTTTTCCAAGCATTAGCGGAAATGGTTATGGAAGCTTCGGTTCCAAGTAGTTTTGCCCTACCTATGATTTTGTCGCACAGCTCTATTGCATCCGTCATGCTCCTCTTTTTTTTCAACAAGGGCTCTATCAGCCTGCAGGCGTGTCTTATGGCCAAAATTGACACCTCTTGCTTTACGGCATT
>Ga0316225_1003676_pt1 | contig 11539 bp, 7 predicted proteins | sample TBH18015metaG_FD_206010 | JGI IMG/M metagenome (GOLD analysis project Ga0316225, IMG submission 206010) | Freshwater microbial communities from Trout Bog Lake, Wisconsin, USA - TBH18015 | ecosystem: Environmental > Aquatic > Freshwater > Lake > Hypolimnion/Profundal zone | place: USA: Wisconsin...
ATCTTTGCTTGTAATGGACGAATGTGTTTCAGGAGATACTAAAATTAAAGTAAGAAATAAATCAACAGGAGAGATAAAAGAAGTTGCTATAGAAGATTTAATTAATAATAATGAATATAAATAAATTTTATATAAAATGGACATAAATATTTATAATATTAAGATAAAATACAGAAGTTCTTGGGAAGCTATATTTCATTTGTTAAATCCTAAATTAAATTACGAAAAAATACGAATACCTTATTACTTAGAAGGTTTAAGAAAATTATATATAGTTGATTTTGAAGATTCTGACAATAAGATATTATATGAAATAAAACCTAATAGCGAAATAAATTCTAAAAAAAATAAAATTAAAGAAATAGCTGCTAAGGAATGGGCAGTCAATAATGAATATGCCTATAAAATAATATCAGATGAATGGTTTTTAGAAAATGTTCATAAAGTTGATTTTGAAAAAAATCCACAATTAATTAAACCTATGAAACAATTTTTTAACATTGAGCACAATTAAAAAAATAGAAAATTGGGAAGTTTTAACTCCTTTGGGGTGGAGCAATTTTTCAGGTATTAAAAGCTTGGATAAAGATTCTTATTATTATTTTATTTTATCGGATGGAAATTCTATAAAATGTTCCGAGAATCATAAATTAAAAATGAAAAATGAAAGTTTTTTATATGCTAAAGATATAGTAGAGGGTGATGTTCTATATACCGAAGAAATTGTATTATGTAAAAATTTTATAGAGGAAAATATAAAGCTTTATGATTTACTAGATGTGGAATTCGATAATGAGTATTATTCTAATGGAATAGTAAGTCATAATTGTGCCTTCATAGATAATGTTGAACAAATATTTACTGCAGCACAACAGACTCTAGCAACAGGTGGTAGATGTATAGCTCTTTCAACTCCTAATGGTGTTGGAAATTGGTTTCATAAAGAATTTACCAGAGCTCAAAACGGAGAAAATAAATTCACTCCTATATCTCTTCCTTGGACAGTACATCCTGAAAGGGATCAAACTTGGAGAGAAGAACAAACCCAACAATTAGGAGCTAGAAACGCAGCTCAAGAATGTGATTGTTCATTTGCTACATCAGGAGAAACGGTAATTGAGCCAGAAACTTTAAAATATTATGATACTTTAATTGAAGACCCTATAGAAAAAAGAGATGTGGGAGGAGTTTACTGGTTGTGGGATTATCCTGATCCTTTAAAATCATATATGGTTATTGCGGATGTGGCTAGAGGGGATGGAAAAGACTTCTCTACTTTTCACGTATTTGATATAGAAAAATTAGAACAAGTAGCAGAGTATAAAGATCAACTTCCCACTAAAGATTTTGCTAGAAAGTTAATATCAGTAGCCACTGAATGGAATTTTGCATTGTTAATAATAGAAAATGCTAGTATAGGATGGGATGTAGTAACTACAGTTCAAGAAAATGGATACCACAATTTATATTACTCTCCTAAATCAGAAATGGTAGGTACTCAAATAGATTTGTACGTTACTAAATTTGATAGTGGAGAAGGAATGACTCCTGGATTCAGTATGAATCAAAGAACTAGGCCTTTAGTTATAGAAAAAGGTAGATCTTTTATAGAGGAAAAAAGCGTAATTATAAAATCTCAAAGAACTTTAGATGAGCTGAGAGTATTTGTTTGGAAAAATGGAAAACCACAGGCTATGCAAGGGTATAATGATGATTTGGTAATTCCTTTATTCACGGGTTTATTCTTAAGAGATACAGCTCTAAGATTTAGACAAAAAGCTTATGATTTAACTTACGCAAGTTTAAATAGCTACCATAAAACAACAAGCGGATTCGAAGTTTATTCTACAAAACCTAATATGCAACAAAATCCTTGGTTAATGCCTACAAAAAATAATGAGTTTCAAGACATTACTTGGTTATTATAATTTATAAAATATAAAATGGCAGAACAGCAAATACAAAGAAATTTATTTACTAGTTTAAAAAGATTATTTTCTACTGATGTAATAATCAGGAATGATGGAGGTACTTTAAAAACAGTAGATGTAGAACGGATACAAGTAGACGGTGTATTACAAACTAATGCTCTAATAGACCGCTTTAACAGAGTGTATACTACTTCAACTAGCTACGGAGTAAACTTAAATTTAGCTCAAAATTATCAAAGCACTAGGGTTCAAATATATGCTGATTATGAAGCAATGGATACAGATCCCATTATAGCTTCTGCACTCGATATAATAGCTGATGAATGCTTAGGAGCAGATACTATTATACCTTTATTAGATGGTAGAAGAGTTACTATAAAAGAATTATATGATTCCAAAGAAACTAATTTTTGGTTATACGGGTTAGATGATGATAATACTTTTAAACCAATTCAAGCGGATAAAGTTGCCTATAACGGTGAAAAAGAAGTATATAAAATTACTTTAGATGATGGAACTGAAATTGAAGCCACTTCAAATCACATATGGATTGATTATAAAGGAGATCAAATATTTACTGATCAATTAATATCAGGTTCTAGTATACTTACATTAAGAGAATTGCATTCTATTTATTACATTTCTTATCCTAGTAAAGTAATATCAGTAGAAAGTGTGGGTAAAAAACCTGTTTATGATATAGTAAATGCTGGAGATAATCACATATTTGCTATAGAAACAAAAGATGGATCAAAATTATATACTCATAATTGTACACTTAAAAATGCTCAAGGAGATGTTCTTCAAATAGTTACTGCAGATAAGAATATACAAACTATATTAAGAAGTCTTTTTTATGATGTTTTAAACATAGAATTTAATCTCTGGTTTTGGATTAGAAATATGTGTATACAGGAAGACACTATGATTCCTTTATTAGATGGAACTGAAATAAAGATAAAAGATTTAGCGGAACGTAAAAAAAATAACCCTGAAGAAGATATATGGGTATATTCAGTACAAGAGGGAACCAATAAATTAGTGCCAGGAAAAGTAACTTGGTGTGATATCACCAGAGAAAATACAGATATAGTGAGAATCACTTTAGATGATAATACTTATGTAGATACAACTCCAGATCATAAATTTATAATGAGAGATGGTACTAAAAAGCAAGCTATAGACTTAAAAGAGGGAGATAGTTTAATGCCTTATAGTACAGAAATGTGTAAAGTAGTTTCAGTAACTATCTTACCCCATAAGGCAAACACTTATTGCATGGAAGTTGAAGGACCTAATAATGAACAAGATAGGCATAATTTTGCTATATGCAGTAATAATGAGGATGGTACTTATAGTAGAAATGGAGTGTTTGTTTCAAACTGTAAATATGGTGATTTTTTCTTAAAGCTTGAGATTGCAGAGAAATATGGTATATATAATGTAATCCCTTTTTCAGCCTATAACATAGTCAGATTGGAAGGTACCAATCCTGACAACCCTTCTGAAGTAATTTATAAATATGATCCAACAGCTGCCTTAGGTGCCACAGCAGGTTATTCAACTTCTTACCAAAATACAGATTTAGGTATTACTTTTTATAATTATGAAATGGCCCATTTAAGATTAATTGGGGATATAAATTTCTTACCTTACGGTAGATCTTATATAGAGGCTAGTAGAAAATTATACAAACAATATGTTTTAATGGAAGATGCTATGTTGATTCACAGAATTACTAGAGCACCTGAAAGAAGAGTATTTTATGTAAATGTTGGAGCAATCCCTCCTGGAGAAGTAGAAAATTATATGCAGAGAATGATTTCTAAAATGAAAAAAATCCCTCTCGTAGATTCTACTACAGGCCAATATAATTTAAATTATAATGTTCAGAATATGTTGGAAGATTTCTTCATACCAGTAAGAGGAAATGATACTTCAACAAAAATAGATACTGCAAAAGGATTAGAGTATAATGGTATAGAAGATATAAACTATCTTTTAAATAAGTTATTTGCTTCATTAAAAATCCCTAAAGCATTTTTAGGATATGAAAAAGACTTATCTGGAAAATGTATCGCACCTGATACAAAAATAAAATTATTAGATGGTACTATTAGAACTATTAAAGAAATAGCAGAATATTATGAAACAGATTATTCCGAACCTTTATGGACATATTCTTATGATTTTGTAGAAAATAGAGTAATACCTGGAAAAATAGTTTTGGCAGAAAAGACCAGATTAAATGCTCAGGTTGTTAGGGTACACATAGATAATGATACTTATATTGATTCTACTCCAGATCACGGATTTATATTAAAAGACGGAACTAAAGTAGAGGCTAAGGATTTGAAAGAAGGAGATAGTTTAAGAACTATTATAACTAGAAATTCCCCAATAAAAGGAGTTAAAAGTAGTGAATACCAACAAGTATATCAACCCAAAGATAAAAATTGGGAGTTTACTCATAAAATGGTAGATTCTTACTTTAATGGAGTTATAGAGAATAACGGAAGATTGCCTGATGGATCTTTTAGTAAAAAAGATTTGATTGTTATTCACCATAAAGATTTTAATAGATTTAATAATAGTCCACAAAATTTAGATAGGATGGGGTGGGAAAACCACATAAATCTACATAAAGATTTATCTCAATATACCATACATTCTGAAGAATCAAAGAGAAAAAGTAAAGAAACTAAACAGACAGAGGAATATAAATTATCAGCTTCGCAGAGAAGAAAGAAACAACTTGAAAATAACCCAGAGTTAAAAAGTATATTGAAAAATTCTTGGGCAAATAAAACTTATGAAGAGAGGTCCAATATTGTTAAAAAAGGATATTTGAATCCCGAAAGATCGGAAATTACCTCTATTTTAAATAAAAAGAGAAATTCTCATATTCCCCTATTGGATGGATATAAAAAATCTTTTCCTGATGGTAGATATGACATGTTAGGTACTAAAAATATTAATTGGAGAGATAGACCTAATTTTAGTAACATAGTTGAAACTTTAAAAAATAATAAAAATAAAATATTAAAATTTAAAGATTTATGTGACATACTAAATTATACTCCATATATAATAAGAGAAATAATTCAAGAAAATGGTTATACTGTAAATCAATTATTGAATGAGAATTTAGGGTTTATAAAAGGAAGACCTAAAGACTTATCCTTTGATTTTATCAAAAATAAAGCTAATGGAAGTAAAGATATAAATTCTTTTTATGATGAGATTGGATTAACAAAAAAACAATTAAAAAATATTTTAAATAAAGAAAATATAACTTTAGAATATTTTTTAAATGAAGAAATAGGAATTTGTTTTAATCATAAAGTTGTTAGAGTAGAGTGGTTAGAAAATAAAACTGATACCTATAACATGGAAGTTTATGATAAAAACGAAAATCATAACTATCTAACAGATACTCAAGTAGTTATAAAAAACTCAACGTTAGCTCAAGAAGATGTAAGATTTGCTAGAACAATAGAAAGGTTACAAAGAATTGTACTAGGAGAATTAACCAAAATAGCATTAGTACATTTATATGCAATAGGATATACTGATGAATCTTTGACTAATTTTGAATTAGATTTAACCATTCCTTCTATAGTATATGAACAAGAAAGAGTTGCTCTGATGAAAGAAAAAATGGATTTAGCAGCTCAAATGATAGATACCAACTTACTTCCTACGGATTGGATATACGATAAATTATTCCATTTCTCAGAAGAAGAATTTGATGAATACAGAGGTTTGATTGTAGAAGATAAAAAGAGAACATTTAGACTTAAACAAATTGAAGAAGAAGGAAATGATCCTGCAGAAACAGGAGAAGCTTACGGTACTCCTCACCAAATAGCTTCCATGTATGGTGGATACGGTAACACTAATTTAGCTGCAGCAGATACTCCTCAAGGATATAATGAAATAGATCCTAATGAACCTGTGAGATTACCTGGAAGACCTCAAGATAAAGTATCTGTAATAAATACTCAAGATGATCCATTAGGTCAAGATAGAATGGGAGCATATGATATGAAATCAAAACCCAATGATTCTAAACCTGATAATAGTTTAAAAACTAAATATAAAGGAGGATCTCCATTAGCACTTAAAGAAAATCCCGTTCCTTCAGTAACTCAAACTACTTATTTAAAGAATAAAAAATCCTTAGAAAGTTTACATAAAAAGATTTCTTTATATAAAGAACCTGAATTATTAAATGAAAATAATATAAAACGTGATTTATCAGAATAATTAAATATTTATATATAACAATATTATAGGCTGTGATCTTCTAAGGACAGTAAAAAGAAAATAATGATAAAACATTCTAAGTATAAAAATACAGGAATACTATTTGAACTTTTGGTTAGACAAGCTACATCAGATTTGATGTCCAATAAAGATTCAAAAGCAATTAAGATATTTAAAAGATATTTTAATGATACTGAATTAGGCAAAGAACTTAATTTGTATAATATTATATTAAATTCAGAAAAGTTAAATGAAACTAAAGCTAATATTTTAATTACAACTGTATTAGAAGAAGCTAAAAAGTTAGACAGGAAAACTATAGACAAACAAAAATACAGTCTAATAAAGGAGATTAAAAAAAATTACGATTTAGATAATTTCTTTAAGGCAAAAATAGATACTTATAAGTTTTATGCTTCAGTTTACACTTTGATTGAATCACAATTAGAAGGCAATATTCAAAATACAAATCAAATAATAGCAAATAAATTAAATTTATTAGAGCACGTAACAAAAGAAACTCTTACTGAAAGAAAAGTAGCTTCTAAAGTAGTAGAAGAATTTTTAAAAGAAGATAAAGAAATAAGATTGCTAGCTTATAAAATATTAGTAGAGAAGTTTAATGATAAGTACAATAATTTATCACTAAGACAAAAAAATCTATTAAAAGAATACATAAATAATATATCAGATACTAAACAGTTAAAATCTTATTTAAATACTCAATTAGAAAAAGTAAAAAAAGAATTAACTACTTTAAAAGAAAAAGTTGAAGATAAAGTGGTTAAAATAAAATTAAATGAAGTTTTAACTTTTATAAAACCTTTAGGATCTAACGAATCAATAAAAGATGAGGTATTGGTAGGACTTATGCAATATTATGCTTTAATTGATGAATTAAAAAATATAAATAATGTACAATAATCAATTTGCAACTCAATTTCTAAGAGAAGAATCTGAAGACTCTAATAAAGATGATGCTAAATTAAAAGCGGAGTTAATTAAAGCCGGAGCTAAGGAAGAAGTAGCTGCTAATTTGATAAAAGGAATCAAGAGCGGTAAAATAACAAAAGAAGATGCTCTTATTTTTTTAAATAATCAAGAAAGTGAAGAACTAGATGAAATGTCTGCTACTGGGGGTGGTGTGACAGCAGGAGGAGCTTCTTTTAGTGCTGGAACGGGTGAACAGTATGCATCTCCTAAAGCTTTTAGAAAAAAGAAAGCTAAATTTCAAGAAGATATTGAATACGAAGCAGCACTTAAAGATGCATTATTAGAGCATAGATTTTATTCTCAATTTAAAAATAAAATATCTGTAAGACCTCAATCTGAACAAATACATCAAGCAACTAAAATAATAGAAAAAAAATTAAGGGAAGTCACTAAATTACTAGAGTTTACCTCTGAAATAAAAAAGGGTATTTTAGAATCTAATGATAAATTTGAATATAAGAAACATACTAAAGCTATGGTAGAAAAAATACATTCTTCCATATTAGAAATGTATTCTAAACTAAAAGAACTTAAATAAGTATCATATACATATATTTATTATTAACTATGAAAAACATAACAGCACAATACCGTGATTTACTAGAAGGGAAAATGTCTCAAGCTAACTTCTTAACAAATGTAAGAAGGGATTTTCCTCATTTAGTAACTAACATTAATAGTTTTCAAGATACAGTAAAGATACTTAAAAGTAAAAGAATACTATCTGAAGTAGAAATAAAAAATCCAAATAATGAAACTCCTAAAGAAATAGGATTTGATCACGTTAATTACTATCAATTAACTAAAGGAACTAATTACGAATTAGAACAAATGGATGTTATTTCAGATGAAAATTATGTAGAAGCTAGAAATAAAGCTTTAGATAATATAAAAAAGGATCCTGATGCATATAGGGAACTTATAGTACATAATTTAAAAGACATAAAAAAAAGAGATAAAAATCTACAGATGGTTCCTGTAGGAGAAAATAACCTAGTAGATAAACCCAATGCTATGAAAGCAACTCAAAAAGATGCTAAAACAAATACTCAAACTACTTTAGGTAAACAAGAATCTGCAAAGAAAGGAGGTATTAAAAAAGTTAAGCATATGACTATGTCCCCTAAAAGATATAAAGGAGTAAAATATTTTGAAACTCCCGGAAAAGAAAAAGTCATTGCATTAAAAGAACATCTTCTTAAAGAATTTGATGAATCTACAAAAAAAACAGAGAATCTAACTATTGGACAAAGAGTAATGAAAAATGATGGTTCAAAAGTAGGAATTATAACTGATTTAGATACTGGTACCTTAACTGCTACAGTAAAGTGGGATGACGGTAAAATAGAACATGTTCAAACTAATGTATTAACAGGAAAAGATGTTCCAGAAAAACCTGTAGAAGAAAAAAGATTCAACCCAAAAGAAGCAGTAGATAAATTAAAAGAATTAAAAGAAAAGATACTACGTAGAATAAAAGAAGATGTTATAGTTACAGGTAAAGATGGAAAAAAAAACTATATTCCTGGGGACTCTGGACAAGACCAGCAAATAACATCTAATAATCCTGATGCAGAAATAGTTAAAAAATCTTAAAAAATGTCTAATAAACAACTATTAATAGAATACTCTTTATTTACTCCTAATACTACACAATTAAGAGAATCAAAACTTAATAGTAGACAACCTTTTTTAGTATCTGGTAAAATACAAGCTGCAGATAAGCCTAATGCTAACAAACGTATTTATGATTATGATACTCTAAAAAAACAAGTTTCTTTATATGAGCAAGGTCCCATAGCTGAAAAAAGAGCATTAGGAGAATTAGATCACCCGGAATGCCACCGTCCTTCTGCTCAAATAATGACTAAAGATGGTTGGAAATATATAAAAGATGTAGTAGTTGGAGAAAAAGTAATGACTCTAAATACTAAGTCTGGAAATTGCGAATGGAATGAAGTTACCCGAGTAATAAACCAGGATTATAGAGGTAAAATGATCAGTATTAAGGGTAAAAATATAGATACTCTGGTTACTCCTAATCATAAATTTATAATTAATGATAGATTTGGTAATTTTAAAGAAGCTTTAGCACAAGAAATAGTAGATGGAACCGTAGGAACTCATCATACAATACCCCTGGTATCTAAAGGTACAAGCAATGAAGACTATGAAAGTGTATTTATTTTACCAGGATATAGTCATACAAAAATATCAAAAGAAAAAAGACTTAAATTTGAATCTCCTCTTACATTGGATACAGAATCTTGGTTTTGTTTCTTAGGATTTTATTTAGCTGAAGGACATTGCTCTGGAGAAGAAGCTTCTGGGGTATTTATATCTCAAAATGAAGGGGAAAAAGCGGAAGAATTCAGAAAAGTATTAAGAGGACTATCACCTGACCTGGAGTGGAAAGAGAGAATAAGGGAAAATTCTAAAGGAATTGTATTTTATTGCTATGATAAAAGGCTTTGGAGTTATTTAGATAAATTAGGAGATAAATATACTAAATATATACCGGAAGAGATAAAAGAAGCTCCTGCATATTTACTGGAAAAATTATTTGACTGGTTCTCAATAGGAGATGGTACTACGGTTATCTATAGAGGATATAAAAGGCAATCTGTTTTTACAGTATCTAAAAGACTGGTAGAAGATTTAAACGAAATACTTGTAAAAATAGGTCGACACGGTGTAATAAAGGAACAGGTATCTAAAAAAGACTATATTTTTGCTGGAAGATTAATTAAGTGCGATGATAAGTCTACTTTATATAGATTGTGGATTAAAAGATCTAGTAATGTACATCTAGATAAAAGATTTATAGAAGTAAAAGAAGTAGATTATGATTCTACAGTTCATTGCGTAACTGTTGAAAACGGTAATTTTTACTGCAGAGACAATGGAAAACCATATTGGTCTGGTAATAGTAGTGTAATAAATTTAAAAAATGTTTGCCACAATATCACCAGAGTATGGTGGGAAGGTAAAGATTTATATGGTGAATTTGAAATATTAAATACTCCCTCTGGAAATATATTAAAAGAATTATTTTTTGCTGGTATAAAAGTAGGAGTATCTTCTAGAGCTATGGGATCTGTAACTCCAATAGGAGAAGGATTAGTACAAGTAGGAGAAGACCTAGAGTTACTATGTTTTGACTTTGTAAGTACTCCTTCAACCTATGGTGCTTACGTATCTCCTGTAGGAGGATTAAATGAATCTTATCAATATATAGCTCCTGCAAATACAAAATACAATAAAGTTAATTCCATTATATCAGATTTAATATGTAGTCAATCTGGTATTTGTTGCATAAGATAAATTTTTTTTTAAAATAATTTACTTTTTCTCAAAAGTACTACTATTTATTAACGTATACTATCCCAATATAGTATCTGATTAATATACAAAAATCTCATATTGCTACTATTTAATAAGCAATAACAATCAAATCAATTTTTTAAATAAAAATGGAAAACAATCAAGAACTGTTTAAACAGGCCATTTTAGACGCTAGAGCTCTTAGAGACACTGCACTTGTGCAAGCAAAAACTGCATTAGCCGAACATTTTGAGCCTACAATTAAAAGCATGATGAGAAAACAACTCTCTGAAGACATGGAACAAGAAGGTATGTATGACGAAATGCATAATATGGGTAATGATGACTCTAGTGAGCACAAAAATTTACGCCACGATTTAAAATCAGAAGGGTATGATGGAGAGTTAGAAGAAATTTTAGCTGAATTGGATGAAATGACTGCAGATTTAGAAGAAAATGCTCATGTAGAAGAGGATGGAATGGATCCTTTTAAAGAAACTTCAGGAAATACAGACGTATTTGAAAAATTTAAAGTATCTCATGGTGATCGTGAACTTCATGAAGGTGAAGATACAGAATCTGATCATAAAAATGATACCGAAGAACCTGAAGAAGATGATGACACTGAAGGAGGTGATTATGATATGGAGGATGACGGTACTGAAGGAGAAGAAGGCAAACCTGAAGATTCTGAAGAATTAGTAGATATTACCGTAGGAGACCTTAAAGATATTATTCGTGACGTATTTTCTCAAATGCAACATGGCGAGCCTGATGGTGATGAGCTTCCTGGTGATGATGAAGAACATTATGATGATGATAATGAAATTCCTGCTTCCGATGAACCTGAAGGAGACATGGATGAAATTTCATTAGAAGAAATCCTTGCTGAACTGGAATTAGAAGAAGCTCAAATGAACGAAGAAGAGCATGATAGAGTTCCGGGTGGATCAGGTCGGGGGGAACCTAACCCTGAAAATTCTCATGAAGTTTATTATGAACAAATGAAAAAAGAACTTAAT
>Ga0316225_1003684_pt1 | contig 11510 bp, 9 predicted proteins | sample TBH18015metaG_FD_206010 | JGI IMG/M metagenome (GOLD analysis project Ga0316225, IMG submission 206010) | Freshwater microbial communities from Trout Bog Lake, Wisconsin, USA - TBH18015 | ecosystem: Environmental > Aquatic > Freshwater > Lake > Hypolimnion/Profundal zone | place: USA: Wisconsin...
CTCTCGCAAAACCTGAATGGAATCCTTATCGTCCGCAGCTACATCCTGCGCTCTTGCCAATACGCCACAAGCACAGGAAAGAATCACAATCATCGTCCAAGCAATCCGAGCGAGCTTTGGTCGGTAATCGTACATTTATCACCATGAATCAGAATCGGAAGCAGTATAACCCTATCTTCAGCGTGTCCAAATACAACGGCTCTCTTTGCACCCGGGAGTTCGAGTGGATGGGCGTCGCTATGCCTGCGGCAGCGCTCCGGCCTTCGGCAGAGTGGTAGGCGCCTTGCGGCGCGGCTTTTCTTACGGTGGGCTGAAACTCCCCTCCCCACGGCTGAAGCCGTGGGCTAAACGAGGCATGAAAGCAACGGCAAGAGCCCGGGGCTGAAGCCCCTTTCCTTATGGACGTTTATTCAGGGGCCTAAAGGCCCCTGCTCCCTCCGTGTCGCCGCTGGCGCGGCGATGTTGCCACACAAGCAGTTCCTTCGCGTCGCTACGCTCGCTCAGGATGACACTTTCAAGGAGGGATACCCCAACAACGCTACGCGTTGTTGGGGTATCCGGGCGCGTTTAGCAAACAATGACAAATGCAGGCTGCACGGGTTGCAGTGCGTTCCCACCCTTCGCCAGCAATAAGCGAAGGATGGGGCACCCGCGAATCGAGTCGGAATGTCGACAAAGACAGGAGCGTCCCTCAGCGGCTGAAGCCGCCTCTACTGCGACCGGCTACGGCATGGCTGAAGCCATGCCCTTAACGAATAACAAAGACAAATGCAGGTCCCTCCACTGCGCGCTACGCGCTCCGGTCGGGATGACGACAAAAGCAAGGACAAAGACAGAAGCAGATTCTTCGGGTCCTACGCGCTGCGTCGAGATTGCTCAGGGAGTGTTGCGGACGAGGCGGACGTAGTTGAGGCCGCGGATGGCGTCTCCCTGGGGGCCGAAGGAGTAGCCGGTGTAGGTGACGCCGCCGAGGACGGTGGAGTAGACGGTGGCGTAGGAGTAGGGCGGGGCGACGGTGGAATCGCTGCGCTGCGCGCCTGCGCCGTGGACGTCCACCCACTTGGTCTGTGTGGAGGGCCAGCCGAGGGCGCGGCCGAAGGCGATGTAGTCCGCCGAGCCGCCGCTGGGGCCGGTGGTGCTGTATCCCTGATGGGTGGTGGAGGACCAGTAGTAGGGGTAGTCGGTGACGCCGGCCTCGTTGAGGATGGCGGTGCATCGGAAGTACGTGGTGTCTATGGCGGGCAGGCCGTTGTAGTCGGGGGCGTTGTTGTAGTCCACGATGGTTTGCAGTTCCTTGATGTTGGGCATGCGCCAGTCGTTGTGGCCGAGGTAGCTGGCGGAGTTCATGGACTGCACCCAGGCGAGCGCATTGGGCCAGAGCAGGGCGGAGCCGTTGTCGGACTGCGACCACATGAGGCCGGTGGACTTGTCGGTGATGGTGCCGTCGCCGTTGTTGACGAAGCTGTTGGAGCCGTAGGTGGCGGGGCCGCGGACGAGCTGCACGTAGTAAGTCTTGAGGGTGTTGCTGAGGACGTCGGTCTCGTCGTAGCCCTTGATGCGGCCGTCGGAGAAGTTGACGCCGAAGTCCTTCTGGTAGCCGGACTCGCTGGGGTTGAGGATGAAGGTGGTGGTGGAGGCGTACTGCTGGTCTATGAGGCGCTCGCCGAGCGAGGTGTTGCCGTAGGCGAAGAGGAAGTAGCCGGTGTTGATGAAGGGCGTGAGGACGGAGGTGTCTGTGCCGGAGTAGTTGGAGGGGTCAACGCCGACGGCGTCGTAGAGCGAGTAGAGCTCCTTGAGGGTGGGGACGCGCCAGTCGTTGAAGCCTCCCCATTTGGCGGCGTTGACGGAGGCGACCCAGGTGGAGAAAGCGGTGAAGACCATGCGGTCGGTCTTGACCGGAGCGGTGAGCGTCATGTTGGGCGAGCGCATCCAGGTGAGGCCGGTGACGTTGTCGGCGACGGTCTTGGAGTCGGCGCTGAGGGTGTAGCGGAAGGTGTTGTCCTTGCTGAACTGGGCGTCCTGACCGTAGTAGGTTTGCCCGGAGGTGGGACAGGTGATGGATACGGTGGTGTTGAAGCAGGCAACCTGTCCGGACTGGACGATGGGATAGGTGAGCGCGGTGGTGGCGGCCGTGACGGTGACGGAGTGGCTGGCGGAGTTGGAGCCGGCGGAGTTGGCGGCGGTGAGCGTGACGGTGAATGTTCCGGCGGAGGAGTAGGAGTGAGTGGGATTCTGCGCGGCGCTGGTGGAGCTGTCGCCGAAGTTCCACGACCAGGAGGTGGGAATGTTGGAGGAGGCGTCAGTGAAGGTGACGGATTGGCCGGTGGTGGGCGCGGCAGGCGCGAAACTGAAGGCGGCGACGGGAGCGATGGTGGTGGGCGTGGTGACGGCCGGGACGGAGCCGCCGTTGCCGCATCCGACGAGGATGCAGACGAGAGAGAGTAGAGCAAGAGCGGGCAGGAATCGGGGAGCGCGGGTGGGCATGGGGGAAGCATCCGTTTCTGGCCGGAGCGCAAATCTGCGCGCAGGGGGTTAGTGCCAAACCGAGGATTGGTAGCTACATCCTTGATAGTTGCAGGAGGATGGGAATGGTTTCAAGCGTGAACATGAATATTATTGACTCCTGCGGCAAGCTGCGAGAGGGTGTGGGCGCCAGCCTACGCTCCTTCGGACGCTCCCGCCTACGCTCCTTCGGAGCTTCGGAGGGCAGGTCGGCGCGGCAGGTCGGCGCGGCGCGCCCGCCTACGCTCCTTCGGAGCTTCCTCCTTCGCTAAAGCTACGGCGGACAGGTCGGCGCGGCAAGCAGGATGAGACGGGGGAATTGACATTGGAGGAGAGGGGTGGTTTTCTTTTTCTTGTCTTAGGTTTCAATTGTTTTGCAATGTCTCCTGATTCAATGGGAGCGAGAGGCGAGTGATGGACATGATGAAGATGACGCGGCGGGAGATGATGCTGGGAGCGGCGGCGGTGGGAGTGGCGGCGGGAGTGCCGGCGATGGGGCAGTCCATTGACGCGCCGGACAAGGCGGCGGCGAAGAAGGTGGCGCTGCCGGATGTGGGAGCGGCGACGCGGGCGGAGCGGATGGCGTGGTGGCACGCGGCGAAGTTCGGGATGTTCATACACTACGGCACCTACTCGACGATCATGCGCAAGGAGTGGGATTTGGAGCAGGAGGCTCCGCCGTATGCGGAGTACATGGCGAAGGCGAAGACGTTCAAGCCGCGGAAGGAGTCTCCGCGGGAGTGGGCGCGGCTGGCGAAGAAGGCGGGGATGAAGTACATGGTGCTGACGACGAAGCACCACGAGGGATTCTGCAACTGGGACACGAAGCTGACGGATTACAACGCGGTCAAACAAGGCCCGGGGTTCGACCTGGTGCGCGAGTATGTGGAGGCGGTGCGGGCGGAGGGGCTGAAGGTGGGGTTCTATTACTCGCTGATGGACTGGCACCATCCGGACGGGGCGAAGTGCGCGACGGACGAGGCGGCGAGGCGGCGGTTTGTGGAGTACACGCACGGATTAATCCGCGAGCTGATGACGAACTACGGGAAGATTGACGTGCTGTGGTACGACGTGGCGTGGCCGCTGGACGCGGCGGGATGGGAGTCGGTGAAGATGAACGAGATGGTGTACGGGTTGCAGCCGGGCATCATCATCAACAACCGGAACAAGCTGCCGGGAGACTTTTCGACGCCGGAGCAGAAGATCGAGGCGGCGGAGCGCGGGCGCGCGTGGGAGAGCTGCATGACGCTGAACGGGAGCTGGGGCTACTGCCAGGCGGACGACGAGTGGAAGACGCCGCGGACGGTGGTGCGGAACCTGATCACGTGCGTGAAGGACGACGGAAACTATCTGCTGAACATCGGGCCGAAGCCGGATGGGTCGATACCGGCGGAGACGACGGAGATTTTGACGGCGGTGGGCGAGTGGATTGGCAGGAACGGCGAGGTGATACAGGCGAACGATGTTTGCAAGGTGACGCGCAGCAACTACGCGAGCTTTAGCCGCAAGGGAAACACGCTGTACATGCACGTGCACATATGGCCGGGGGATTATGTGGCCATCGGCGGGATGCAGACGAAGGTAAAGTCGGCGAAGCTGCTGCGGACGGGCAAGCCGGTGGCGTTTACGCAGGACGACTGGCAGGTGAAGCTGACGGGGCTGCCAGCGTTCGGGGCTGCGCCGGACACACCCATCACCACGATTGTGCTGGAGTGCGAGAGCGAGCCGGTGCAGGACAACCTCAATGTGCGGCAGAACAAGCCGAGACCGGCCACTGCATAGTGCTGACGGCCGCACGGCCGACTGCGCGCTGATGCGCGGCGCTCCGCGCTCTTACTGCGCGGCGTTCCACGCATTCACTGCGCGCTAACGCGCGCCATCTGTGCCATTGTGAACGGCGGCGGGTGAACGCGAAGATTTTGCTTAGGACAATGCAAGCAGGTCCTTCGCTTCGCTCAGGATGACAATTTCAAGGAGGGATACCCAAACAACGCGATGCGTTGTTTGGGTATCCGGCGTAATAGAGCAAATACGTTTGCTAGCGATTGATGAGGGAGTCGGCGGAGGCGGCGTCGAACCACTGGCACTTGGCGGGCGGGGCGGCGGGCGACTTGGCGTTGAGGACATCGAGGAGCGATTTGGCGATGGCGGCGTGGCCGTCGTTGGTGGGGTGGAGGCCGTCCTTGGGAGAGAAGTTGGCTGGGTTGTAGCTGACGGGGTTGCAGATGAGGTCTGCGACGGCGTAGCGGGGATAGTGCGCGTCAATGAATTTGGCGAGGATCTGCGAGGCGGCGTCGAGGCGGGCGAGCGCGTCGGCGGGCTGGTCGTGGACGTTGGGGATGTGGGACTCGTTGGGGAAGTTGAGGAGGACGATGCGCGCGTGGGGCGCGCGGTCGTGGATCTTGGCGAGCAGGTCGTCGTACTGCTTTTCGTAGGCGCTGACGATGGCGGAGACGGAGGCTCCGGGGGAGCGCGCGGCGCGGCTGTCGTTGGTGCCGATGTAGAGGGTGACGAGGGTGGCGTCCGCGGGGAGGAGCGGGAGTTCGTCGTTGATGACGCGGTCCACCTTGGCGCCGCCGATGCCGAGGTTCATGAAGTGGCCGGCGACACCTGCGGCGCGGAGGGCCTTGGCGGTGAGGATGGCGTAGCTGGTGCCATCGGGGCAGAAGGCTTCGATGTCCACGGGGGTGGTGGGGAAGGCGTTGCAGCTCATAGTGGCGGCGCCGCCGTGGGTGATGCTGTCTCCCATGGCGACGTAGAGGCCGGCGGGCGCGGGGGTGGCGGGCGTGGCGTGGCTGACGTGGATGGGAGTGATGACGCCTTGGCGGACGGCCCAGGGGGGAGTGCCGGGGGGGACGACGATTGGCTGCGGCGCTGCCGCGCTTTGGCTCTTTGGAGTAGCGTCCTGGGCGAGAGCGGAAACAGATAGCGAGAGGGCGAGAGTGAGAATGGCGGTGCGATTCATGGATTACTCCTAACTAGGGGCGGTTGATGAGGGAGTCGGCGGTTGATGCGTCGAACCACTGGCACTTAGCGGGCGGCGCGGCGGGGGTGGGTGCGAGGATGGCGGCGATGACGGATTTGGCGAGGATGGCTGCGCCGGCCTCGTTGGGATGGACTCCGCCCTTGTAGAGCATGGCGGGGTCGTAGCTGGCGGGGTTGCAGATGGTGTCCGCGACGGCGTACTTGGGGTAGTGCGCGTCGATCCACTTGTCGAGGATCTGCGAGGAGGCGTCGTAGCGGGGGAGAACCTCGTCGGGGAGGTTGTAGGTGGCGGCGAGGTACTTCTCGTTGGGGAAGTTGATGAGGACGATGCGGGCGTGGGGAGCGCGGGTGTGAATGGCCTTGAGCAGGTCTTCGAAGTGCTGCTCGTACTGGGCGACGACATCGCGGATGGGAGTCTTGGTGTTCTTGACGCCGCGGCTGTCGTTGGTGCCGATGTAGAGGGTGACGATGGTTGCGTCTGCGAGGAGGTAGGGGAGTTCGTCGGAGATGACGCGCTCGACGTGGGCTCCGCCGATGCCGAGGTTCAGAAAATGGCCGGCGATGCCCGCGGCGCGAAGGGCACGGGCGGTGAGGATGGCGTAGCTGGTTCCTTCGGGACAGAAGGCTTCGATGTCCACGGGGGTGGTGGGAAAGCTGGCGCAGTTGTTGTCCACGCCGACGCCGTAGGTGATGCTGTCGCCCATGGCGACGTAGAGGCCGGCGGGCGCGGGGGTGGCAGGCGTGGCCGTGCCGACGTGGAATGGGGTGACCTTGCCGGTGCGATTGACGGCCCAGGGGGGGAGGCCGGCGTGGGTCTTAGCGGCGTCGGTGGGGTCTGGGGTGGGGGTGTCTTGCGCGAGGGCGGAAGCGGAGAGGGTGAGAACAGCGGCGAGAGCGAGAAGGAAATGGAGCTTCATGGGGACGATGATAGACAGGAAGGGGCAGGACTGTCGCCCTGCCCCTATCGAATGGTGAAACGGACTAGTGGGCGATATCGCTGTTCTAGGCCTCGATGGCGGCGAGGGCGGCGAGGTTGACGATGTCGTTGAGGGAGCTGTCGCGGGCGAGGACGTGGACGGGCCTGGACATGCCCATGAGGATGGGGCCGATCATCTGCGCGCCGCCGAGGGTGGCGAGGAGCTTGTAGGCGATGTTACCGGCGTCGAGCGAGGGGAAGATGAGGACGTTGGCGCCGCCGTGGAGTTGGCTGAAGGGGTAGGTTTTTTCGATGCGCTCGGGGATGACGGCGGTGTCGAGCTGCATTTCGCCGTCGATTTTAAGTTCGGGGGCGCGCAGCTTGACGATTTCGGTGGCGCGGCGGACGCGGTCGGCCTGCTGGTGGCGGTTGGAGCCGAAGTTGGAGAAGGAGAGCATGGCGACGCGGGGCTCGACGTCGAAGCGGCGGGCGGTGGCGGCGGCGAGGAGGGCGATCTCGGCGAGTTCCTCGGCGGTGGGCTGGACGATCATGGTGCAGTCGGCGAGGAAGTAGAGTTTGCCGCGCGGGGTGACGGCGATGTAGAGGCCGGCGACGGTCTCGACGCCGGGCTGGAGGGGGATGATATCGAGGAGCGGGGAGACGTTGTCGGCGTAGTGGGTCTTGAGGCCGGTGACGAGGGCGTCGGCGTGGCCGAGTTTGACCATGAGCGCTCCGAGGGTATTGCGGCCGCGGACGAGCTGCTTGGCCTCGGTGCGGGTGACGCCCTTGCGCTGGCGGATGCGGAAGAGCTCGTCGCGGTGCTCGATCTCGCGGGGGTTGGACTCGGGGTCCACGATCTCGAGGGCGTTGAGGTCGAGGTTGAGGGCGGCGGCGCGCTCGCGGATGCGGGCCGCGGGGCCGAGCAGGACTGGGGTGGCGATGCCTTCGTCCATGAGGACGCGGCAGGCGCGGAGGACGGTGCGGTTGTCGCCTTCTGGGAAGACGACGCGTGCGCGGCGGGTGCGGGCCTTCTTGAGCAGGAGGTGGGTGATGGAGGGGGTCTCGCCGAGGCGTGTTTCGAGGCGCTGGCGATACTCGTCGAGGTCGAGCTGGAGGCGTGCGACGCCGGTCTCCATGGCAGCGCGAACGACGGCGACGGCCTCCTCGACGACGACGCGGGGGTCGAAGGGCTTGGGGATGATGTAGAGGGGGCCGAAGCGAAGCTCGTCGAGGCCGTAGATTTTGCAGACGGACTCTGGGACGTCCTTGCGGGCAAGCTCGGCGAGGGCGCGGGTGGCGGCCATCTTCATCTCGTCGTTGATGGTGGTGGCGCGGGCGTCGAGCGCGCCGCGGAAGATGGCGGGGAAGCCGAGGACGTTGTTGACCTGGTTGGGATAGTCGGAGCGGCCTGTGGCGACGATGGCGTCTGGGCGGGCGGCGACGGCGTCTGCGTAGCCGATCTCGGGATTGGGGTTGGCGAGGGCGCAGATGAGCGGGCGCGGGGCCATGGACTTGAGCATCTCGGGGGAGACGCAGTCGGCGGTGGAGAGGCCGATGAAGACGTCTGCGCCGCGGAGGGCGTCGGCGAGGGTGCGGAGGTCGGTCTGGCGAGCGAAGCGGGCCTTGTACTCGTTCATGCCCTCGGTGCGGCCCAGGTAGATGACGCCCTTGGAGTCGCACATGGTGATGTTGGCGCGGGTGGCGCCGAGGCGGACGAAGTGTTCTGCGCAAGAGAGGGCGCTGGCACCGGCTCCGTTGACGACGATGCGGGCGTCGGCGAGCTTTTTGCCGGCGATTTCTACGCCGTTGAGGACGGCAGCGCCGCTGATGATGGCGGTGCCGTGCTGGTCGTCGTGGAAGACGGGAATCTTCATGGTGCGCTTGAGCGTCTCCTCGATGTAGAAGCACTCGGGCGCCTTGATGTCTTCGAGGTTGATGCCGCCGAAGGTGGGCTCCATCATCTGGCAGGCGCGGATGACATCGTCGGGCTTGGGAGCGTCGAGCTCAATGTCGAAGACGTCAATGTCTGCGAAGCGCTTGAAGAGGACACCCTTGCCCTCCATGACGGGCTTGCCGGCGGCGGGGCCGATGTTGCCGAGGCCGAGGACGGCGGTGCCGTTGCTGACGACGGCGACGAGGTTGCCCTTGGCGGTGTACTTGTAGACGGCGTCGGGGTCCTTGTGGATGGCGAGGCAGGGGACGGCTACGCCGGGGGTGTAGGCGAGGGAGAGGTCGCGCTGGGTGAGGCAGGGCTTGGTGGAGTTGACGGCAATCTTGCCGGCGGGCTGGGAGGAGTGGTACTCCAGTGCATCTTCTTCGCGAATCATGGGTTGGGCCTCAAAGGGACTTTGTACCATGATGCGGCGGCGGATGGCTTGGGGGCTGTGATGAGGCTCACTGAGCCCTCTTTGGCTATCACCTGCAAGATGTGGAAAGGGTGGGCTATCTGCCTTGAATGCATCAGATGGAGGGCGGGGTGGAGTGGTCGTCAATCGGCAGGAAAGACGGTATGCTGGTAGCAATCTAGGCAGCGTGGAGGATGGCATGAACGTAGCGGCGAATGTGGTGGACCTGATTGGGAAGACTCCGCTGGTGCGGCTGAACCATGTGACCGAGGGGTGCGGGGCGACGGTGCTGGCGAAGCTGGAGAGCGCGAACCCGATGAACAGCGTGAAGGACCGGATTGGGCTGGCGATGATTGACGCGGCGGAGAAGGCCGGCCAGATTGTGCCTGGAAAGACGGTGCTGATTGAGCCGACGAGCGGGAACACGGGGATAGCGCTGGCGTTTGTGGCTGCGGTGAAGGGGTACGAGATTATTTTGACGATGCCGGAGACGATGAGCCTGGAGCGGCGGATCATGCTGCTGGCGTTTGGTGCGAAGATTGTGCTGACGCCGGGGCCGAACGGAATGAAGGGCGCGATTGCGAAGGCGGAGGAACTGCTGAAGGAGACGCCGAACGGGTACATGCTGCAACAGTTCAACAATGCTGCGAATCCGGCGATCCATGTGGCGACGACCGGGCCGGAGATATGGAACGACACGGACGGGACGGCGGACATACTGGTGAGCGGAGTGGGGACGGGCGGGACACTGACCGGGGTGGGCGAGTACATGAAGGCGAAGAAGCCGGGGTTCAAGGTCGTGGCGGTGGAGCCTGCGGACAGCCCGGTGCTGAGCGGCGGGAAGCCGGGGCCGCACAAGATACAGGGGATTGGGGCGGGGTTTGTGCCTTCGATCCTGAAGACGGAGCTGATTGACGAGATTGTGCGGGTGTCGAACGAGGAGGCAGTGGCGATGGCGCGGCGGCTGCCGAAGGAAGAGGGACTGATGGTGGGCATCAGCGCGGGCGCGGCGGTGCATGCGGCGGTGCAGTTGGCGAAGGATCCGAAGAACGCGGGGAAGACGATAGTGGCCATCATTCCAAGCTTCGGGGAGCGGTATCTTTCGACAATATTGTTTGACGAACTGCGGCAAGAGGCTTTGAACACGAAGACGAGCACGGTCAACCTGTAACGGCACGACGAGGCGGGAGAGCGCACTGCGATGAGCTGGCTGAAGACGATCCGCGAGGACGTGCAGTGCGTGATGGACCGCGATCCGGCGGCGACATCGTGGCTGACGGTGCTGCTGTGCTCGCCGGGGGTGTACGCGATATGGATGCACCGCTTCCAGCACGGGCTGTGGACGCACGGGATGAAACTGCCGGCGCGTTTTCTGTCGCAGGTGACGCGGTTCTTCACGGGGATTGAAATCCATCCCGGGGCGACGCTGGGGCGGCGGCTCATCATTGACCATGGGATGGGAGTGGTGATCGGCGAAACGGCGGAGGTGGGCGACGACGTGACGCTGTACCAGGGGGTGACGCTGGGCGGGACGGGCAAGCAGAAGGGCAAGCGGCATCCGACGCTGCGCAACGGGGTATTTGTGGGCAACAACGCGAACATACTGGGGGACATCACGATTGGGGAGAACTCGCGGGTGGGAGCGGGGAGCGTGGTGCTGCGGGACGTGCCGCCGGAGTCGACGGTGGTGGGTGTGCCGGCGCATATTGTGTACCAGCAGGGGAAGCGTGTGCTGATCACGGATCCGCGGGAGGTGAGCGATCCGCTGAGCGACGTGATTGTGTCGCAGGGCGAGGAGATTGCGAAGCTGCGGCAGCGGCTGGAGCGGCTGGACGGACAGTTCCAGGCGGCGATGGAGGAGACGATCAGCCCGCTGGCGGCCGAGGTGAGGGAGCGCGAGGAGTATCGGGAGCAGCAGCAGGAGCGGCAGGACCTGTTCAGCATGGGCGAGGCGATCTAGTTGCGCGAATATCGGCGGGCGGAGTGGGGCGGGGTGTGATGGGTGAACCAGCTTAACTGCTGAAAAAACGGCGGCTGTGACCAATCGCACAAGAAGCGTGACGTTCATCACATACAGGGGCGGCAACTGACCGATATCCCTACTAACTGCGGCGTGGATCTGCGGGAGTAAACGCGGGGCGGGCCGTGGAAGCGACTTCCCTCCCGAAGGCTGGGGACATTCTTGAGCCAGTTCAAAGATTACAAACATCTCTTCCGGTTCGCGGCGCTGTTTGTGGCCGGGTTCCTGATCTTCTGGATATCGCGGGGCTGGGTGGTGCCGAAGAGCTTCGGCAAGTACGGGCACTACCGCGCCGACGCGATGACGGACGTGGGCTCAAAGCCGCTGCATTATGCAGGGCAGGACGCGTGCGGGACGTGCCACGCGGACGTGCTGGCGACGAAGATGGGCGGCAAGCACGCCGGGGTGCACTGCGAGGCGTGCCACGGACCGTTGCAGGCACACGCGGACGACCCGAGCGTGACGCCGGTGCTGCCGGAGACGGCGCAACTGTGCGGGCGGTGCCATGAGGCGAGCGCGGCCAGGCCGAAGTGGTTCCCACAGGTGGCGACGGCGGACCATGCGAACGGCGTGCCGTGCGAGACGTGCCACCAGCCGCACTCGCCGGCGATAGCAGCGGAGGCGACGAAATGAGCACACTGACGCGCAGGAGATTGTTGGTATTGCTGCCCGCGGCGGCGATAGCGTGGGAACATTTGATGGCAGGGACGCCGGAGGCGGCGCCGAACTACCAGTTGAGCGA
>Ga0316225_1003698_pt1 | contig 11482 bp, 14 predicted proteins | sample TBH18015metaG_FD_206010 | JGI IMG/M metagenome (GOLD analysis project Ga0316225, IMG submission 206010) | Freshwater microbial communities from Trout Bog Lake, Wisconsin, USA - TBH18015 | ecosystem: Environmental > Aquatic > Freshwater > Lake > Hypolimnion/Profundal zone | place: USA: Wisconsin...
TTGTAACATTGCTTGATTTTTAATTACATTTCTTATATTATCTGGTACTGGACGTGGAGTTTGATGCATACCAAATTGACCAGGAGGGGTGCTATATTCTCCAACGCCAGCACCTTCTGTTCCATGTGGTGTTTGATTCATTGGGTCAAATTCATCGTCAAATTCACCCATGTCGTTGCTTGTTCCACGGCCACCGCCGCCACCACGGCCTCTACCAGATCCACTAGCATTACCAAGTTCTTCTGGAGTTGGCCTTATAGTGGCATGTTTTCCAAAGAAAGTGGGTTGGTTGTAGTCAGCAAATTGTGACGACATAGCGCTGGGTGAATTAAATGGATCAACTTGCCGTTGACGAGCTTGGTTGGCAGCAGCTGCATATTGCATTGGACCAGCGAGAGGATTAGAAAAACCATTTTGTCCTTGAGGAGCATATCCATCAATACGGCTTGTAAGCTGCGCAACACTGTTGGAACTTCCCATGATTTGAGTAATCGTTTGTAAGCTATTTCTTAAAGTTGTATCATTGGTATTGATAGACTTTGTAATTTCATCAAGCATTGTTTTTATGCCTTGCAAAACTTCATCTTTAAGATCTAATTTTTCACGTAAAGCATCAGCTTTTCCCATGGTTGTGTCCATTGAACGATTGATAGCATCCCAAGATTCACGCATGTCTTTACTAATGCCAGCAAGACCTGACCAACTGGACGAAATGGGTCCTGTATTATCAGGGAATTCAAATTCTAACTGTATCGGATCTGCCATTATTCATCATCTCCAATCTCGTCTAAATTAATACCACCCAATGCATCTAAGAAATTAACCTGTGCAATGGGTTCATTATCCATTTCTTTAAGCTGTTTATCAATGTCGCTAAACATGTCCATAAGTTCTGCAGCTTCTTCAATACTTTCAGGTGCCATCCATTGAACACCATCATTGCCACTTATTTCTTGTTGTTGCTTATTTTCCATGTAATCTTTATACAATGAAGGATTATTAATAAACATCATTTGTTCAAACTTTGCAGTCTCAAAATCAATTTCTTCTTTTTTGTTGCGACGAATCACAGCAGAAAGCATGGCTTCTTGAACTGAATTAAGATCAGCTTGGTTTAGTAAACCTCGAAGATAAGCTAACTCGCTCATCTCAATAACGTAAGGATCTACTTCCCACCTTTTGGGGTATCATTTTCCTCTTCAGTTTGCTCAAATACGCTTTGACGAACAAGAGGTTCAATGATATTTAACTCTTGAAGTATAAAAATAACTTTGGTTTCCAGCATTTCAATTTCTTCATAAAGAATATCAATAACGGTGTCATACCAGTTGTTAACAATATACTCATACTTTTGTCTAATGACATTAATACCTTTACTAAGAGGTACCATATCACGGCCATCTACACTAATAAGGCCAGCTGCTACTACAGAAGCCTTGTAAGCACGACCGTAACCGATCGTTTCAATAAATGGTTTAGCCAGTAGACTAACTTCTAACTTTTCATTGATCGTTAGCGTCCTTACCACGAACTTGTGATAAGGAATACGATCTACTTCTTTTTCTAGTTTACCAAGAAATAGTAAACCTTCAAACTCGTCTTTCCACTCGTTAGGGAATGCATCAATCCCCTTACTTTCGGTCTGAGGAAGGTCTTCAATTCCCCATCCGTTTTCAATGTCTGTTGTCATGTTACCTTTGGATCTAGGGCCTTTCGGCCTACCAGTTGATTTAACTAGTTTTTGTTAAGCACTCGGACGTAAGGCTTCTTAACCCTACGGCTACGAAGGTCAATTGTTGCGAAGAATTGACCGTTAGTACCTGAAGCAGGAGCAGTAAGAACTGTACCTACAACGTTGTTAGCAAGAGCAGTACCAGTTACAACACCAAGGCTGCTTACAGAAGCAGTAGTGTTAGTTGGAACAGCTAGGTAACCAGCGTTGCTTGAACCGCTTACAGCAACTGTTGCACCAACAGCTACACCAGAAGCAACGGCAGCCTTAGGGCAAGTACCTTCGATTTGAACAAATCCAAAGTTACCAGCTGGGATGTTAACTAGAGCAATTCCAGCAAATTCACCAGCCTTAGTACCAACAGTAACAACGTTACCACCTGTACCAGAAAGTGTTGTGTTAACACTTACAGGGTAAGAAGTTCCAAGACCATCAACCTTAACTAGCAAGCTGATACCAGAAGCAGTTGAGATGTAACGGTTATTGTAGTCCTGCCATACAGTAGCCCAACCACCAGAGATGGTAGAAGCAGTACCGTTGTAAGCAAGTGCAAAACGTGAACCGTCTGGACCAATAAGTGTGACGCTTGTGGCATCACCAGATAGGGTTGCATTAGCAAATTGAGCACCAGTGTTAGTACCGTCTTCTCCACCAGCTGAGTAACCCTGAGCAGCAAATCCAGCAAGGCTGAATGATGTGGCAGTTGGGCTTACGCTAGTGAGCAGAGTAAGTGGGCTAATCTGGGCGTTAATTCCAGTTGAAGATTGAGCAGGTACGTAACCTGTAGTTGCTGTAGTGGTGTCCAGGTTAACTGAAACAACGCTAATAACATTCTGACGAGCACCTAGGCTAATCTTTGAGAATGTCTCAGCATCTACTACATATTGGACTCCAGGGATCATCTTACGGTGATCCGGGAGAATAGCTTGTCCAACACCGGCTTGGAGTTGGATTACAAATGAACGTGCAGACATTTTAAGTTTACCTTTCTTAGAGCAGTTCTTTTCTTGAACGATACGTGATTGTGATAATTTTTGGGATTGTCATTGTACCAATTTGAATCATTTCATCAATGGTCACATTGGTAACGACACAGCCCTGGTACACAATCTTGCGCTGAGTACCGTCAGGCTTATTAATGACCTTGATACAGGTTACTTCACCCTGTGCCAACTGGGCCTTGAAAACATCAAGGAGGTCACTGGCAGTTGTAAATTCTCCACCAAGCTGAGCCCAGACTTCCGCATTCCATTGTTCCAAGAATGTAATTTCAAGTGCTCCAGCATTTAGAGCAATTGGCAATGCGATTTCAATAGGATATGGCGAATCAAGTGGTTGAATCGGTTGTGGTGTGTTTACAGGTTGAGGAGCGCGTTCGTTAATTACCTGTGCGTAAATCAATGGTTGACCATTGTATACGAACGCTGTATATCCTCCACCTACACGGAAAGTAGACTTTGCCATTTTTTCTCCTAGTAGACTACAAAGTTACTCTGAGCATTCTGAGTAATTACAGTACCAGTTTGAGTGTTTAGACTCATTGTAACCTGGATGTAGTTAATCGGATATGTCGGAGCATATTGGAATGTGACGTTTACGGTTGTTGGTGTAGCTGGGTTGAGCGACAATGCCAAGTTTTGATAAGCTTGGATAAGGCCATTGCTCAATTGACTAGTCAATGTTGCTTGTACAGTACCTAGAACGGCTGCAGAAGTCACATTGGTAAGTGGGCCACCAATAAGCTTGCTATTAACAAGATCAGATTTTACAGCTTTGGCAAGTTGGTCACTGATAGCATTAATAGAAATTTCTTGAGTTACCCACGAAGTAGTGTTTGTGGTTAATCCCTGGTAAACCCAGAAATAACCGTCACGCTTTTGGCGTACAACAGTAATACCATAAGTTAAGTAGTTGGTGGCTGCATCAACATCACTAATTTGATTAGGAATTGAATTGAAACCATTAACGTTCTTATTAGTAATTGGAGTTGCTACAGTTGGTTGTCCAGTGTAAAGACCAGCCAAAGCTGCTGCAACGTAGTATCCTGGAATGTTAAAACTTGCAGTGCTCAAACCAGTAGTTGGATTAAAACCAGGGTTGTAATTGATTACTGGTGGGTATGAAAGTGTAACGCGTGTGCTGTTGAAACCACTAGCCAATGCTTGCATTTGAGAAGCAGTAACACCATTAGCAGTACCATCTACACCTACAAAAGCACGTTGTAGAATTCCGTATTGTTGTTGGTTGTTGAGGTAAGTATTGATTCCACTTGCCACTGTGCTTGCACCATAAGGAATGATTTGACCAGCAGTTGCACCACTTGTACTTACAAATGAATAGAGTGGAACGATAACATCGACACCAACAAGGTTCATTAAGTAAGTTGGGTCACTTGTAGTTCCGCTAGTTGCAACAAATACACGTGCCCAGTCATTGTATGCTGCTGGACCAGTTCCTGAAGATGAAATTCTGGCAACTGGCATAACACTTACAGTGCTAGCACCATTTTGGAAAGCAAATTGAGCAGCTAGAGTAGCTGGGTTAAGAACAGTTGTACCGCTAACAGCTGCACCAACAACTTGTGAAAGATTGTTAAAACTGTAGTAAGTACCGTAAGCACCCCATGCGTGACCATAAGTAATACCAATTGTTCCACTAGGAAGTCCTGTAGAAGCACTGATACCACTTGTAGTTAAGTAACTGTAGGGTCCACCGCTAGGTGTAGAAATATTAAAGTTAACACCGTAAGTACCAGTAACGGTAGTATTACCGCTTGCCCAAGTTACTGTAAAACCAGAGTAAGAGGCGTAAGCACCAGTTGATGTGGTGTTAACCATTGGGGTTGTAAGTTGACCAATAACTGTTCCACTTGTTGGTACGGCAACAGTAAATGTGTCGGTAGTAGCACCTGGGGTAGGCTGGTCAGCAACGATAGCAATGTTGAGATTGTTGTTATTAACAGTAGATAGCGATGTACCCGACTGGGATACATAAACTCCTGGTATAACGTAGTTGGAAATAGGCATACATTCTCCTTCACGGTCTTATGCAGAATCTGCGTAGTTTTACAACACTTCTTTTGATAGTTTTATTAAGCGACTGGGTACCAAGGTGTTCCCGGCTGGTATAAAGAAGAAACAGACGGGTAATATGGAGTTCCAGAAGCAGTAATTGAGGTAATTTGTGGTACGCCATAGTCGTACTTTGTAGCGTAAAAATCGCCAATACAATTAATGCGAATACTGGCTTCATAAGTTAATTCTTCAGGACTAAATGGTGTTCCTGCACTGATGCTGTCACCTAAGTTGCTATAAGTACTAGGCAACAAGGTAAGACCAACCAACGAATTATTATAAATGCTGTTGTAGAAAGCGTAACTTCCAGCACTTCCAGGACCCATAAGAATAAGGTTGGAAACGCTATCCATTAATCGGTCACGTTCTTCAGAGTGCATAGCCATAATTTGTAGATCGATACTGCCTTCAAAATACCCAGACCGGTCTACAATGTCACCAGGATAAGTGGTTCCACTAATTACAACACCACTTGGAGCAATAGAATAAGTGTCAGGGTTTAAACCAAACCATTGAACTTTGCTTGCTCGAAATTGCACAAGAATAGTTGGCCACGCTACTAACTCTTGCGGATACTCAATAGTTATACTATTAGGAGTAAGATCAAGACTTGTATCTGATGGTGTTCCAACATTAATAGCATTAAATCCTGCATCCAGTGCTTCTACTATAGCTGTTTTAACTGCTGTAATAAACATATTAAGCTAACTCTCTGCCGTATATAACCATGCTGACATCATTTTTTAATCGTGTGTGGAGCAACATTTCTACAATATTGGTAGATCTTGCATTTCTAGACCATTCATCTACACTCATTTGCAATGAACGTTGAATAAAATTTAAACCAGTTTTTGCTGGATACATCCACTCTGGTTTCCCATCAGTTATTCTTCCGCTTTTAGCTGATCTATTGATTATCGGAACTTTTCCAATAGTGTCAGCGCTTGCTCTACGAAAATATAACGTTCCACCAGGACTTCTTACAGGAATAATTTTACCTGCCAATTCTTCCATTGGGTGTTCTTTGATGCCTTGATCCAAATCTATCATGTAATCTTTGTTATCTGGAAATTGCATTCCAATAACGCCAATATCCCAATATGGCGTAAGACTTGTAAGACCTTCACCGGTTTTACGTGGTCCAATAATTTGAGCAATTTCTACAGCTCTACGAGAAATTTGTTGGGTAACAAATTCCGGGACTGGAACCATATTGTCTAATTCGCTCATATTACCGGTACGTTGTAGTAGGGACTACTTGGGAATACATTTTCCAAAGTACATGTTTGATTTACATATGTTGTTGTGTTGTAACTGATTCCAGGACCAGTACGAATGCTTTGTGGAGTAACTGCACTAACCTGGAATCGTTCACCAAGTGAAGTTGGTGTTCCTTGATTCCACTGGTTTACACGTACAACAAGGTCACCGGTTCTAATCTCTGGATACCAGCTTAATTGGACTTGTGGGTTGTTCTTCCAGAATTGCCCTGTAGTGAGGTTAGAACGGATTTGAGGGGTGTCTGCGGCCAACATATAGAGGTGGTAGCAGACATTCTTAAAACCGCCTGTAAACGTGGTTCCAAAGCAGTCTGGGCAGTAGCTATTACCAGTTTGACGATAAACACTGCTGACACGACTTTGGACGCTTGCAGTAGGCTGAGAAGGGTTTGGACTATCCTGGCAAGTTAGACAATAAGTGACTAAACCAAGGGCAGCATCTTCTGCACGCCAAAGTTGACGAACAATAATTTCTTCCCCAAACCATTGCAGGGTTTCATCATGGAATCTTTGTTGGTTGGTTTGTGCCCAAATATCTTTCTGTTTTACAACAAGAAGTGGACTTTCAACTTGATAATTAAGTCCTGTACCCGTACCTGATACTACTGGACCTGGCTGTGGATCGATACCTGACACACTATGCTCCACCCATGTTTACAGCAAACTCAGGCACTTCGTTTTCCCAAACTACGCGGGCATTCCAACCTTGCTCTGCATACCAATTAATAAGATACTGCGGATTCTCCCCACGGTGCCAGTATGTTCCCCATACTTCTACAATTTCTCGGGTATCTGACTTTACGTAATCTGGAATGTGAACGCCAACCTTTGGGTTGCCAATAAAATAACGCTTATCTTGGGTGCTAACGTAGCCAAGTGGCTCAAGAACAGGCTTAAGCGATAATTCTACCTTAGACGATTTATTATTAGAACCATAGACGTTCATAAAGCGACCTTCTTTGTGAAGGCGCACATTCTTTTCTGACATCTTTTTACGAAACTCATCATTATATTTATGATGAGAAACACGTTTTTTAGCGCGTTGACTTTGCTCTTCAAAAGTTAATAGTTTAGTGTTATGCCCAACAGCAAATCTGGGTTGATGAAACTTATCAGATTTGATAAGTGTTCCGCAGTCACACTCACACATAATGTCTCGGTTTTGGCATTCTGGACAAGTTTTACGGTTTGGACCGCCACGTGTTTTAATTTGTTCTTTTTCTTCATTGCAAACACGGCATACATAATGGAGCGTAACTGGCATCATACTCCTCCCATGTTCACCGATGCATATTGAAAGTGAGGACGTGCTGGGTTTGTGAACATGCGTGGAATAAGACCACCAGCAACAAGAAGGCTTCGCTTAGATCCAACCATGTATTGACGTTTCATTTGACGAAGCTGCTTATCAGCAACTTCTTTGTCAAATAGGTAAAGTTGCCACCAACGGTTGTAGTAGTCTCTACGGTCCATCCAGGCAGCATTCATACCATTTGGAGTAGGTTGTTCGATGTAGTTACGGGCAATGTGTTTTAGAAAGTGAGCATACGTCTGTGTAGCCAATACCCCGTAATAAGTAGTTGGGAATGGCACAGTAGCATTCATACCAACTTCATAAGCTGGGCTAAATATAGGTTGGAATTCAAAATTGATATAATCCATGGTTTCGTCTTGCATAACCATAGCTACTTCTTCATACATCATAAAACCACTTTGTTGTAGTTCTTGCAAGTATGGTCCACCCGATGTACTATCAAAACTTTTGTCTAATCGGTGAACAATATTGGTAACCATTTGACGAGTTTGAGTATCTAGATTGCTCCAATAAGGCATTTGATCAGTAATAACAAAATTATCTTGATATATTCTTGGACTTCCGTTAATAGAATAATTCCAGATAACAGTGTAATTACCTTGAATTGAAGTCTGGTTTGAGTTCAAAGTATATTGATACGTACCCAAACTTTCATAAGTGGCTTGTCCAGAAGCTAAAACTACTACTCCATTATCAGAGTTTGTAATACTAAGCCAAACGTATTGATTATCAGGATCTGATAAAGTACCGCTGACATACGTTGTTATACCAACTGGCTCTGCAGCATATTGTGGTATGGGACGTTGTCTCATTAATTAACTACCAATATAAGATAGTGAGAGATATGTTGTTTGCGGACCATTAACTGATCCAGCTATAACATAATTAGATCCTGATGCGCTAGTTACTACAAGGTTTAATCCATAGTTAGCACCCAAGTAAAGAATGTCTGAAAATACGATGGTTTCAGGGTAAATACCTGGAGTTCCACTTGCTGCTATGTAGTTGTTTGCACCAATGTAATATCCAGTATTTGTGGCACCACCACTAATGTTAGCATTACTATAAACACCAATTTGAAGTCCATAAACACCTGCAACTATAGGGTTTGAACCACCACTGGCACTGAGACCAACTGATGCATTAATTTGATAATAACCGGCTGTTGGAACAACAAGTTTTGTACTAGAACCACTAAAGGCTGCGAGTGTAACACCACCGGTTGTAAAACCATAAGTACCAGTAACAGTAGTACCAACTGCAGTTCCCACTGAACCACTTGGTACTAATGTGCCGCTTGAAGCATACATTCTTCCCTTAGGAATACCAGAAATAGTAACTCCACTAAAAGTTGCTACAGCATTATTTGCAATTGTAAAATTAGTAAAATTGGCTGTTCCACTAACTGCTATACCACCAGTACCACTTAACGACAAAGTACCAGTAGCAGTAAGATTTGATACGTCAAAGTCAGTGGGTGTAGGACCAGCTACCCATGGAATGTTTGTCCCAGTAATAGCAATTGATCCTTCAGCACCTCTTTGAACAACTTGTGCAACAGTTGAAGTAGTTCCAGGACCAATATAAACGATTTCTGGTGCAATAGTAGTACCATAATAGCCAGGGGCTAAAGTAATTGCCATGTATTGGTTAGCTGGAATGGTCAGGTTAGGGAAGCCAGTACCAGTAATTGTTAACTGACTTGTAGAAACTATACCACTGACAACGCCTGAATAGAAATTAGCACGATAACGATTAGTCATTTATCCTACTTTGCAGGTGGTGTGTGAATTGATTGAGCATTAATTGCAGAAGTATTAAAGCGTAGGTAGGTCTGTGGCAAACGACCATCCTGATTGACGTGGCAATAGCTCGGATCTCCGGCCTGTCCATGGGACACCGTGAGGGGGTTTTTTGCATTTGCACCAGACACGTCTACGACAAGTGCTGTGTGCCAGCCGGTTCCTGGGCCATAAACGATTACGTCTCCTGGAAGAACATCTTTGAGTGCAATTTTTTGACCGTGCGCAAGCAATGTGCCGGTGTAACCGGTGTGGTTGTAGCTTTGAGCATTTGGATCAGGAGCACCAGCCCAGTTGTAGCAGAGGGTGACAAAAGCTGAGCAGTCAGCAGTTACTGGCATTTTTCCTGGGTGTCCAATACCAGACATACGGTTTGGACCTTCTGAATAGGTGAAATTGGCGTGATTCGTGGCGCACCACTTAGCCCAAGCAACAATATTATCTCTTACGTCGGTCATGATTATTCCTTTATATTCCTATAGACTACGGTAGATTTAGCTGGGTACTACATCTTCCCCAGAGTTATAAAGGGGCTCAGAATAAGGTGCTGTTTGGTCATTTTCGGTTGCGTGGTCACCAGCAACATCTACATTGTGCGGTGTAACATAGAAATTGACTTCGTTGATAGGCTGGACTTTACCAGATTCCACAGAACGTACGTTTAAGATTCTGCTAAGACCATAGCGGATAACTCCAACTGACGTGGCAATAGCTTTTCTAACCCTAGTCATTCTCTTAGTTGTACCAATTTGATAAGTCATAGTAACTCTTGAAATTCTATGTGCTCCCTTGACTCTAGTTACTGAAGCCATGACGGGTTGCATTGCAGTTGCTTTTTTAATAACACGACGTTGATTTGATGTGGTAATAAGCCTAATTGTTGTTGCTGTGCTTTTTCTAATAAATTTGCTAATTTTGCCAATTTTAATTAAATTAATAGCAACAACTTTTATATTAGTTGACCGAGCTTTTTTCACACGAACCAATGAAACAGCTATGACAGAAGACAAACGTTTGTGAATAGCAACTTGTGTATCTTTAATAATCATAGTTGTTACAATTTTAGCAACTCTAATCTTTGATGCTTTTTTATTAGCAATGATAAGGTTGCTAGTTGTTGCAGCACTTATACGTTTAAATTTAGAAAGTTTAGTTAAATTAATTAAATTAGTTGCAAAGACTCGAATATTTTTTGAACGGTTTTTTTGTGTTTTTATCAATTGAACAGAAATAACAGAAGACAACCTCTTGTGTAAAGCTAACCTGACATCATTGGCTAAGTTAGTTGCCATAACACGGGCAACCCTAATAAATGTCGCATGTTTTGTATTAGTAGTTAATACAGTTATACGAGCAGTTGCATAACGATGAAATACCGATTCCTTGCCTTCAAATGCAAGATTGATAACCATCGCACGAGCTACTCTTGTAAATGTTGCCTTTGTTCTAACATTTGCTAGATTACTAACAGTTGCCACACTTTTTCTATTAAATCTAGATAATTTAGTAACTCTGGCTAAGTTTGTAAATACGACTCTAACGTTGGTAAACCTAGACTTTTTAGTACTAGCTAGGCTTACACTTATAGCAGCAGCTAGCCGTTTATGGAAAGCAAGCTTAATATCTTGAGCAATATTGGATATAAGTGCATTGGCAACTCTAGTAAATTGGTTTACTCTTTTTGGTAAGATCAAAGATGTTGAAGTAGCAAGTGCTGTTCGTATACCAGCAAAGGTTTTATTGGATGATGCCATAACTACAAAAGTAATTACTGCATATTTAAATTCGTTGTATGGTCCAATATGAAGAAAACCACCTCGATAACCTTCATATACAGGGCCGTGAGTGTTCCCACTATAGTATCCACGTGTATAGTATGCCATTTATTTACCTTTTAGTAGTAAATATGAATTTAGCCATTAGTTAATCACCCTGAGATAGTTCTACGATTGATTGAGCGCAGTGGATACAGTTCATTGGTCTGTCTGACTTGCTAACTTAATCTGCTCAACAGTTGCCTGTCCCTGGTCGTCTTGAATTGCTATTCGATTTGTGGCTGTAATAACAATGACGCATGGATAGACGGTTGATAGTTCTGGCCATTCACCAATGCAAACGTCTGCGCCAAGTTCGGTAGCACGTTGAATCTGAACGCCAGTTGCTTGACCATCAGGAATGTTGCCAGTTGAGTAATAAATCTGTGGAAATAGTTCTTTAATTATCATTGACTAACCAATGTTAAAGATACTGACACTGCCAATGTTCCTCCACCAGCAGCG
>Ga0316225_1003699_pt1 | contig 11482 bp, 6 predicted proteins | sample TBH18015metaG_FD_206010 | JGI IMG/M metagenome (GOLD analysis project Ga0316225, IMG submission 206010) | Freshwater microbial communities from Trout Bog Lake, Wisconsin, USA - TBH18015 | ecosystem: Environmental > Aquatic > Freshwater > Lake > Hypolimnion/Profundal zone | place: USA: Wisconsin...
ACATCACAACACCAACAATTACAATTACTGATCCAAATGGTACACGTGGTGGTAATGCTAATGCGGTTGTAATTGTATCTGGTGAAACTTCTGCAACTGGTGGTAATGGTGCCGCTAAGTATTTCACTAAGCCAGTTATTCTACAACCAGGTAATGATTCTGGTGACTTACGAGTTTACTACACAGCATATCAACCAGTTGGAACTGCTGTCTACGTATATTACAAGATTCTAAGTTCACAAGATACATCAACATTTGCTTCACAAAACTGGCAGTTAATGACGACTACAGTTAATAACAATACTTTCTCAACTCAACCAGACCAATTGATTGAGTATGAGTGTGCTCCTGGTATTTGGGGTTCTGGACAAGCAAACAATAGTATTTCTTATCTAAGTTCAAACGGTACAAGATATTCAAACTTCATTCAATTTGCTATTAAAGTTGTGATGGCTTCTAATGATAACACTAATATTCCTTATTTGACTGACGTTCGTGCTATCGCATTACCAGCAGGAACCGGAATCTAATATGTTAGTTAAAGTTGAAGGCACCACTTTCGTCAGAGATACTAATACTATGGCCCTGATGAATACAAACACGGCTGAGAAAAATGAGTATCAGACTAAAGTTAGAATGTTAAAGACTCAAAAAGATGAAATAAATACCGTGAAGAAAGAGATAGATTCTATCAAACAAGATATGAGAGACATTAAAGAATTGCTTTTGGCAATGAATAATAACAAATAAAGGTCCAGATGGCTACGATTTTTTCAGCACCAATTTTACCAGTTCTTACGTATGCAAATACTTTTGTAGACTGGTTCACGACAACCAATTCAGTTGTTGTCGATTTCAATAACTTTACTGCAAATGCATACGCAAAAAATACTGGTACTTTATATCTGAATGAATCTACGACTGCTTTGGTTGTAGGTAATGGTGTTGCTCAATTCGGTAATCAAGTTCAAGTTACTGGTACAGGTTCATATTTGACAGTTGATAATGATATTATTATGAACTATGGTCAGTTGATAGTATCAAATGCAAACTCTAGCATTATTGCCTCTGGTGTTGTTCAAGTCGGTAATACCGTATATGCTAATGGAGCCAATACAAGTTTATTTGTTGCCAATAATACCACATTAAATTCAAACGCTTATATTACCGGTAATGCATATTTCGGTAAACAAATTTTCGTTACTGGTCCTGTTACACTTAATGCATTGACGGTTCTAGGTGCAACGGCAATCCAAAATACATTGACAATTAGCGGCACAACAAACGTCAACAATACTCTTACTGCAACTGGTAACGTCAATGCTTTATGGTTCAATGCGACAAACGGACTTACCGGCACTCTCACAAACATTAGTGGCTATGCAAACTCTGGACGTATTGCAACAACACTAACAGGTCAAATTGGTACTCAATTATATGTTGGTGATTCAATCTATACAACAAACAATACATTTGCAAATATAAACTATTCCAATACAGTTGTTGCAAATACTTCTGTAACATCAAATGTAATAACAGCAAATACGATTCAAGCAAACTTGAGTCTTAATACTGCAACTGTAACTGCAACTACTGGTAATATTACAACAATAAATGCAACTACTGTTACGACAAATGCAGTCAACGCAAACAATATTACAGCGTATCAAAATTTAAATGCTAACAATCTATATGCAAATACGATTGTAGCGAATACTAGCATACAAACACCAGCGTTAAATGTAAGCACAACATTGACCGCAAATATTGCTAACACATATCTAGGTAATGTATTTGCACAAAACGTAACCGTAAGCGGTAACTTAGCAATTAGTTTCCCTCTTATTGTAACATCGAATTCGTTTACATTAAATGCTAATAACACAACAGCACCACCTATAGCACAATTCCAAATTAATCGTGGCTCAAGTGGTAATAATGCACAAATTCAATGGTATGAGTCTGGTAAACAATGGCAGATTAATGATGTTGTAACTAACACATTCTATCCAATTTTAACTGGTGAAGTTACAAACAATAGCATATTATTGAATAGCACATCAAATATTGCTACATCAAATGCAGTTTATACAGCAAATTTATACACACAATCAGCATACAACTACGCAAACTCGGTTAACGTTAACACAGTAGCCGCTTTCGCTTTTGCTAATGCAGTCAATGTTAACACAGTAGCCGCTTTTGCTTTTGCTAATACTGTTAATGTATATTCATATGCATCATACGCATCACAAAATATTACTGCAACATTTGCAAATGCCGCTTTCACAAGAGCAAATGCATCAGCTAATTTGTTTACTGGTACATCAGGTACTGCAACACCAGCAAACGGTGGTGTAACATTTGCAGGTGCTAACGGTGAAATTATTACTGCTACAGGTAATACGATAACTATTGGAACACCACAAGACGTAAGAATTACTGCTAACATGACATTGAACTCGTTAACATTGACGAGCAATCTCACAATAGGAAATGGTGGTACAGGTGCTACAACAGCCGCTGGTGCAGTTCAAAATCTATTACCATCTACAACTAGCAACATAGGTTTTATTCTACAGACAACAGGTCCTGGCAACTTTGGATGGATTTCTAATACTGCTAATAACTTTGGATTTACAACACCTACTGGTGCATCAGCATCTAATAATAACGTTCAATTAGCTTTAGTTGATGTATATGTAAACAAAGCAAACATTTCTTCACCAGCATTTATTGGTTTACCAACAGCACCAACACCACAAACAAACACTTCAAATACAGCGATTGCAACAACAGCATATGTTAATGCTATTGCAAACTCTGGCTATCTACAAGCACACAGCATCTCTGGTTATGCAAACCTTGCAAATAGTTTGTATCAATCGAATTTCACATCTTCTGGTGCAATTCACTATCAAGTTGCCGCTGGTGTTTCAGGATTTACTGCCGCAGGTTCTTCATCTCAAGTTCTAGTCGGTGGTGCAAATCCTGCTTGGTCAAGTAGCCCTGCTATTAATATTACAGGTTCTTCTGCAAATGCGGCCGGTCTAACTGGTGGTACAAACGGTCAAATACCTTACGGTCAAACTGGTGGTACAAATGCATGGTTAGCATTGGGTACTCAAAATTATGTATTGACTGCTGGTTCATCAGCACCGCAATATGTTGCTCAAAGTAGCCTTGTTGTTGGTACTGCAACGAATCTTGCCGGTACGACAGTCAATGGAATTCCTTATCAAAGTGCATCAGCAACAACCTCATACTTGTCACCATCAACTGGTTACTTAGGATGGAATGGTACTTCATATACATGGGGTGCCGTTTCTTCTGCAACTTCAGCCACAACAGCTACTAACATAGCAGGTGGTGGTGCTGGTCAGATACCAATCAGTACAGCATTAAACACAACAGGTTATATTGCCGCTGGTTCTGCCGGTCAAATGTTAATGTCTTCCGGTAGTTCAGCATCTTGGACTTCTAATATTACACCTTCATTCATTACAAATACCGGTGCATATTACGGTACATCCATCAGCGTAACTGGTAATATTACCGCTTACTCTGGTTCTGATAGAAAATGGAAAGAAAATATTAGACCAATCACTGGTGCTCTTGACATTGTTGATGCTGTTGGTGGTAAACTATTCGACTGGACTGATGAGTATATTGCTCAAAATGGTGGTCCTAACCCATATTCAATGCAAAAATCTGACTTCGGTGTTGTTGCTCAAGACTTGTTAGCATCATTCCCAGTTGCAACAAGAGTAAGACCAGATGGTTCTCTTGCAGTTGACTATGAAAAATTATGTGCTGTAGCATTTGCCGCTATCAAAGATTTGAGAGCAGAAGTTGAAGCATTAAAGCAATCAAAGTAATCCTCTCTTACTAAATAGAGTAAGAACAATTAGAATAAGAAAACATGGCCGCAGGATATCAAAATCTCTACCTTGAACAAGGTGCATCTTTCGCATTTACAATCACTTTAGATGATGTCTATGGTGATGTATACTCTCTGTCAGGTGCCAATGTGTATAGTAAAATGAAATATTCTTATGCTACGCCTAATGTTACCGCAACATTTGCAACCTCAGTTTCGGCAAACACAGGTGAAGTTACCTTTTCTTTAGACTCAGCCAATACGGCAAACATCACACCAGGACGTTATGTATATGATGCGGTTCTTTCCTACTACACAGGTAGCGGTCAAGCAAACACAGTCATCAGAATTCTTGAAGGTATCGCAGAAGTTGCTCCTGGCGTAACAGCGGGGTAATAAATGGCAACAACTAATCCACCTTCAACAGTCAAAGTAACAGTCGGTCAAAACACACCAAAAGTAACTACCGTAAATTATGGTGGTCAAAGAACTATTGCTGGCTCAACAGACTTGAGTCTTGCCGGTGCACAAGACGGTGATGTTATGGTTTACTCGTTAACTAACAAATTATTCACTGTAGAAAATATTGCAAACGCAATTACAGGAATAGATAACGGATACTTTTAATGTCATCAAATACAGTTAACGTACAGATACTAAGGTCTTATTCGACCGCACAACCAACAACCTTACTTGATGGTCAATTAGCGTATTCGTTTGCATCAAATACACTTTTCATTGGTTCAAATAGCAATCATGTTATTACTGTTGGTGGTTTAACACCTCTTTCAGGTATACAATCATCATATAATACCGCAAATCTTGCTTATGCACAAGCCAATGCCGCTTTTAATGCCGCTAATAATTCAAGCGGTGGTTTAGCAAATTCTGCTTATAATACGGCTAATGCCGCTTTCATACAAGCCAACTTAGCATTTGCTCAAGCAAATACTGGTGGGCAATCAAACACAACTAATGCCGTTTTTAATGTTGCTAACTTAGCATACGCACAAGCAAATGCGGCTTTTGCGGCCGCTAATGCCGCTGGTTCATCTAACAATGTTACTGCCGCTTATAATACTGCTAATCTAGCATATGCAGAGGCTAATGCGGTATTCTTAAAAGCAAACAACAATGCAAGTAATATTGCAATCATTTGGACTGAATCTAACACAGCGTTCAATCAAGCCAATGCATCTTTTGGTGTTACGAACTCGGCATTCACTCAAGCAAATTCTGCGTTCAATAATGCTAATGCGGCTTTCATACAAGCCAACTCTGCATTTACACAAGCAAACGTAGGTAACACATTCGTTAATACTGGTGGTACAGTTACTGGTAACGTTACAGTCTCAAAGAATTTAACTGTATCTGGCAACTTGTATGTACTCGGCAACTTAACTGCTATCAATACAACACAAGAAGAAACGAACGCACCGTTAATCTTCTTAGCAAACAACAATACATCTTCTGATACAGTTGATATTGGTTTTGTTGGTAATTATAATGCAACAGGTAATGCGTTCACTGGTTTGTTTAGAAACCCAACTCTTAAAGAGTATATATTCTTTCAGAACTATGCATCACCAATTGGTTCAAACAATTTAATTAATATTAGTGACCCAAGTTTTGCATATGCTAACGTATACTCAAGTTACTTCAAAGGTAATTTATTAAGTCACAATGTAGACGTATACTATTATTCTAACTCAGCCTTTACAACTGCTAATAGTGCATCAGCAAATACTGTTACGACTCAAGGTGTAGACAACACACAGAATACTAACATAGGGTATTCATGGACGACTGCAAATGCCGCTTTTGCAAATGCAAACTCTGCAATACTTTATCAAACGGCAATTAGTAATTCGGTAAATAGTATTGCTGTTGGTGGTGCACCTATACAAAATGCACAAACATGGTCTACATTTACCGTATCACAAGTCTTTGATGCTATTCTGTTCCCAACAATTGGTCCTACATACACAATACCAACAATTTCATTAAGTGGTACTGCATCAGGTACTGTAGAAGTTGGTTCAACAATCACTCAGACAATGACTCTGACTGGTACTAAGAATGATGCTGGTGCATTCCTTGCATTGTACATTCAACGTAACAGTTCAAACATTGCTACAATTAGTAGCCCATCAGGTACAGCAACAACTAATATTGCTTCACAGTATGGCTACAGCGATCCTAACAATCAAAACTACTATTACACATTAAGTAATACAGATACTGCAACTGCAACAACTGGCACATTTACATGGTCTGGTTACGGTAACTATAGTGCTGGTGTCGCTAAGTTAACAAACAAAGGACAAACAGATGCAAACGGTGCTCAAGTTCGTTCAACTGTTTACCCACAAGCCGCAAGTACAGGATTTGCATCAGGTTCTTATTCAGTAACCGGTATCTATCCATACTTTTGGGGTGTATCATCAACTCAACCAACTGCGGCAAGTATTGCATCAGCAATTCAAGCGGGTACGGCAAACAAAGTGTTGGCAGTTGGTTCAGGAACACTTACAATCACATTCAATGCAAGTTCTCAATACGTTTGGCTTGCAGTACAAAACAGCTATGCAACAAAGACAACATGGTATAATACTGCTCTAAATAATGGTAGTATTGGTGCAGGTCAATTCATATTGAGTCCTGTAACACAAGCAGTCACTTCACCAACATCTCTCTGGTCTGGCGTTAATTATAATATGTACATATCTGGTTACTCAACGACAACTAGCGGCTCAATACAGTTCTCATAAAACATGTCCATTATTCTAAACGACAATCTAAGTATACAGGCACCTAAGGGAGTTGATTCTCGTTTTGGCCCATATGTAAATACGACTATTGCTTTGTCGAGTGTTGCTTCAGCAGTTCGTTATCAAGGTCTAACTATAGGTATTGATAGTGCAAATGCAAGTGCGAATGGCGGGAATACAATTATTGAATATTGGTTCCGTGATGGTATAGCCGATGGTGATTTAACATTTAAAGTTGACCCTACTGCTAACTTAGCATACGCACAAGCCAATGCGGCTTTCAATGCCGCTAATAATGCTGGTAGTGGTAGTGCTAATGCGGCCTTCAATCAAGCCAATGCGGCCTTTGCACAGGCTAATGCGGCTTTCAACCAAGCAAATACTGGTTCTAGTTCAGCACCAGCATTTAATCAAGCGAATGCCGCTTTTGCTCAAGCAAACGCTTCCTATTCAACCGCAAATGCATCATATTCTCAAGCAAACGTTGCCTTTACTCAAGCCAATTCTGCTTTCACTGAAGCAAATTCTGGTGCACTATTTGCTAACGGTGCATTTGTAACGGCTAATGCTTCTTACGCATTTGCTAATGGTGTTAACGTATATGCATATTCTGCTTATGCTTATGCTAATACATTAGGTTCAACACAAACTCAATCGTTTAATACTGCTAATTCGGCATACACACAAGCAAATAATGCTTATGCTCAAGCGAATGCCGCTTACGCAAACTCTAACACATTCATTTCATTTATTAATGGTGTAGAGACAAGTCAAAACACAAATATCACAGCCGCTTTTGCAGAAGCCAATAGTGCCGCTATATTTGCTAATGGTGCTTTTGTAGTTGCTAATGCCGCAGTAATGCGTGCTGGCGATACAATGACTGGTAATCTAGTGATTGCTGGTGCAAACTTAACAGTAGGTTCGGCATTAGCCGCTTATGCAAATGGTAATGTTGTTGTTTCACAAACTAATGGACAAATCGTACTTGCCGGTAACACATATGCAGGTCATCTTTTACCAGCCGCTAACGTACTATATGATTTAGGTTCTGCAACAAATCGTTGGAGAAAAATTTACGTTGCAGGTACTACGATTGATATTGGTGGTGCTTTAATTCAAGCACAAGGTAATTCTATTTCACTAACAAGTGCTTCCGGTGCATCATTCTCTGTTGCTGGTAGTTCTGGTAATTCAATTGGTGCTTTTGCAAGTATAACCGCAAATTCTGGTATAGATTCTACCAATGCTATTAGCGGTACAATTATTGTTACTGGTGGTGTCGGTATATCTAACAATGCTTTTATTGGTGGCAATACAACAGTATCGTATCAGTTAACAGCAAATCAACACACATTCGGTCTTGATGGTACAAATCAATTTACAGCGGCCGCACCTTATGCTTATTCTAATGCATCATATTTAACTGCTAATAGTTCATATAGTGCACAAAATATTACTGCTGGTTTCGCTAATGCCGCTTTCTTGACTGCAAATGCATCCTACGCATCAGAAAACATTACAGCATCATTTGCTAATTCAGCATTTGTAACTGCCAATGCATCATATAATGCACAAAATATCACCGCAGGTTTTGCTAATGCTTCGTATTCTAGTGCAAATACAGCATCTACTAATATCGTTGCATTACAAGGTATTGAAGTTGCTCAAAATACAAACATTGCATCTTCATTTTCTCAAGCAAACGTTGCGTTCAATCAAGCAAATGCATCATATACAGCACAGAATACAACTGCTAGTTTCGCTAATGGTGCTTTTGTAACAGCTAATGCATCTTATGCATCGCAAAATATTACAGCATCATTTGCCAATTCATCATATACATTTGCCAATTCAGTTAACACTTATGCATATGCCGCTTTTGCTTATGCTAATACTCTTGGTGCAACAAACGTTTCACAAGTATGGGCAACTGCAAATGCCGCTTTCTTACAAGCAAACGCATCCTATACTGCACAAAACACAACAGCAGGATTCGCTAACGGTGCCTATATAACTGCAAATGCCTCATTTACTTTTGCTAATGGAGTAAACACCTATGCCTATTCTGCTTATGCGGCCGCTAATGTTGGCAATACGTTCGTTTCAACTGGTGGTACAGTTGCTGGTTCTGTCGTTATTAGCACTGATTTACATGTCACTGGTAATCTCTATATTGCTGGCAATTCCACTTTTGTTAATGCAAATAATTTATCGACTAATGATTCAATTATTTTAATTGCAAATAACAATACCTCAAATGCAATTGATATGGGTATTGTTGGTCACTTTACAAACAATGGTTATCAAAGAACTGGTTTTGTTCGAAATCACAATACAGGTATTTGGGGACTGTTTAGTAACTTAACATCAGAACCAACGACAACAATTAACTGGTCTGATGCTAATTTAATTTATGACAAGATTCAAACTGGTAATATTACTGCACCGGCAATTTATATTTCTGGTGTTGAACTTGGTGCATATTCAAATACAATCAATGCATATGCTTATGCTTCTTATGCATCACAAAATATTACGGCTTCATTCGCTAATTCGGCTTATTTTGCACAAAATATTACAGCAGGATTTGCTAATGCATCTTTTGTAGCCGCAAATGCATCATATGCATCTCAGAACATTACTGCATCATTTGCAAACTCGGCATATTCATTCGCTAATAGTATTAATACATACGCTTATGCCGCTTTCGCACAAGCAAATATTGGTGGTTCTGGTGCAATAATTGCACAAGCCGCTTATAATGCACAAAACATTACTGCTGGATTTGCAAACTCTTCATATACAACTGCAAACTCTGCCGCACAATTTGCAAACTTAGCATTTGCTCAAGCGAATGCCGCTTTCAATCAAGCCAATAGCGGCTCTAGTTCAGCGGCCGCATTTAATCAAGCGAATAATGCCTACAATCAAGCCAATGCGGCCTTTGGTCAAGCAAATTCTATTACAATTGCTTCTGTTGGTTCTAACACATACACTGGTGATGGTGCAACAACTGTATTTGGACCTCTAGCATTTAACCCAACAAACATCAATTATACCACAATTAATTACAATGGTATTACTTTATTAAGAAGTTCTTATTCATTGTCAAGTAATTCGAATGGTACATATATTACTTTTAGTGGTCCTCCAGCAAACAGTGCTAATATTGAAGTTACTGTAGCATCATTAACCTCAGCGGCATCAATTGCAACAACAGCGAATCTTGCATATGCTCAAGCAAATGCCGCATTTGCACAAGCAAATATTGCTTATAGTGGAGACACAGCCGCATTTAGTCAAGCAAACGTAGCATACGCTCAAGCAAATACTGTATTCAATCAAACTAACGTTGCATTTAATTTTGCAAATACAGTTAATACATATGCTTACGCATCATATTCTGCACAAAACATTACTGCATCATTTGCCAATAGTTCTTTTACCGAAGCCAATATTGCCGCTTCGTTTGCTAACGGTGCATTTGTACAAGCAAATAACATATCGAGTTATGCTAATGCACAGATATTAATTCTTCAAGGTATTGGGACTTCTCAAAATACCAATATTGCATCGGCATTTAGTCAAGCAAACGTAGCATTTAATTTTGCAAATACGGTTAATACATATGCTTATGCTTCTTATGCATCAGAAAACATCACTGCTTCATTTGCAAATAGTGCTTTTGTAGTTGCCAATGCATCTTATGCATCACAAAATATAACTGCTAGTTTTGCTAACGGTGCTTTTACTGTTGCAAATTCCGGTTCTTCATTCTCTAACGGTGCATTTGTTACTGCTAATAGTGCCGCAAGTTTTGCTAATGGTGCTTTTGTTACCGCTAATGCAAGTTATACAGCACAGAATACAACTGCTGGTTTTGCTAACGGTGCTTTTGTAGTTGCCAATGCAAGTTATACAGCACAAAATACAACGGCAGGATTTGCTAACGGTGCTTTTACTGTAGCAAATAGTGCATACAATGCCGCAAATTCTGCTTTGATTCTTACACAAAATGCACAATCATCAAGTTATGCATTACAATTAAGCGATTCCGGTAAACATATTTACTACACAGGCAATGGTGGAAATATAACTCTACCTAATAACGGTACAGTTTCATGGCCAATAGGAACAACAATTGTTCTCGTGTACGGTGCAAATAATGCCGCAGTGAATATTCAAGCCGCTACGGGTGTTACTATGTACTTAGCCAATAACTACACACAAAAAACATACGCAAACTTATATGCATGGGGTGTCGGTTCTCTATTAAACGTTGGTGCAAATACATGGTTTATTAACGGTTCAGGAGTTTCTTAATGAGTGCTGTTGGTGCAATGGGTGTGTCGTCATTAGGTGCAAGTGGGGGTACTATTGTAGTGCCTGGACCATCCCCTTACAGATTAAATTATGTAATTGTTGGTGGTGGTGGCGGTGGTGTTGCTCTTTACGGTGGCGGTGGTGCAGGTGGTGTTCTAAAAGGAAGCACTACAGTATTAACACCAAATACAACTTATACAATTGTTGTTGGTGGTGGAGGTGGTGGTGCGGCTCGTAATCCACCAACAGTTTCTGCGGCAAATGGTTCAAATTCATACATATCAACAACTTGCGGTCAACCGGGTTCATTACCATCAATAGGGGTTGCATATGGTGGTGGTGGGGGACATTGGGGAACAGGTGAACCGGGAGGTTCTGGTGGTGGAGGAGTTACTGGTCCACCAGTTACAGTTAATTTAGGTGCTGGTGTTCCAGGTCAAGGATATCCTGCGGTTTCAGGTTTGGCTGGTGGTGGTGGTGGTGGTGCTGGTGGATCCGCTACTTA
>Ga0316225_1003720_pt1 | contig 11432 bp, 7 predicted proteins | sample TBH18015metaG_FD_206010 | JGI IMG/M metagenome (GOLD analysis project Ga0316225, IMG submission 206010) | Freshwater microbial communities from Trout Bog Lake, Wisconsin, USA - TBH18015 | ecosystem: Environmental > Aquatic > Freshwater > Lake > Hypolimnion/Profundal zone | place: USA: Wisconsin...
CGTCGAGTTCCTCCTGAACCTTGAGCCCAGCCCAGAACTCGCGTAGGCCGGCCGCCAACTGAGGGCCGGTGGGGCGGTTGCCCGCCTGGCCGAGGGCCAGGGCCAACTGCTCGAAGGGCGGCACCAGTTCCCGCCGCAACGCCTCCAGTTCGCGTTCCCGCTCGCGCAGGCGCGGCGCGTCCTCGGCGGAACGGAGCGGGTCGTGGAGGCGGATCGGCTGGCGCCACACCGCCCCGCGCCACCCGTGGGCGAGGGCCTCGTTTTCCAGGAGATCGATCCGCTGCTCCTGCGCGCCCGCCAACCCCGTCTTCAACGCCGCGAACCAGTCCTCGTGCTGCCAGCCGTAGGCCACCGTTCGGAGCGCCCCTCGCGTCAGCTCCGCCAGCGGGTGATGCGACACCGACTCGCGCCGATCGAGGAAAAAGGGGATGTCATAACGGGAGAAGAGGCGCTGGAGCGGCTCGTGGTAGCCCTCAAGTTTCCGCAGCACCACCGCCACCTCCCGGTATCGCCCGCCCGCCCGCGTGTGCCGCAGGATTTCGTGCGCTGCCACCAGGGCCTCCGCCTCGGGGTCCGCGCAGACCGCCACGCGAATCGTCCGGGCGAGCTCGCCAGCGGCTTCCGCGGCGAGCGCACCCGCGGCCGTGGGATAAGGCTGCGGCGCCGCCCAATGGCGTTCGAGGTGGCTCAGCACCGGGTTATGCCCAAAGCGGCCGCCTTGCGCCGCTGGGGCCGCGCGAGCGAGCACCTCGACGGTGACCTCTACCTCAGGGATGGCGGCGAACCTGCGGCCGGCCTCGTCCAAGGTCTGCCGCACCAGCGACCAACTCGAAAGCCAGGAGAGTTTCCCCGCCGGCGCGTGGTCGAGACAGAAGGCGAAGGTGGCGTTGCGGCAATGCGGGAGCAGCGCCGCCAGCAATTCCAATTCCTGCGGCGACCATTCGGCGAACCCGTCCACCCAGATCTGCTCGATGCCCATTCCCAGCGGCGCTAACGGGGCGCCGGCGTTTCGCGCGGTTCCGGTCAGGCCTTCCTTGAGCGCCGCCACGGCGGCGTCCAGGAGACAGTCAGCATCCTTCAACCCGCGGGCCTGCAGCCAGCCGAGATATTCCTCGAGCAGCGTGGCCAGGTCCTGGAGTTTCAGGGCCAGGCCCTCGATCTTCCCCACCTGGCCCGCGAGCCGGCGGAGCGATTCGGGGGTGAGTTGGTGGCGTTGCAGTTCGCGGAGAACCCGGCTCAACTGCTGCGCGAAGCCGGTCAGCCGGGCGCTGGCGCGGAAGAGTTTCAACTGCTGCCGCTTGCGGGCCAGCAACCCGCGGAGCACCATGAGCCGCCCCTCCTCATCCAGCAGCCTGGGCGCGGCCCGTCCCAGCCGCTCGAAGACATAATGGGCGAGCCGGTCGAAAGAGAGGATCTGCAGCCGCGTATAGCCGGCGAGGGCTCCGTCCGCCAGGAGTTGACGTTCGAGTTGATAGGTCGACTGCTTGGGGGCCAGGAGGAGCAACGGTGATCCCTCAGGCGCCGTTGCCAGCGCCTGGCGCGCCTCGGCCAGACAGCGGTAGGTCTTTCCACTGCCCGCCGGCCCCAGCAAAAACCGCACGTTCACCCTTCAAGTCTCGCGGAACCAAACCAGGGAAGCAAGCGCGACCGGGAAAGGTGTGGTTTCGGCATTGTCCCCACTGTGTCCCCACATTAACCTGAGTCCACTATGTGCTACACGCTCAAGACTCTCGTCGCGCTGCTGGCCCTGACTGCCACCGCGTCCGCCCAAACCGCCGCGCCCGCCAACGCCGTCAAACCAGCCGGTGCGTCGGCGGTGGGAGCGTCGGCCAGGCCGGCCTTTTTCCCGTTCTGCATCGATTGGCATGACGCCAAGAAGCGTTCGTTCGCCGAACAGGCGGTGATGCTCAAGGAACTGGGCTATCCCGGCGTCGGCCATATCTGGCTCGACCGGGTGGACGAGCGGCTCAAGACGCTGGATGCCGCCGGCCTGCGGCTGTTTCAGATCACCATGACCGTGGACATCACCCCCGGCAAGCCGCCGTACGACGTCGCGAAGTTCAAAGAGACCCTCGGTTTGGTCAAAGGGCGGCACGTCCAGTTTCTCCTTATTTTCAGTGGCGCCAAGGCTTCGGACGCGTCCGCCGACGATCGCGGGGTGGCCGTGACTCGTCAGATGTCCGACCTGGCCGCCGACTCGGGCTCGCAACTGCTGCTCTATCCCCACACCGGGAACTGGATCGAGCGGATCGAGGATTGCTCGCGCGTGGCCGCGAAGGTCAATCGGCCGAATGTCGGGGTGATGTTCAACCTGTGCCATTGGCTGCGGGTGGACAAGCAGCGCGACTACAAGCCGCTGCTCCGTCAGGCCATGCCCTGGCTCTGGGCGGTGTCCATCAACGGCGCCGATACCTTTGACGACCAGGACGGTTGGGCTAAATATATCCAACCGTTGGACAAAGGCTCTTTCGACGTCGGCGCCCTGCTCAAGACCCTCAAGGAACTCGGTTACCAAGGCGACATCGGCCTCCAATGTTACGGGATCGGCGGCGATACGCGGGAACACCTGGAACGGTCCATGACTGCCTGGCACAAGCTGAGCGAGAACTTCAAATGAGGGGAGCTTGAGACCGAGAGATTAAGCCTGGAAAAATAGGAGCGGAAAAGGAGCCTCCCCAAGCCCGGCCGCGCTCCACTCTTGGAGGAGGATGCTCGGGTGACGCGTGCCGCCGTCCTGTGGTTCGGTCTCAGAATATTTTCCACCGAATCCTCTAGAACCGTCTTCCCCCCTTTTGGTAGGATGGGAGTCGATATGAAACGACCCGGCAAGTTCCTGCTCGCGTTCTCGCTCCTTTTCGTTCCCGGCGTCCCAGCCCAGACCCCGCCCGCCACCCCGCTGCTCCAAATCGATCTCAAAGCCGCGACCGTGCCGTCCAGCCCCCTGCTGCACGGGTTGATGACCGAAGAGATCAACTTCTCTTATGACGGCGGGCTCTACGGGGAATTGATCCGGAACCGCGCCTTCCGGAATGACGAGAAGGGCCCGGTGAACTGGGAACTGGTCAAAGCCCCCGGCGCCGAGGCGGAGATGGCGTTGACGGAGAAGAAGCCGCTTACCGATCGATTGCCCGTGAGCCTCGAAGTGAAGGTCAAAGCCGCCGCGTCGGGCCAGCGCGTTGCGATCGCCAACGAAGGCTATTGGGGCATTCCGGTCAAGCCAGCGACCACCTACCATGCCTCGTTCTATGTCAAAGGCGGCAGCGACCGGACTAACCAGTTTGCCGGCAAGCTCACCGTGAGCCTGGAGAGCAGCGACGGCGCCACAGTCTATGCCCGGGGCGAGACCCCGGCGGTCAACGCGCGCTGGCAGAAAATCGAGGTGCCGCTCACCACGGCCGCCGAGGCTCCGATCACGTCCGCCTGCAAATTCGTCATCTCGACGGAAACTCCCGGCACGCTCTGGCTGAGCCTGGTGTCGCTCTTCCCGCCGACCTACAAAGGCCGGGCCAACGGCAACCGGCCGGACATCATGGAGAAACTCGCGGCCATGAAACCGAAGTTCCTCCGTTTCCCCGGCGGCAATTACGTCGAGGGCGACAAGCTCTGGGAGCGTTTCGATTGGAAGGCCACCCGTGGGCCGCTGCCGTTTCGTCCCGGCCACCGCAGTTGCTGGGGCTATCGATCAACCGACGGCCTGGGCCTGCTGGAGTTTATGGAGTGGTGCGAGGATCTCGACATGGAAGCCGTGCTGGCGGTGTTTGCCGGCTATTCCTTGGCCCAGCAACCCGTCGAACCGGGGCCGTTGCTCGACTTTTACGTGCAGGAGGCGTTGGAAGAGGTGGAATACCTGACCGGTGACGCCCAGAAGACCTATTGGGGCGCGCAACGGGCCAAGGACGGCCATCCCAAACCGTTCGCCCTCCGCTATATCGAGGTGGGCAACGAGGACTCGTTCGACCGCTCCCGCAGTTATGATGAGCGCTTCGCCCAGTTCTTCGACGCCTTCAAGGCCCGTTACCCCAAACTCCAACTCATCGCCACCATGCGCGTGAAGAGCCGCGTCCCCGCGGTCATCGATGACCATTTCTACCGCCGGGCCGAGATCTTCTTCAACGACCTCCACCATTACGACAACGCCGATCGGAAGGGACCGAAGATCTTTGTCGGGGAATGGGCGACGCGGGAAGGGTCGCCCACGCCCAATTTCAATGCGGCGCTCGGGGACGCCGCCTGGATGACCGCCATGGAGCGAAACTCGGACATCGTGATCATGCAGGCCTACGCGCCGCTCTTCGTCAATGTGAACCCCGGCGGCATGCAGTGGAAGACCGATCTCATCGGCTACGACGGCCTCAGCAGTTATGGTTCCCCCGCCTATTGGGCCCAGGTCATGTTCAGCAATCATCGGGGTGATGCGATTGTCAAAGCCGCCTGGCAGGAACCGCCCGCCCAGGTGCTGCCCTATTCCGTCACGCGTGACACCAAGACCGGCCGGGTGTTTATCAAGCTGGTCAACCGGGCCGCGGCCGCACAGCCCATCCACGTCCGCCTCCAGGGCGCTCGGGCCGTGGCGCCGGAAGGCGAGGCGGTCCTGCTCAGCGCCAAGGACCCGACCGACACCAACTCGATCACCGAGCCCGACAAGATCCGGCCGGTGACCTCGAAGATCGGCTACTGCACCGACGATTTCACCTACAGCCTGGCGCCCTATTCGATCACCATTCTGAAACTCAACGTTAAACCCTGACCCGCAATGCTGCTATGAACGATCAAACTTCTGTTCCTCTGGCCTCCGCCTCCGTGACGCGCCGGAACTTCCTCAAGACCTCCTCGCTGGCGGCCTCCGCCGCGGCCCTGGGGGGGACCGCCGCGCTGACGGTCGAACGGGGCGCCCACGCCGCCGGCAGCGATATCCTCAAGGTGGGCATGATCGGTTGCGGCGGCCGCAACTCGGGCGCCATCGTCGAGGCCCTCACCGCCGACCCCGGCGCCCGGTTGGTAGCCATGTGTGACATCTTCCTGGATCGCATCAACACCAAGCGCGAGGAGATCAAGGCCGCCAAAGGCGCGCAGGTCACCGTGGCTGACGACCATCGGTTTCCCGGGTTTGACGGTTACAAGCGCGTCATTGAGGCCTCCGACGTGGTGCTCATCGCCAACGCCGCCAAGTTCCACCCCTTCCACGCGAACGCCGCTATCGAGGCCGGCAAACATGTCTTCGTCGAGAAACCCCACGGCATCGATCCGCGCAGCGTGAAGCTGATGAAGCGGGCCGCGGACCTGGCGCGCGAGAAGAAACTCTGCCTCGTGTCCGGGCTCCAGAGCCGGTTCCACGAAGGCTACATCGAAACCGTCAAACGCATCCAGGACGGCGCCATCGGCGATATCGTCAGCATCGAGGAGAACTTCCTGCGCGCGCCCTACGGGGTGACCGAGCGCAAGCCGGGGCTCAGCGAGTTGGAGTGGCAATGCAGCACCCAGTACCACTTCCGCTGGCTCTCCGGCGACGATGTGCCGCAGTCCCTCGTCCATAACCTGGATCGTTCGAGTTGGGTGCTGGGCAACGCGGCGCCCATTAAATGCCACGGCCTCGGCGGACGGTCGACGATGACTGAGCCACTGTATGGGGATGTGTTCGATCACCACTCCGTCATTTATGAATTCGACAAGGGCGTGCGCGTCTATGCCTTCTGCCGCACCACGGCCGGCTGCTACGACGAGTCGTCCAGCCTGATCTTCGGCGCCAAGGGCCGGGCTTCCTTGACCTCCTGCCGCATCCAGGGCGAGCACCCTTGGCGCTATCAGGGCCAATGCAATCCCTACCAGGTGGAACACGACAAGCTCTTCGCCGGCATCCGCTCCGGCAACCCGATTAACTGTGGCGATTACATGGCGCGCAGCACCATGATCACCGTCATGGGCCAGCTCTCCTGCTACACCGGCAAGGAGATCTCCTGGGAACAGGCCCAGCAGTCCGAGTTCTTCTACCCGCCCAAACCCGAGGATTGCCACGACGGCATGGAATCCCCCAGCAAACCCGACGCCAGCGGCAGCTACCCCGTGCTCATCCCGGGGCGGACGCTCCTGGCCTGATTCATAACGCATGACAACTTCGAAGTTCGCGTGGCGAGAAGTGGCCCGCCAGGGCATGACGAAGCGATCCGCCTCGGAACGCGTGGCGGACTTCCTGGAAATCTACGGTCTGCTGGACGAGACCACGGCGCGCGAGCAGGCCAGCCGCTGCATCCAGTGCCCCAATCCCAGTTGTGTGACCGGCTGCCCGCTCTGCAATCCCATTCCCGAGTGGATGCAACTGACGGCCGAGGGACGGTTTCTGGAGGCCTCCGCGACGCTGGGGGCGACGTCCAACCTGGCGGAGATCTGTGCCCGGCTTTGTCCGAACGAGCGCCTGTGCGAGGCGAACTGCATTCTGAGCGGGGTGTCCGAGCCGGTCTCGATTCGCGCCATCGAACAATTCCTGGGCGAGTACGCGGCGGCGCACGGACATTTGGACGCGAGCACGCCGCCGCCCAACGGCCGGCGGGTGGCGGTGCTCGGCTCCGGGCCCGCGGGGCTGGCCTGCGCCGACGAGTTGACCAAGCGGGGCTATGCCGTGACCGTGCTGGATTCCGCGCTCGTGCCCGGCGGATTACTGGTCAATGGGGTGCCGGCGTTCAAGCTGGACCGATCCTTAATCCAGCGGCGCATCGAGATCCTGGACAAACGCGGGGTCGCGTTCCGGTTCGGCGTAAAGTTAGGCGGTGAGGTCAGCCTGGGAAGTCTGCGGCAGGATTTCCATGCGGTGTTTCTGGGTCTGGATGCCCGCCAGGCCCGGCCGTTGGAGATCCCGCAGGCCCAACTCCCCGGCGTGGTTCAAGCGGTGCCGTTTCTCTTGCAGAAGACCACGGGCATTCCGCTGGAACTGCCGTCCATCAACGTCACGGGCGGGCGGGTGGTGGTCATCGGGGGCGGTGACACGGCCCTGGATTGCCTGCGGGCCGCGCTGCGTTTCGGGGCGCGCGAGGCGTTGGGGGTGTATCGTCGCACCGAATCCGAGATGCCTTGCTCGCGGCAGGAATACCAGAACGCGGTCGAGGAAGGCGTTCGTTTCCTGTTCCAGGCGGTGCCGCTGGAGGTTTTGGGAACTGCGGCAGGGCGCGTGGGCGGGCTGCGCCTTATCCGGACGCAAGCGGCGGCGGCGAGCCGAGGCTCGGAAGACCACCCCGCGAGCGTGACGCCTCCCGTTCAAGCGGGCACCGAGTTCGAGATCGAGGCGGACTGGATAGTTCCGGCCCTGGGGTTCCAGCCCCTGCCTTGCCCACGCATCGGCGGCTTCGAGGAGTTGGCCTTGGACGCGCGCGGTGGCGTCCAGGTGAACTCGGACCAGATGACGAGCCTGGCGGGCGTCTTTGCCGGCGGCGACCTGGTACGCGGGCCGAGCCTGGTGCTCCACACGGTGCGGGACGCCCGCCGGGCCGCCCTGGGCATCGATGCTTACCTGGCTCCCCCCGCCGGCGGGTGAGGGGAAGGGAATGCGGCGAAAGAATTTCTGCGCTACGGGCTGCGGGGCGGCCCAAGTTTCGCGCTGGCCAGGCCCGATTCCTTGGGCCAGGCAAAGCCGGGTTCGAGCGCGCCGCATTTGGCGCATTCCAGGCAGCGGATGCAGCCGGTGACATTGACCCGTTGGTCCAAGTGGACCCCCATGAGGCAACGGCTGCGGCAGAGGTTGCACTCGACGCATTGTCGGGGATTGAAGCGGAGGTGGAAGAGGCTGAACCGATTAAACAGCGCCAGGATGCCGCCCAGGGGACAAAACAGCCGGCACCAGGGGCGATGAATAAAAAGGGCCGCGCCCAGAAACACCAGGAGCAGGCCGGTTTTGAACCAACTCATGACCCAACCGTCTCCGGCGAGCAGGCTCCTCACGGAGTAGGGCAAGCCGGCCTCGAGCGCGCCCGCCGGACAAACCCGGCAGATGGACAGGACCTGGTCCTCGAAATGGATGCCCTGGCGGCCGAAGAGAAACGGCAGCAGCAGAACGAGCGCCAGCAGCACGACATACCGGAAATAGCCCATCCAAACGGGGGGGGAGAATTTGCGGGTGGGAAGCTTGGCGAGGAGGTCCTGCACGTAACCGAACGGGCACGCCCAGCCGCAAGCCAACGAGCCGGTCAGGGCGCCGACGACCAGCAACATGCCCAGCAAGAGGTAAGGGACCTCCGCGCTGATGGGCAGGAGGGCGGCGTAATTGGCGAGGATGCCGATGGGACAACCGAAAGACGAGAGCGGGCATGAATAACAGTGAAAGACGCAACCCGGGATGCCGTGGAGCCACTCGCCAAGCGGGGCGAGCCAAACGCCGAGGAACCCCGCCTGCACCCAGGGGCGGCCGCGGGACAGCTTCCGCCCGAGCGTCGTCGGCTGGTGCGGTTGGCACTCTGGTTTGGTGCAGTTCATGATGAGGATGGATGGGCCAGGGGGCAGTACGCGAGGGGGCCGTAAGTGGCCGGCCACGCCATGTGGCCGTCGTTCATTTCGCTCAGGTCGGGCAGGCGGTTTTGGCGCCCAAATCCACCCGCACCTTCCAGGCCGGGGCGACGGGATGGGCGTTTTGTTTCATCCACCGGTCCAAGGCCGCCAGGTCGTTCCCCTCGGGCGGGCGCGGCACGGGCAACTGGTCGGGGAACTCCAGCCCGCTGAACGAGTAGGCCTTCATCAACTGCATCTCGGTGGCGGTGCCGCCTTCGACCGTCTCGATGCCGGTCAGATGCCGGACGCCACCGAAGACCAGCACCAGCCCGATCAGGGCCACCACAAATCCGCCCCAGAAATCGTGGTGCTCGAGGTCGCGCAGGGCCGCGTTCAGGGGGGGTTGAGGGACGCGCTGGAACATAGTCAGCAGCCGGCCCTGACCGAGCCGGACGGGCAGCGAACCCCACTGGCCAGCTTGACCGAAAGACCATTCATGATACCTGATGCTTCATGGTGGCAAACCCGGCCGACCCAGGCAAACAAAGGTCAGGCGGCGCCGACCACCAGCAAACAGGAACCCGTGCGCCTTGGCAATGGGAATCCGCAGGTTGGGGACTATTGCAGCAGGAGGCGGAAGTAGCGCAGGGCTGGGCCGGCGGCGGGCTGAATGGCCTGCATCTGGAGGGTGCGAATATCCGGGGCGTAATAGAAGCTGTGGGTCGGGCCGTTCGCTCCTTCGGCGGGGATAGTGAACGACATTGGGACCCATTGTTTTAGGTCAGTCGAGCCGAGCGGGGTATAGGAGCGGCCAGTCATGGTGGTGATCTGCAGGAGGGGCGCGGCGCCGTTGAGGCTCACGAGGCTGACGTTAAACGAGTCGACGGGATCGAAGGGATAGTTCCCGAGGAAAAACTCTTGCTGGAGCGTCCGGCCATCGTGCGCATAGTCCAACCCCGGCCGGAGGCTGGCCAAGTCCACATCTAAACCCAGGGCCGCCAGGAAGGCATATTCCCACGAATCCGGAATGCCGTCGCCGTTGCTGTCGACCCCCAGGGTCAAATCGAGCCGGGTTTGCTGGCCGGGTTTGCCCAGGGCGGTGAAATTGCCTGACATCTGGATGGGAAGATTGGTCGTCGAGCCGATCACCACGAAGAGCTTGAACTGAGTGGTGGTTTTAAGGGCGGAGGGCTCGTAGGCATCGGCGGTGAGGCCGGCGTCCATGGGTACGACGAGTTGGTAATTCACTCCGGGGGCGAGGCCGGGAGTCAGGGTGCCCGGGATCTGAACGCCGGCGGGGGTCTCCAGCAAGACAAACCCGCCGCCCTTGGTCAAGGGCGTGCCGTATTCGTCCCGGACGCAGCCGTAGAGGACGTGGTGGGGGAGGGGCGGAAAGGCGGCGGCGGGCCGGGCCAGCCAGCCGGCCGCCACCACGGCGGCCAGGCCGAAGGCGCGAGCCCCGAGGGAGAAGCCTAAGCCCAGTGGCCGAGGTTCAGAGCGTGTCGAGTTCATAGACATGGAGGCGGGAAAGGGTTAATTGCCCGAGTAGGAATAGGTGATGAAATACAGTTTGACGTCCTTGACGCTATTGATGAAGCGGTCGAGTCCGGCGTTGGGGTCGCTCAGGAGGGTTCGGCCCGGGATGACGAGCTTCCAGTTGCTGTTCCAGACGGAGCGGCCGATCAGGCGGCTGTTGATGTACTCCGTGCGGGACAAGGCATTATTGCCATAGATGCTGGTGTTAAAGGCGCCGGTGGTGGACACGGGGCGGAAGGCCTGATGTTTGCGGTCGACGAATAGCTGTTCCGAAAGAGAGGCACTGGATTGCCACAACGGGTTGCTGGCAAATACGGAGGCGCTGATATTAAAGGGCAGCGGGATGGCCACATCGGCGACGTTCCAGGTCCGGATGGTGCTGGCGTCCCCGAGGGGCGGGCTGCGCATCGAGTCGACCCCGACCGGGATGAGATAGACATAAGGGGTGGCTGCCAGGGAGTTCGGGTCGGAGGTGGAGTTAGTGGCGCCGCTGGTGCCGGGGGGGTTATCCATGCCGATGTAGCCGTCGAAGTCCACCCCTACCGCGAAGATCTTGGTCGCAAAGGAACTGGGGCTGTAGTTGTGGTCTCCGGACTGGAGGGTCTGGCCGAAAAGGTTCAAACCATTGGCGACCACGGTCGGGAAGCTGATAATAATGCCGGGCACGGGCAGGCCGCTGCCGTCATCGATCTGGAGGCAGTAGCGCTGCACGTCCTGGTCGGCCAGCAGGTTCGCGACCCGGCCACCCTGGAGGACATCTTTCCAATTCGTGTCCCCATCGGTGGTGCTGGGGATGCGGTAATTCTCGTTTCGCAGCGAGACGGTAGTGCTGTAGCCGTCGGGGTTGTTATAGCCCAACCGCCCCTTGAGCACATCCCAATCGGCCTTCATTTCCGCCAAGGCGCTCGAAAGGCCGGGGTCGCCGGTGTCGCTGCCGGCGTATTGCGGCTGGCCGTTGGCAATCACGCCCAGGGCGCGGGCGCTGACAATGCGGTTGAGGAAGGCCTTGCCGGCCGGGGTATTGAGCAGGCCGGTTTCGTAATCGTAGGCCTGGGCGGCCAGGAAGGCATATTCGGCGGCGAGGTCAAAGAGGGTGTTGTAACGCTCGAGCTTTTCGTTTTGGAAGATGCGGAAGGCGGCGTCGCGCACCCGGTAGCCCTGAACCAGCGCGGCCGCGTGCTGGCGGAAGGTCAACCGCTCTTGCTGAAGGCGATCCCCCTGGGCCAGCAGGGCCTGGTAGGCGCGCTTGGCGTCATCCAAGCCGCGCAGGCGTTGGTTGATGGTGCTGAGATGACCCTGAACCGTGGCTAACTGGGCGCTGAGCGCCATCACCTGGGTTTGCAGCGTCAAATTGAGCTGGTTTACCAAGACCTCGGACTGAAGGCCGACCACATCGTCCTGAATGCCCAGGATATCCGAGTAGGTGG
>Ga0316225_1003726_pt1 | contig 11417 bp, 10 predicted proteins | sample TBH18015metaG_FD_206010 | JGI IMG/M metagenome (GOLD analysis project Ga0316225, IMG submission 206010) | Freshwater microbial communities from Trout Bog Lake, Wisconsin, USA - TBH18015 | ecosystem: Environmental > Aquatic > Freshwater > Lake > Hypolimnion/Profundal zone | place: USA: Wisconsin...
CAGGGTGCACTCAATCCCTATGCCTTGAAATTATTGCGCGAGCGCCTCAGTGTACCCCTCCTGGTCGACGCTGGCTTAGGCCTCCCTTCGCATGCTTGCGCTGTCATGGAGTGGGGATTTGATGGTGTATTACTCAACACTGCTGTAGCCTTAGCTGAAGATCCGGTAGCTATGGCAAACGCGTTTGCGCTGGCCGTCAACGCTGGCCGAACCGCCTTTCTCTCGGGTGCGATGCCCGCACAAACATCCGCTCAAGCTAGCACCCCCTTGGTGGGAACACCATTTTGGCATCAAACCTGACATTCCAATACTACATATGAGCCTCGTTCGAGACCTTGCCGATCAAATTGTGGCAGCACACCGCACAGAGGATCTGTGCATCCCAATTCCGACCTACAGCCTCAATACACCACCCCCGTTCATTGATAATGAGCACGCCGGAGATCACTATGAATTGGCTGCGAGCCTAGCAGCCATTGAAATGGGTTTCATAGAAACAGATGCAAAAACCCTTGGTAAGGCTTGGTCGCGCATGGTGCATCAAGACGGCAGTTTTAATCCCTTTAAGTGGCCCAACCGTCCCGAGCATTTTGATTTACTGCCTTGGATTCGGAATATGAACCCCAAAGCCTTTAGAGAATGTCCCAAGCGACTTGGACTCTATGCAGTGATGCCAGATGCAGATTGGGTTAAACGAATGGTGGATGCCGAGGTTCCTACCGTCCAACTACGCTACAAAGATGAAAATCGCTCGGCCATCAAAGAGCAAATTACGCAAGCTGTCAACGCAGTCAAGGGCAGCAAAACTCTGCTCTTTATCAATGACTTCTGGCAAGATGCAATTGAAGCCGGTGCTTACGGGGTTCATCTTGGTCAAGAAGATTTAGAGCATGCCGATCTTGATGCCATCCGAGCGGCTGGTCTACGCTTAGGACTGAGTACTCATGGCTATGCTGAGATGGCGTATGCCGATCGATTCTGCCCAAGCTACATTGCCATGGGCGCCGTTTTTCCCACACAACTCAAAAAAATGCCTACGGCCCCACAGGGATTGGGGCGCCTATATAAATATGCTCAACTGATGAATAACTATCCCTTGGTTGCGATTGGCGGCATTGATGAGAGCAGTATTCATGCGGTCTCCCAAAGCGGCGTTGGCTCAGTTGCAGTCGTCAGGGCCATTACCCAATCGGATTACCCTCAAGAAGCGGTAAAGCGACTGAAAGCCCAATTGGAGAGTTGAGCATTCTAGAGGGATTATGATGGAGTTCATGAACAGAAAACTTTGGTTTTTATTATTCGGACTCATCCTAGTAGGGTGTACACAAGTAAGAACCCCTCCCGCCCAACATCAAGCACCACCCTATCGCGATCTGAACACCTATCACCAAGGTAGCTGGATTTTGTTGGCAGAATCTTCAAGTGATGACTGGTATTACGATCCCCGTTCATTAACACTCAATAATGACGATACGATTAGCTTTTGGTCTTACTGGACGCCAAATTCCGTAACGCGTAGCAAATCATTAGCGCAAACAACCATACAAACAAAGAAGCCTTCTAATAATTTAGAGGACTCCCAAACAGATCATTCAGGACTTGACTCGTACGCCGTCGGGCCATATCTACAAAAGATCAATTGCCTTAACAACACCCAGCTCTCAGAAAGCCTAATCACCGGAAAGTGCGATATCGGGAACAATGGCGGTGGCTCCTTTATAGCATCACCAGGTGCTAGCGAATGCTGGAATCCAATTAAACCAAAAAGTGCGATGGCCTATATCCGCACCCGAGTATGCGGCAGGAGTTTTGTGATGGAGAAAGATGTCCATTATTTTCTATTTCAGTCAGGCAGACTAGCCAGCCCAATTGCAACCAACAATCACAACTCAGACACAGCAGAGGCCTCATCTAGCAACACCGATGCCGCAATCTTCTATGAAGTCATTAATAACGAATATGTCGTCAAGGATCCAAAGAACGACGTACGAGAAATGAAACTGGCTGCCTATCGACTCAATAAGAATGCCACCCACGAGTCGAACTATATATATCGAGCAAATTGCCAAAACAATACGGCAAGCTTAAGCAAAGATGGAGTAGGAGCAGCAATGCAACCGATTGGTGAGGCCAATTCCTTATCAGGAGTGGCATTTAACCGACTTTGCGGAAATCATGGGCAATATATGCATCCCGTGAAATCCTTCAGTAATTGAGTGCGACCCCAGAAGAATCGGACTCTGACCCTAGGTAAATCCAGGCGGATAAAGAAAAAGGGTCTAGATTTCTCTAGACCCTTTACTGATTTGGCTCCTCGACCTGGGCTCGAACCAGGGACCTACGGATTAACAGTCCGGCGCTCTACCGACTGAGCTATCGAGGAATAAGCGAATATTATAGCAAAATGAAAGCTACTCACCCCAGTTCTATACAGATCCCTAAAGTACTGACTATTGCAGGCTCAGATAGCAGTGGAGGCGCCGGCGTTCAGGCTGACCTTAAAACGATCACTGCCTTGGGTGGCTACGGCATGTCCGTTATTACGGCCATTACCGCTCAGAATACTCTTGGGGTTAGCCGCATTCAGGATATTGATCTAGATACCGTAAAAGCACAAATCGCCGCGGTTTTATCGGACATCGGTAGCGATGTCGTCAAAATTGGCATGCTAGCTAGTCCAGAAATCGTACATACGGTTGCTCAAAGCCTACGCCAATACGGAGTAAAAAGGATTATTTTGGACCCTGTACTGCGCGCTACCTCTGGGGCCAGCTTGGGAGGTGACGATACCGCTCAAGCCATGATCGAGGAACTCTTTCCGATGGCGAGCTTAATCACCCCAAATTTAGAGGAAGCGTCCCTCCTCCTTGGTCGCGAGATTAAAACGGTTACAGATTATCAAGTAGCTGCTCAAGAGCTAATGGAAATGGGACCCCAAGCAGTCTTGATTAAAGGAGGCCATTTAGATAGTACTCACTCGCAAATCACCGATTACCTGCTATGGCGATCGGTTGAGGATGATCTAGAGGTCACTCAATCGAAAGAATTTAGGCATGAACGAATTGCAACCCCCAATACTCATGGCACAGGCTGCACACTGGCCTCTGCAATTGCCACTTACTTGGCCGACGGTCACGACCTCAGTCACGCAGTAGCCAAGGCAATCGCTTATGTAGAAGGCGCCCTGCGAGCCGGCCTGTTTTTAAGTATTGGCGAAGGACCCGGGCCACTTTGGCATATGGCTGATTTTTACCCTACCGCACTACCCGAAGAAAACACTTCTGCGGACTAATGTGCCCCCTTGGCAGACCCAAAAGGCGGTTTAGAGAACCAAATTAAGGGCATTAGTACAAGCAACAATATTGCGGCCAAGAGCATTAATTGATTGGTCGAGAGCATATATGCTTGAGAGTTCACTAGAGTATCAATATAGGCATTTTTTTGCACTGCCGTCATCCCCAATGCCATCGCCTTATCTGAAAATTCGGTATACCCTGGGCTAGCAAGATGTACATGCTCAACCAAGTTGGCGTGATGACGAATTGCATTGTCTTGCCACAGGGTAGTCGAAACTGCGGTACCCACACTCGCCCCCACATTGCGCAAGAAATTAGAAATACCAGTTCCCGACGCAATTTGATGACCTTTTAATTGAGACATAGAAATCGCAGACATTGGCATAAAGAAGCCTGCAATGCCCACGCCCATAATGACGCGCGCCAACATCAGAGTTTTTTCATCGACTCCAGTCGTAAAGTTAGTTGCCATCCAACAACCAATCGCCATGGCGATAAAGCCAATATTCGCAATAATGCGGGCATCAATGCGATGAATATTGGCCCCGAATAAGGGCCCGCAGAACAAAGCCAAGATGCCGGTAATGGCCATCACCTTACCAGCATTAAAGGCTGTATACCCCAACTGTGTTTGCAACCAAAGCGGTCCGATCACAATGTAGATATAAAACGCAAACGAACCTAGTCCCAAGCAAATCGCCGACATCCGAAAGTTTATTAACTTAAAGAGGCGCAAATCAACAATAGGATGCTCTTCCCCTAATTCCCACAACACAAAGGCGATATATGAAATGCACGAGGTGACGGCTAAAAAAACAATAAAAGGTGACGAGAGCCAATCCAACTCATTGCCCTTATCTAAGGCAATTTGCATAGAAGATACCGCACAAACTAGCAAAATGATGCCAACGATATCGATCTTTTCCTTGGAGGGTGTCGGCTTAGGTGCGCCCATTAACCAATACACCAAGTAAGCACTCAAAATCCCAAAGGGAAGATTGATATAAAACGCCCAGCGCCATACAAGGTTATCAGTCAGCCACCCACCAATTAAAGGGCCCAATACAGGTGCCACCACCGTAGTAGTTGCCCATATCCCCAATGCCATTCCTCGCTTGGCGGGCGGGAAGGATTTCATGAGCAAAGCTTGCGACAAGGGAATCATTGAGGCTCCCACTACGCCCTGCAGAATTCGCGCCACAATCAAAAACTGAAAGCTGGGAGAGATGCCGCATAACATCGATGCTAACGTAAACAAGATGGTGGCAAACAGAAATTGGCGCACTTCACCAATGCGTTTAGACAACCATCCCGTTAAGGGCAAGAAAATCGCCTCGCTTACTGCGTAGGAGGTAATGACCCACGTTCCTTGGGTTGGGCTAACTGCAAAATCCCCAGCAATCGTTGGCAATGCCACGTTCGCGATAGACATATCGAGGACGTTCATGAAAGAACCCAAAGCCAGGGCTAAGGTACCCAAGGCTAATTTATAACCAAGCAGAGGCTCTAACTGATGATTGGCCGACATAGCGTAATCGCCTTAAAGTTTGACGCTAGTTTTAAGGAGTGACTGAATATGCTTTTGGGCAGCTTCAAATTGCGCTTGATAAATACCTGTTTCGCTGACAGCGCTTCCTTCCATGGCTTGTAATGGCGCCCCACTAGCGTTGCTGGTATCTACGGTTGCATACATCGAGAGACCAATATGCAAGGGATAATTTTGTAATTCCTGGGGATCCAAGGCAATTCGCACGGGCAAGCGTTGCACTACCTTAACCCAGTTTCCAGTGGCATTTTGTGCGGGCAAAAGGGCTAAAGTTGAGCCGGTTCCAGGAGCAAAACCCACTACTTTCCCATGAAACTCCATCTTGCCACCATACATATCAGACTCCAAGCGGACGGGTTGGCCCACACGAATATTTTTTAACTGATCCTCTTTAAAGTTGGCGTCCACCCAGACCTCATTATTAGCCACCATCAACGTTAAAGGAGTCCCCGGGGCAACTCGCTGACCCACTTCAACATAACGTTTAGCCACAATAGCCGAAATCGGACTCTGAATATCTGCACGCAAAAGATTGACATACGCCTGCACGGCATTTGCTTGCGCTTTTAATAATGCTAAATGCGCATGCTCCAACTCCTCCTTCGATACCCCTGCATCACCTTGCAAAGCGCTGCGTTTTTGATAATCAGCATAGGCATTTTGCAAGTCTATATCGGCTTTTTCAGAGGCAATCTTCACTTCAGTCGGGTCGATTTTAAAAAGGGTTTGCCCCTCTTTTACCGATTGAGTCTCTGAAATGTTCACCGTCGAAATCGCTCCCTCAATTTGCGCCACGATTTGCACTTGCGAGCCACTGACATATGCATCATCAGTCGACTCTGAATTGCGGGCAAAGATAAACCAATAGAGCAAGGCCAACACAAAAAGTGCGACTAATGCCGCCAGAAAAATCTTGAAAGCTTGAGGACGATTAAATGTTTTTGTTTCGGAAGCAGTTTCCATCGCGGATTCTTTATAAAAAAGTTAACGAGTTAGTTCGAGTTTGGTGAAGTTAATGAGCATTGCTATGCGTCGACTGCAAGGCGCCATCCTCATGCGTCGCATTTAAATAGGAGCCTCCCAAGGCCTGTACCAGCACCACATTGGCGGTGAGCATCTTCGCCTTTGCATCTGCATAGTTTTGGCCTTGCTGTAAATATGCTTGCTCACTGAGCATGACCGACTCCGGGGAGGTAATTCCCACTTGAGCACGTTGATGGGCGATGGCAAAATTTGCTTTTGCACTTTGATAGGCAGCGGTGTAGCTCTCTAGATTCGCCTGGGTACTTTTCACGGATGCCATACCATCGGCGACATCTCGCAGCGCCTGCACTAATTGCTCCTGATAATTGGCAATCGCTTGATTTCTGGCGGCCTCTTTCCCAGTAATATTGGCAGCAATAGCACCACCATCAAAAACTGGCAGACTAATTGCTGGGCCAATACTAAATTGCTGGCTTTTACTATTAAATAATTGCGGAATACCAAACGACTGAACGCCGATAAAAGCAGCCAAGTTCACATCCGGTAAGTACTCCAGCTTAGCGCCTTCTAGTTGGAGCTTGGCTACATCAATTTGACTTAATAATGCTTGCAAATCAGCCCTTCTCTCAAGCAAATTGGAAGGAATAACTTCAGGCAGACCCCATCCAGCAAGGCGAATATTTGGCGCCTTTAACGCCTCACCCCATGAAGGGCCTTCCTGCACTAATGCTGCCAATTGGTGCTGCAACATCTTGACGGTGTAATTGGCTTGACTCAAGGCCGCCTGCGCACTTTCGTGATCGACCTTACGCTGATTCACCTGAGTAGTATCAACTAGGCCTGCGCGTTGCCGCTCTTGAGCAATGCGATACAGGGATTGCTTTAACTCTGCATCACGGGCGTATAAGATTTGCGATTGCACCATGCGATCGTAATCGAGATAAATCCGCACAATTGTGGTGGAGAGTAACAACTCGGCAGCATGGTGATCAGCCGTAGCGGCAATTACTTGATTTTTGGCTGCATCAACATATTTTTTCTGCTTGCCCCAAATGTCTAGCGACCAATTTAATGAGGCATTTGCTAACCCGTAACCCGTATAAATCGGCATACCGGGAACAAAAATGTAATTTTGAGAAAGTTGTTGGCGATCGACTTGCGCACCCACTCCAATTTGCGGCATGAAATTGGAGCGCTCCGCATCCAACATGGCTTGCGCAGCCACAATACGCGCGCCTGAGAGCTCAAGGCTTGGTGAATGACGCAGCCCCATGGCAACTAAAGCATTTAATTGCGGGTCACCCAATTCTGTCCACCATTGATCCTGAATTAAGCCAGCCTGACTATGCACGCTTGGCTCTAACTCTGCAAGTGATTTGATGGGCTGCTCAGGCAAACCGTCTCTAGGCAAAAAGGCACAAGCAGAAAGCAATATTCCAGAAGCGGTCAGTAAGACGAGGGACAGCCTCTTCAATCGGTGGTTCATGACGCATCCTTTAATTGCAGCAAATTATTTTGCTCAATTCGTAATAAAAAGTCCTTGAGTTGCTCAAATTCAGCCGCGGTAAATCCTGCTAAAGACTGATTTAATAAGCTGCATAAGCGCTCTGGAATAGATTTCGCCAGACGCTTCCCAGCTTGGGTTAGCGAGAGATCAATTACCCGCTTATCCGACTTGGAGGGAATTTTCTGAATTAAATCCATGGACTCTAGCCGATGAATCATCCGCACTGTCGCCGCCGCATTAATACCTAGCAATTGGGTAATCGATGAAATCGTCGGCCCCTCATTGTGAGCCACCATCATCAAGACACTCATTTGAGCGGCAGTGATACCCAAATCAGCCAACCTAGTGTCAGCCAAACGCTGATAAACCGATTTATTACGCACCATCAGATAGACCACGCTGCCCTGTAGGCGGTAGTTCTCAGGTTTATAAAACTCGGTAAGCGTGAATGGCATGCAAACTATTAATTAGTTGACTAGTCAATAAATTCTAGTGGATTATGGATTTTCTTGCAGAGAACACCCAAAAACGGTCTTTATCTGCTGATATCAGGGACTTACAATACCCCGATGACGACCACAGATCACCACGCTAGCAAAATTGAACACTTGAAATCTCAGGCAAAGGATGAAGCTCGGAAGGCTTTTTTTCTAACCCTGTACTTTGCGGCCTGGTTTTGCGCCCTCACCTTACTAGCACTAACAACGCTACGAGAGCGGCCAATTCCCATCGATAGCTTTGTGCTTGCCTTCATCAAGGCAGCCGTATGTGCAAAATTTTTGCTGGTGGGTCAGGCTCTGTTTCCAATCGTCATTGACAAGGTGAATGGCCTCATTGGGTCTTTATTGAGAGAATCCTTCGCTTACCTGGTGATCGTGCTCGCCCTCAGCTATCTGGAGTCTGGGGTTAAAGGCCTGATTCATGGGCAAAACTTTATTCCCTCATTATTGGGCTTTGGCGGCGGCGATCCACTTCATATCCTATCCTTAGGCATTGTCTATTGGCTCATTATTTGGCCATATTTATTATTGATCGGCTTCAAAAAGATACTCGGCGATGTAGCTACTCGCGACATTCTGCTCGGACCCCCTAAAAACACCTAAACCACAACTTGAAGATCGCCCTGTGCATTACGTGTTGCGTAACCACCCTTTTATGGGGTGCCGTTAGCGATGCCCAAGAGATTGAAGCGCGAGCATATTCCAATGCTCCAATTGGAACTAGCTTTATCACTGCCGGCTTGGCACAAGCTCAAAGCGGCTCATCCACCCTGACCAGCGAAGTACTGAGCATGACTCATATTTTGGATGTGAATGGTCAATCCGCCAAGATTGCTTTGGTACTTCCCTATGCTGAGCTTACGGGTTCGAAAACCATCAATAACCAAACAATTAATGCCTCGGCTAATGGTTTATCCGACCCCCTAGTCAAAGCCTCAGTTAACTTGTATGGAGCACCAGCTGTCAGCTACGATGAATTCAATACCTACCAACAAGATTTGATTATTGGCGCCAGCATCAATGCCTCGATCCCTTGGGGCAAGTACAACAATGAACAACTACTCAATGTAGGGGCCAATCGCTGGTTTATTCAGCCTGGCGTAGGCGCCTCCCAAGCCCTTGGGCCATGGCGCTTAGAGCTAGCAGAAGCCGCCACGATTTTTACTAATAACACGAGTTATATGGGCAATAACGCCTTGTCAGAGAACCCGATCTATTCAACGCAAACCCATGTGATTTATTACTTCCCATCTACCGCCTGGATATCGGCAGATGCCACTTACTACATTGGCGGCCAATCATTTTTAAATGGCACTGCCATGAATAGCGCTCAAGAAAATTGGCGTTTTGGTGGAACCCTCTCTTACCCTCTGGATAAGCACAATGCAATTCGGCTATCAGGCAGTACCGGAGTCTACTCGCGCACCGGCACTAATTACAATTTAATGGCCGTGTCATGGCAATATCGCTGGGGTGGTGGCTTATAGCGCTTTTAAATGACGACGCACAATCTTACCGACATTCGACTTTGGTAACTCGTCCACAAACTGAATCCTTCTAGGTCGCTTATAGGTAGATAGTTGCTCCCGGCAATAGCGATGCACTGCTTTCTCGCTCAGATGGTGATCGCCTTTCACAATAAAAGCTTTGACAATCTCCCCAAGTTTGCGATGCGGCACACCTACCACGGCACACTCTCGCACTCCGGGCAGTTGCGACAATACCTCTTCAACCTCGTTGGGAAAAACTTTAAATCCTGCTACGACCACCATATCTTTTTTGCGGTCAACAATTTGCACATATCCATCCTGACTCATGATGCCAATATCGCCGGATTTAAAAAAACCATCACTCGTAAAACAGTGCTTTGACTCTTCTACTCGCTGCCAATACCCCTGCATGACTTGAGGGCCACGGATACAAATTTCACCAGGACTGCCATAGGGAAGCTCTACCTCATCATCATCCAAAATAATGACCTCAGTGCCTGAAATCGGTAGGCCAATCGAGCCTGTAAAAGACTCAATCAATGGAGTATTGACGCACACAACCGGTGAAGTTTCAGATAAACCATAACCCTGCGCGATTGGAACACCAGTCAGCTTCTGCCAACGATCGGCAACCGTCTTTTGCACCGCCATGCCGCCGCCAATAGTAACCAGTAAATCAGGGAGTTTTACCTTAGTAAATAATGGGTGATGAATTAAGGCATGGAATAAAGTATTCACTCCGGGGAATATATGAATATTCGGGTGCTGAATCAGCAATCTAATGAATCGCGGGATATCGCGAGGGTTGGCAACTAAGAGTAATTTGCCGCCTTTTCGCATCCCTAAAAATGCACATGCCGTCAACGCAAAGATATGGGTAAATGGCAAGGCGCACAAAAATATCAATTGCTTTGGTGTGTTCTGTTTTAAACCAGGCTCCAACCAATCCTCAATTTGCAAAACATTGGCTAAGAGATTGCGTTGCGTCAACACCGCACCCTTGGAAACGCCAGTAGTTCCACCGGTGTATTGCAAAAAAGCAATGTCGTCGAGCATGATCGCTGGTTTACTAAAAGAATGTTGGCGACCAATGCGCAAGGCATCCTTCAAAGCCACGCAAGGCAAACTCCAGGCAGGCACTAGCTTTTTGAGCTTACGAGCAATCAAATCAATGAAAGCGCCTCGAATACCCAAAATATCTCCAATGCTACTAACAACAACTTGCTCGAGCTGAACATGCCCCTGAATAGACTGATATAGATGCGCAAAATTCTCCAAAATAACCAACACCGAGGCGCCACTATCGAGCAATTGATGTTCGAGCTCACGCGCGGTATACAGAGGGCTCACATTGACTACTGCATAGCCAGCCCGCAGGGTTCCCAACATCGCAATCAAATACTGCAAGAGATTAGGCATCATGATGGCGATGCGCGAGCCTGGCGCCAGCTGCAGCGATTGCAGATAGCTTGCAAAGTCTTGAGATAAGCGATCTAACTCATGATAAGAAACCGTTTGACCCAATGACTCAAGCGCCGTCCGCGCACCATACCGACTCAATGACTCCTCTAGCAAATGCACTAATGATTGGTAACCTTTAAGGCTGGCTTCGTAAGGCACCCCTTCTGGATAATGCTGTAACCAAGGCTTTTGAGCATTCATGATGGGATTACCAAATGGTTTGTAGTTTTTCTAAAAAACAAGCTTGACCATGATTCACCCTGTCTTGCCAATCAACCCCAGAATCTTGATTAGCCTCATCGGTGATGTACTTAAACGATTGCCATGGAATCTGATGCTGATGCGCTACTGTTGCAATGGCAAACAATTCCATATCCACCACATCAACTTGTTGCTCATGAAGCCAGGGATCATGGGCGGTGACAAAACTGTCACCAGTTCCGCAGAGGTACTGACCGCCCGCTGCATGGTAGGCATGGGGTCGATTACAAAATGGGGTTTTGCCACGCGGAGCTAAAGGCTCTGTCAACATATCGCGCTGAATCACTGTAGCAATATCAATCAGGCCCGACAATTGACGATTCACCTTACCTGCGGTACCAAAGTTAATAATCCGCTGCGGCTGGTACTCTT
>Ga0316225_1003749_pt1 | contig 11368 bp, 16 predicted proteins | sample TBH18015metaG_FD_206010 | JGI IMG/M metagenome (GOLD analysis project Ga0316225, IMG submission 206010) | Freshwater microbial communities from Trout Bog Lake, Wisconsin, USA - TBH18015 | ecosystem: Environmental > Aquatic > Freshwater > Lake > Hypolimnion/Profundal zone | place: USA: Wisconsin...
GCGGGAAAACAAACAGAAAACCCTGCAATACTGAGAGTATGGCAATAAACAACGCCCAAAGAACGTGCTTGTCTTTTAATAGTGTGGTGAGTTGGTTCATATTCCTACCTTGGTTTGTAATGCTTTGACTTGTTCGCTGAGTTGTTGAACTGCCGTTACAAGATGCCATAAAACGTCACTTGAATTTATAGATAAAACACCTGTTGATTCTTCTTTTACGCAATCTGGCAATACTTGTTGAAGCTCTTGAGCTATTGAACCAAGTTGAACTCCAGTAATGTTTACCGCATTTGACTTGTCTAAATCTGTAATTTCATCAGGCAAACGATATTCAAAATTACGAACTTTAATTCCGTTAATGGCAGTTAAACCAACTGTATTATCAACAATGTTCTTTTTAAGTCTTTGGTCAGAAGTGACATTCCATGTAGTTGTATTTGAATAGTTGTAAACAGATGAGGCATAAAGTATTCCTGTAGATGAACCTTTGCCAATAGAATTAGCTCCAATAACTATTTCATTTGTTACTGATGTTCCAGATGCTTGAGAGTTATATCCTAGATAAGTATTGGCACTTCCTGTTGTTATATTATTACCTGCGTTTGTACCTAAAGAAGTATTGTTAGTTCCCGTTGTAAGCCCAGATAAACTAGCCGCTCCTACGGCAGTATTAAGACCATTTCCTGCGGAACCTAAATTATGTGTGTAACCAGATTGATAACCAATAAATGTATTACCCGCAGATACAGCAGTTGTATAACCTGCTTGATAACCTAATGCTACATTTTGATTTGCTGTGGTGTTGCCGTAAAGAGCAGCATGACCTATTGCAGTGTTAGAACTTCCTGTTCCTGTACCCGCAGAAACACCGTATAAGCTTTGATGCCCGATTGCAATATTATATGAACCAGATGATTGATAATATCCTGCTTGATACCCTATTGCTATTGGGTTACCACCTGTGTTTGAATAATTTGCTTGATAACCAACACCAACACAAATATTGCTATTTTGATTTGAATAATTAGATTGATAACCAACTGATACTGTATTTGACGCAGTAGTTATAGAATACCCTGCTTGATAACCTAATCCTACGTTATATGTTCCAGTATTGCTATTTAATGCCTGATACCCCAACGAGGTCGTATAAGGCGAAGCCGATTGGTTTAGTCCTGTAAACGCAGTAGACTGTGTTGTTGAGTCACTAAACGTAATTGATGGGGCTGATCCCCCAATGACTGTTGTCATGGTAATGTCTCCAAGAATGTTGTGATTTGCTCAGGTGTCATTTCATTGCCCTCTGCATCTTTTAATTCCACACCATTTGCCAATTCTTTTTTAAATTGTTGGTAGTCTGTGTTGTCTGAGGCAAATGGAATACAAGCGTTATCAATGCTTCTTAATACTCCACTTGTTTTATTTGTTAAAAAGTCATTAATCAATTTATACATTTATAACTCCGCAGAAATTGCTATTGTTCCACCAGATGTCAATGTCAAACACCTTCCAGCTGTAAGAGTTGGAGAAAACCCAGTAAAATAAGGACGAATAGTGTTTGGACTTGAAGCATTTGTAGTAACAGAGGTTGTTGATGTTCCTATAGCCCCATCATCAAATGAAAAAGTACCTGAATATGTTGCCGTTGGAGATGCTCTCATAACAACTGGATGCGGTATTATAGGCAATCCAGAAGTAGTACTATTTACAATACCAACATATGATGAAAGATTTGTTCCTAAAACTGGACTCCAATAATACCTCTGACACAAAGCCAACTCAGTACCATAAGGACGAAAATCAAAAGATGTTGCTTGTGCTCCTACTTCTAGTTGAACGCCTGTAACGTAAAAGGTTGCTCCTGATGTACCAACTACGGATACAGAACCAGTTGGAACATAAACTGTACTTGTTGTCCATGCCCCTGCTGTTCCACTTAATGAAGAGCCAACACCAAGCCCAAACAAAACATATACACCAACTCCATTTGTTGTTAGCCAAGTTCCAGATGTTGCACCTGTAATAGTTACGTTAATTTGAGTCCAAGTGTTTGCAACTGGAATTGAATAGCTAAATGGATATTGATAATTACCCGCCTGATTTCCTAAACTTCCACCAAATGACCCAGTTAAACTTGAATACACCCAAAAAGAAAGTGTAACTGTTTTAGCATTAGCAGTACCCCAAGCCAGGTCTGCAATATTAAACCCTTCGATTGCTTGAGCAACTTGAAATCTATCTGTTGAACCAACAGAATAAGCAGATGCTGAAGTAACACCAAGATAATTTATGTATCCAGTAGGCGGTGTAACAGAACCCGCATTTTGCTGAATACTAAATTTTGAAGCAACTGTTCCATAACCTTGCCACCTATCAAGAACATATGTTCCGGCAGAAGTATTGGTAATTGTTACACTTGCCCCAGCATCTCTTTGGTCAATAACCATCGCACCATTAATAATCCTATTACGCAATGATGTAATGTTTGGGCTTATTACCCCACCCGTTGAACTGGTTATGTTCTCAGCGTTTATTTGTCCGTATGTTGCCATGTTATATTCCTTAAGCTATGTTAGCCGCTTTTAATCTTGCTCTTAGGGATTGAACTTCTGCTACCAAATAAGCAATTAACTCTTGATTTGTTGTGTTTACTTGTTGATAAACGGGAACTGTTCTTGTGCCCATGACCGCAGGAGTTGTAATGTTACCCATTGAATCTTTGACCGCAGGGGTTACTTCGTACTCTTCTTCTTTTGTTTCGTTCGGTGAGCCTACTACAGCGTTAGGCATAACTGATTGCAATTCATCAGCAATAAAACCTACATCATTTGTGTTGGTTGTATTCCATGTAAATGTTCTTGGTTTTAAAGAATCAATAATTTCACCACTATTTGTAAGTGTTTGAATATTATCTTTTAATCTTCTATCTGAGGTTGCAAGAACTACTGTATTTGTACCATTCCAATATAAACCACCTACGACTGTCGTTGAATTAAAAACTCCTGTAGCATAAAAAGCACTAGCACTTGATGTAGATGCAGAATATGCGTATACGTTTGCACCTGAACAAGTTGATGAAACTTGTGAACTTGTAGTTATTGGACTTGTTGAATTTACAATCAATCTACCACTATTATCTAGTGTCATTGCTTGGGGAAGCGTTGCTACACCTCCTGCCGATGGAGTCCCACTATAATTTGACCAAACATGTATTCCATTAAATTGAGAATATAAAGTTCCTCCATAAGTAGCACCTTTGTAACGCCAATTTGTATTATCGTTATAAAGATTTGAAGCAACAAAAGAAGAATATCCACCTCCCGCAAAACTTGCTCCATTAGAATTAGAGTCTAATGATTTATAACTGCTTCCCCAAGCACTAGGAGTAACTCCAATACCCACGTTTTGGTTTGTATCTATTGTTACCGCAGTAGTCGTGCCATTAGTTTGTAAAACTAGATTACCTGTTGTATCAGACGTATATACTAAGCCTGTCGTTGTCGTTGTTCCTGATGCAATTGAACTCATATTAATCCTTTATATTACACAACTACCCAGCGCTGACCTGAGCTGACTGTTACTGATACACCCGTATTCACTGTAACTGGGCCGACTGAGAATGCGTTGTTGCCTGACGCTATCGTATAGCTTGTAGATACGGTTGTACCATTAATCATAAAGCCGTTTGATGAAATTACTTCAGGGGCTATTAACTCACCCGTGCTAGGTTTAAATGTGTACTGCGTATTAGATGTGTAAATCGTAAGCGCTGTTCCGCTTGTGGCATGGGCAAAGAGTGGATAATAAGCCGTTGTAGATGTTGTATCGTTAGATAGCGCTGCTCCGCCAACAGATGCCCAGGCTGATCCGTTGTATCCTTCAAATTGAGTTGTATCTGTATTAAATCTTAGATACCCCGCTACGCCAGTAGGTTCTTGAGCAGTTGTTCCTTTTGGAAGTAAAAGCGCTCCAGTAGTAGGCAATGAAACAATACCTGTTGTAGCTATACTAATTGCCGTTGTAGCTCCTGCATTTCCTACTTTGAACAATATACTATCTGATGTACCAACACCACTTGTAGATTGGAATGTTAAACTAGACGATGCCGTTGTACCGCCATACACCAAAGGCGTGGTAATAGATGTGGTAAACGTAGGAGCAGTAGACAATACTAAAGTTGTTCCAGATCCTGTTGTTGTATTACCTAAAGCAGTTACTGTTCCGCTTGTTGGAAGAGTTAAAGATGTAGTACCAGATACGGTAAGTGTTGTACCAAAGTTACCTGTTATGGTTAATGTACTAGCCGCATTGTTTGCTACACCTGTTCCGCCATTGGCCGCAGATAAAGTTCCCGCCAAAGTAATTGCTCCAGTTGTTCCAGAGCTTGGAGTAAAACCTGTTGTGCCAGCGCTAAACGAAGTAACTCCAATAGTAGATAATGCAGCCCATGAGGGCACACCACTTGAATTGGTTGTCAATACTGAGGAGTTAGCCGTAGCCAATGCCGCCCATGTATTAGCAGAAGATGCATACAAAAGCGAGTTGATAGCTACTGTTGAAGTAGGGAATGTCGATGTTGTCCAGGCAGGAGTTGTGCTTGAACCTGATGCAAGCAATTGTCCCGCCGTAGCAGTTCCAGACAATATACCCAAAGCACTAGCGGTAGAGTAAACAATACCACCATTACTTGCGGTCAACGTGGCATTAGTTCCACCATAAGTAAGACCTAAAGTACCAAATGTAGGAGCACCTGTTCCGCCTGATAGCAGAGCTTGACCTGAAGTACCTGCCGTATTTAATGCCAAGGCTGATGCGCCCGAATAAGCAATTGCTCCAGCAGATGCAGTTAAGTTTGCATTCGTTCCACCAAGGGCTAAGCTAAGCTGATTCGCCCATGTAGGTACGCTAGATACTGTTGTTAAAACCGCAGCGGCTACAGTAGCAAGACCTGTAATCGTATTAGATGCAGATGAATACAACAACTGATTGATTGTTGTAGTCGCAGGATATGTAGCCGTACTCCAAGATGGGGTAGTGCTTGATCCTGAAAGAATGATCTGGTTTGCCGTAGCAGTGCCAGAAAGAATCTGCATCTGACTGGCGTTTGAATAAACTATACCGCCGTTGCTTGCCGTTAAGTTAGCATTAGTGCCGCCGTTAGCTAAAGGCAAAATACCTGTTAAGTTTGAAACAACAGAAGAAGTAATCTTGATAAAGTCATTGGCTACTGTACTCCAGTAAACAACGCACTTCTCTCCGTTGATAACTGTTACACCCGTTGTCGGGCCAGTTGTTCCACGAAGCGTAATTGAATATCCACCCGTTGTAGCATTGTTAACAATGTACATCTTAGATGAATTGGGAGCATTGATATTCCTGTTTGCCGTCCGTGCGCCTGTGCAGAGTAATTGCATATACTGCGCAGTCGTTGAATTGGGCGAGGCAACAATATTAGATCCAGAGCTACTACCATTCGTAATGGTTAAAGTAATGTCTGAATCATTGGTAATATTGTTCGTGCCCGCAAGAGCGGCATCTACATACTGAGTAATACCAAGCGATACGTCATCACCCCAAGTACCTGATTCAGTACCTGTGACTGGTAATGCTAAGCCGAGTAGTGTTGTGTAATTAATAGTCATCTAATTTCCTAAGAGGTAGGAACTTGCGTCCAGGCAGGAGTTTGTGAATTAGGAATCTGCGTCCAATTTGGAGTTTGACTATTGGTTACTGGTGTCCATGTAACAAACATTATGAACTCCTAATCAATGCAGTTGACGAGCTATTACTTGGCATTGTAACTGTAAACGTGTTTGAACAGGTCTTATTTGAACCAAAATCAATTACACAAATAGATGCGTTACTTGCCGTAGCATCATAGACCAAAGCACACCTAGCGGTAAAAGCAGCAGGACTCCAAGAAACATTATTCCAATTGATATATGCAATACTGTTAACTGCATCGTAGTTAAAAGCAATGCCCGTCATTAACTTACCGCCAGCCGTATATCCCGTCCCAGTGATTTCATTGGTACTGGAATAAGCCGTTGTAGATAAATTAAGATTTGCATTACCGTTATACAAAGCCATGTATATAGAATCTGTAGACAAGTTAAATACCCCGCCCGTGTAGAGCTGGTATTTAAAGCTTGTCGTTTGTCCTTGAACTATACTCATGGTACGGGTTGAATCCTAGTTTGCCCAGAACGGTAAGCGTCTTGTCGCTCCAATCCATCTCCCAGGCGTTTTGCAATAGCTAATGCTTCCTTGTACTTGTTATCGTAAAAGGCAATTAAATCCTTATCGCCCTTTTGATATGTGTAGGCCTCTACCAAACATCCATACAAAAGGACTGAATCAAAATTATTCCCAAGCCAGGACTGTCCTGTTGCGCTTGTGATCGTAGATACGGGTACGGTAAATCCTAGACCTGTTCCGCCAAGATATGTATTAGATATAGTCAAAGAATCCCCAACTACATATCCTGTACCGCCTGAAGTTAAAGTAACAGACGTTACTACACCAGCCGTAACAACAACCGATCCATAAGCGTAAGTACCAGTACCGCCACTAAAAGGTACGTTGTAATAAGTTCCAGAGACATATCCTGATCCTCCAGAAGTAATAGAACCCAACGCAGTAATTTGAGCCTGAATAATACTGTCAGGGTAATAAAAATAATGTAACTCAGTTGAATATGCTTGATCAGGAGTCGGCCCAAGCATAAAGCTAAGATACAAAGGTGCTGAACTCTGAGGGCCAAATAACGCATAGTGCTTTGGTTTATTTTGATAGCTCGAAGTCGGATAGCACTCACGAATAAAGTTTACATCTTTATTCAATAGATATAAGTAATCCGTTTGGAAAACAATGCTTCCAGATACTGCACCAATGTTATTCTGAGATAAAGTAATCGTAGTGCCACTTACACTAAGCACTACACATTGATTACCAATGTTTGTACCGCTTACACTTTGTCCTGCAAATATACCCGTGTTGGATGCAACAGTAATGGTATTTGTGCTAACCGACCCAGTGCCAGTAGTTGTCACACTTGAGAATACCGCCAATGAATAAGGAGCTAAAAAATCATTGGGGCAAGACAAGTATGCATTACCAGCAGTCACATTGCCCGTCACATTCTTACGCAAAGATGGAAACAAAATAGAGTTGAAAACCCTTTGCTCCGTTTGCGTAATAAACGTATTCATGTCAACCGTAGGGAATGTATATTCCAAATACGAATTGACTTCGTTGACGAGCTGACTATAGTTCATGCAAGCGGGCCTCTGGACATAATGCCACGCTCAGCAGCACCAGCACCACGCATCTTCTCACCAGAAGTTTTAACCTCATGGTTGTTGCCAATGGATACAGTTCCATTCAAAGGAGTCCAGTTCTTGCGAGTAGGCATCTTTACTTCCAAGCCAATGTGATCAGGCAAGTCACTATCAGAATCAATACTTCTGGTAGTCACTGGCTTGTTCTTCATAGTATGGGGTTTTGCATACTCATCAGCATAGCCATTGGTAATACCCTTGGCTTTAACAATTGCTGGACTGTCTTTTTTGTCAACAGGAAATTTCTTTGCTTTCATATTAGCCTCCACGCTGATAACCAGCTCTTGCTAGATTACGTCCTTCGGCTTTCATGCTGTCTTGATTAACACCAGCCAATCCGCCTTTGGCATACTTCTTAATCTTGCCACCCTTTTTGAGTTTGCTCAGATCAGTTTTCTCGCCTTTGTGTTCTTGTTTATCATGCATACCAAAAGCTTTTTTGATTAGCTTTTTATCTTCTTTAATGTCATCATGCTTAGCCATTTTTAGCTCCTTTAAGATATAGAAATTGTAACTGTACCGACCGCAGTTGTGGTAACTAAATTGTTGGGTGTGAGTAGCGGAGGATTGAACTGACCGTAAAACTCTTGTGACCCACCAATAGGGTTCCAACCCCACTGCGTATCCCTAGAACCGCCTGACGGAAATCCTAAAGAATCTAATCCTGAAGCTACATATGTCGTATCTGTTCTTGGCTGACGAACTGCCTGTGGATCATCAACTGGGTACATACCCAATTGAAGTTGTGGATGATCTGGATCCCAGCACTCAGGACACACTTTAAGTTGATAAAGCTTGGTTTTGATGACTTCAAACTTTAACTGTTTTAATTTGTACCTAAAGCCACACCTATCGCACTGGGCAATACTGTACTTGCCAGAAGCGAAACGATTACCCATTACGGACTACCTGATCCAATAAACTGTTGTCTAGGCACAAACCTAATTGCCGCCTTCTCCCTGTCCTCGCCAGCCGCTATGTCAAACTGCTCATCATAAGCTTGCTTGAGCATTTGGATACGAGGCATCAATTCTGGGACTTTCATTGAAATGTGGTACGCCAATCCCGCAGCTACGGCTGGCAAGAATCTGAAGTTCATATCTTGGACATTCGGCCCTGCGCCCGCATCCTGCACACGCCGTAAACGCCAATATGCAAAGGTATATGTAGTAGTTCCGTCTGGTGTTGGCCATACTGTTATCGCTGGTAGTTTAGGAACATAGACCGCAGCACCTATTACATAAGACTGTGCCGTGGTATTGTTTTGTGCCCTAAAGCAATTTTGTAAAGTGTTACCAGAAATGTATGAATAATAAATAACTTCACCGCTTACAGAACCTAATTGGATATAGCCATTTGCAGCCAATCCTACGGTGCTAGAAAGCGTTATTGTGGTGTCGGTTGCCGCTACTGCTGCCGCCGTTTGAATCGTTGTGGAAGCGGTTTCTCCCGACATCCTTTGTACCCAAACCTGGATAGGACGAGATTGAGTAAGTTTGTTAGGAATAGTCGCATAGGTAGAAACACTGATACGGGTAATAGTCAGATCAGCTTGGTTGGTTGTGCTATTTGCATTTGTACGAACCACATGATCTAACAAATCAATCGTATCTGTTGGCAGTGGATAAGTGTTTAGACCCTGTTGCATGGTAATCACGCCCTGGTCTATTGTCCACATATTGATGCCACGATTCTGCCATTCGATGGTCATCAGGTTCATTGATCTGCGAGCAGTACGCAAATCATAGCCAGAACGCAATTCACGCCCAGCCCTCTCCCAAGCCTCCTCTGCTATTTCAGCGAAGTCAAGGTCAAAGGCTGTCGTGCCTGTAGTAGTTCCAGCATTGATAGACATTATGCGCTAGGAGCTTCTGGCTCTTCTGGAGTTTCATCCACTTGTGGAGTTTCATCCACTTCTGCAATTTCAATTACATCATCCGTTAATGTGGCTACCGCCTCCTGCGGAGCTTCTTCAATCGCATCTTGAACTGGGTAAATCTGTGCATCCAAGTCATTGATAACTCCTTGCAAATCTTCGCTGATAGCGCCCCAAGAATTAATCTGATGCTGTGCTCTTTGGTTCAATTCATTAAGAATAAAAGCTGCATCTTCTTTGCTAATTTGAATCATTTCTTTTTCCTTGTTTTAGCGGATTGAATAAAGTCTGCCTTAGAAGGAGCGCCTTTAGAACCTGGCTTACGCATATGCTCACCAGATCCCTCTGCTATCCTTTTTTGTTTTGCATGGATGTTGGCATAAAGTCCAGGATGATTAGCCATTCCGCCTTTGGCAAACTGCTCAAAGTCAGTATTGTCGCGGCGTTTCTTCATCTTCCCTTTTGGCATTTTCTTAGGATTAATGTCTCCCATGCCACGACTTGCCATCATAGATATCTACCTTTCGTATGACCTTTGCGAGCAATACCATCCCCACGACCACCAGTAGATCCACCCTTCTTGTAACCAATAGCACCGCCATTAGTATCTTTGTCAGGAATGTTTCCAGATGTACGTTTCTTAGATGCTTTTACAGCCTTTGAAGCTTTATCTGCAACCTTGTTCGCGGCATCTTCAACCTTTTGAATGGTCTTCATTGCCTTTGGGCCACCAGTCCAAGCAGCTGGATTAGTAACTGCCTCACGACCTTTCTCAGCAACTTCTGCTACTTTACTAGCAGTTTTAGCTCCACGACCAGCCATAGCCAATTCAGCACCAATCTTTGCAACGCCACCGCCCAATGGTGTTAAAGCATTCATTGCATTGCTAACATTGCGCCCAAGTTCTGTGCTATCAATATTTGATACACCGCCTGGGCCTTTGTTACCACTAGCACTTCCTTGCGGAATACGAGCAGAAGGAGAGGTATATCCTTTCGCTTCTTTGATCGCATTAACACGATCTTCAAAGCTAGGCTCCTGCGCCTTGGAGTTTATCTGTGCAGACTGAGTAGAAACAGTTTTGGGTTTCTCATTAGCCAATTGAGTTGTATAACTTTTACCATTCCAAGTAAAAGTCTTTTCTCCTCCAGAACGAGCCGAAGCAAAAGCATCTTTGAATGATGTACTTTTAGGCGTACTGCCCTGCGGTATATCACTTAATGATGGATTTTCATCTGGAGAACCACTGTTTTCGTCTTCTGGATTCATAAGAACCTCTTATTTGTGGTGAACGTGACCGCCGTGTTTCATACTTTCTTGATGATCGTGTAAATGCTCAACAACTTCGTGATGCTTTACATGACCAGCAGCATGATGACCATAGTGGTGATGGTGATGAACGTGACCATTGGCTTCATGCTCCTTTAAATGGTGAACCATGTGTTTATGTTCTGTGTGGTGTTCGTGATGTTCGTGTTTCATAATAAATCCTTATTTCTTATGATGAATCTTACCGCCATGCTTTTTAGCATTAACGATTGGGCCGTCACCTACTGTATTACCCTTCATCTTTTCCTGAAGAGCACGAGTATGTCCACGTTCTTGGATAGAGTGTTCGCCGTGTCCTTTGTTTCCACCAGCTTTAACTTTTTCCATCTTTTCACCCAATGGGTATTGACCAGGAACATGACCGCCTTTAGCGTAGTGGTGTTTAGCCATTGCTTTACCGCCGTGTTTCAAAGCCTTTTCGTCCATGTCTTTTGTATGTGGCTCATGCATCTCACCGCCCTTATGCATATGCATATGGTGCTCAGCCATCGCCAAATGGTGATGAGCTAAATGCTTATGGTGAGTCTTTGTCAAACCACCATGTGCCATTCCAGGAGCACCCATAGCGCCAGGAGGCATACCACCTGGAGCAGCCATAGGAGCAGGAGCTGCCATAGGCTTTGGACGATTTCTACTTGCTTTCATTAATGCGGACATTGCCATAGCCGCTTTAGGATTCATTGCCATATCACCACCTCTTTTAAAATGTTTGCCTTTATCGGCTTCCGCAAAATCACGACCCACGGATTGTGGAACGTGCACCTTCTTTGCAAAAGCCTTATTATGGGCTATTGCTTCCATAAAATCATGCTGCTTTTTACTG
>Ga0316225_1003774_pt1 | contig 11310 bp, 10 predicted proteins | sample TBH18015metaG_FD_206010 | JGI IMG/M metagenome (GOLD analysis project Ga0316225, IMG submission 206010) | Freshwater microbial communities from Trout Bog Lake, Wisconsin, USA - TBH18015 | ecosystem: Environmental > Aquatic > Freshwater > Lake > Hypolimnion/Profundal zone | place: USA: Wisconsin...
AACCACCAACGCGCGTGCTGATCAGATCAATGGCGCCGGTTTACGTGCATTAACGACTGATGCCAAAGTCTACCAAGGCAAAACCACGGGAAAATTTAATGTCGATGAACGTAACTTGCCATCCTCCCATCATCTAACCCTCAAGGTTGGTGCTCGGGTGATGTTTACCGCTACTGATAGTGGATTTCCGAAGCGGTGGGTAAATGGAACTATTGGCGTGGTTAGGGAGCTCTTGCCGGATACGGTTAAGGTGGTGGTTCAGAATGGCCCGTACTCGAATACTGTTGAGGTGAAGGGCCACCAGTGGGAGTCCTATCGCTACGATCATGACATGATGTCTGGAAAAATTTCTCCATCAATTATTGGCACATATGTCCAAATTCCCTTGATGCTAGCTTGGGCGGTTACCATCCACAAGAGTCAAGGAAAAACCTTAGACAAGGTCAAGGTGGATTTGTCTTCAGGGGCATTTGCTTCTGGACAGGTCTATGTCGCACTCAGTCGTTGCCGCTCCATTGAGGGGATTTCTCTTCAGCGGCCCATCGAGGCTCGGGATGTATCGTGCGATCAGGAAATTAAGCGGTTCTATCAGGATTGTCTGCCTACGGTTACAGCCAGAACCCTTAAAAACTAGCACTAAATATCCCTTACAATAGCGAGTGTTTTATGTTTCCCGCTAAATAATTGTGTTTAGCCCATTCTCACAAAGAATTAACTATGATGAACTCTCCATTATCTAAAGTCCTATTTTCTCTGGCTGCCTACGCAGTGATTTCTGGTGCGCAAGCACAAACTGTTAACCCGATTCCGGTTGTGAATGACGATTGGCGTTTTTCAGCATCGATTAACGGCTGGGCATCGGCTAGTTACGCCACGATTACGCAAGATAAGCATTCATTTGGCTCTACCAATACGATTGGCGACAATCTGAGTAATGCAACCTCAGCTGCTTTGTTTAGTGCTGAAGCGCATAAGGGTGACTGGGGCATGATGGCCGATTTGGTTTACTGGGGCGTTAATGATGGCAGTAAATCCGCTTACGCTTCCGGTGGTGACGGCTCTATTTATGCTGGCGCAAATGCTAAAACTACCCAAACTATTTTGACGGGCGCCGCTACCTATACGGCTTATAAATCTAATGCTTTGTACCTGGATGGGTTGGCTGGCTTGCGTTACATTAGTTCAACCAGTGTCTTAAATGCGAATGCAAATTGGGATGCACTCGGTAATGTTAATGCGATTAGTCGTAGCTTTAGTTCAGATATGCATTCTACCGATGCGATTGTAGGTTTTAAAGGCCGCTACCGCCTTGCTGATACATCGTGGTTTGTGCCGTTCTATGCTGATGCGGGTAAAGGCCCAGCATCAAATAACACGACCTGGCAACTATTGGCCGGTGTTGGCGATGCATTTTCTTGGGGTGATGTGACATTGTCATATCGTGCTTTGGGATTCGATTTGCCGGATCGTTTTGGTGGTACGAAATATACCAGCGCAGGTCCTCAGTTGGCTGCTACAGTTAATTTCTAAAGTAGTGCACTCCATGAGAAAGCCATCCATGCGGTGGCTTTCTTTTTGTCAGTTGCGTAATGGTGGGACTGCTAGAATCCTGCGGCCAAGCCGTCTCGACGGTGATCGCTTCCAGCAATATAGCCAGCTACGCTTGTTTCACCTAAGAGGGCAATAGCTTGTGCGCTGCCAAAATCTAGGCTGTTGGCTGGCATGATCGTCACTTCATGCCCAATTTGTTCTAATCCCGCTACTACGCTTGCAGGCATCGACGCTTCCACTGTGAGCTTTCCCTGATCATCAATTCGCCAACGGGGGGCATCTGAGCAAGCTTGGGGGTTAAGGTATTCGTCTATAAAGCGCATGACAAATTGGATATGTCCTTGTGGTTGCATGTTGCCGCCCATCACGCCAAATGCCATAGTGGGTTTGCCTTGTTTGCTGAGGAAGGCTGGCAAGATGGTGTGGAAGGGGCGCTTGCCCGGAGCAACTTGATTGGGGTGTCCATCGACCAGGCTAAAACTCATGCCGCGGTTATGAAAAGCAATTCCTCCAGGAGCAACTACGCCCGATCCAAAACCTTTGAAATTTGATTGAATATAGGAGACCATCATGCCTGATTCATCGGCAGCGCAAAGATAGACAGTCCCGCCGGAGTGAGGGTTTCCTGCGGTATATGTACCTGCTCGATGATGATCGATGAGTGCAGCCCGGCTAGCTAAATAATGACGATCGAGTAGTGCGTTCGCAGGCAGTTGCATCGTCGCCGGTTCGGAGATGAATGCATAGGCATCGGCGAAAGCCAGGCGCATTGCTTCAACTTGCAAATGAATGCGTTGCGCAGAGTTGGCTGGATACTGCTTGACATGGGCTGCCTCCAAAATGCCTAGTGCAATTTGGGCGGCAATACCCGATCCATTCGGGGGAATTTCATGAAGAGTGTATTCACCATAGTCAAATGCTAAGGGTGTGACCCATTCGGGTTGGTAGTTGGCAAAATCGGATGCAGTAAAGCTGCCGCCAGTTTCCTTGGCAAATCTCACCATGCTCTCAGCTAGCTCTCCTCGGTAAAAAGAGCTCCCTTCAGAGGCAGCAATTTGCCTGAGTGTGTTGGCTTGGTCAGGGTGGCGCCAGATTTGTCCAGCAGCTGGGGATTTGCCATCAATCAAAAAAGAGTCTGCAAAGCCCGGTTGATTTTTGAGCAGTGGAATGGCTTCGCGCCATTGGCGTGCAATTACAGGCGATACCGGAAAACCATTCTCTGCATAGTGGATGGCCCGTTTAAATAATTGAGCAAAAGGAAGTTTTCCGTGCTGCTTGGAGAGGGCAACCCACCCTGAGACCATTCCCGGAACTGTCACGGTATCCCAGCCGATCAGTGGCATCGCAGTTTGCCCGGAGAAGTGTGCAGGTATCCAGGCCGCGGGCGCACACCCAGAAGCATTTAATCCCTGTAATTGGCTGCCATCCCATACCATTGCAAAGCCATCGCCGCCCAGGCCATTCATGGTGGGTTCAACTACAGTAAGGGTGATAGCGGTGGCCAATGCTGCATCGACTGCATTGCCACCATTTTGGAGCGCCTCTATACCGGCTTGTGTCGCAAGGGGTTGTGAGCTAGCTACAGCATTGCGAGCCAATACCGGTGCGCGCGCACCACCAAAGGGAGGAGAAATAATCATGACTACTTTCTGTTTGCCTTGCTGTACGGGTATGGGTGGATGCTATTTCATACTCTTGTGCATTCTGATGTTGGAATGTTAGGAGTTGATGTAGTGATACAGAAGCGGAATGGCGATGGCACTTAAGATGCCATTCATACCCATTGCAAGACTGGCATAGGTGCCTGCTTCCGGATGAATGCTAAATGCCCTAGAGGTGCCAATGCCATGCGCGCCAATGCCAATGGCAAAGCCGCGCTGCCACCACGCTTTCATGCCTAAGCCATTCAACACAAAGGGCGCAAGGATGGCCCCTAAAATTCCAGTAGCAACTGCGAAGATGGCTGTTAGGGTCGGCGAGACCCCAATGCGCTCCGCAATACCCATTGCAATTGGGGCGGTAACTGATTTGGGGTACATCGCACCAATAATGCTGCTATCTGCGCCAAGCCACTTGGCAATATTGACAGCGCTGATGATTGAAACTGCGCTACCACTGGCCAAAGAAATCAGCAGCGGTAAAGAGCGACCTTTCAGGCTGCTCAATCCGCGATAAATCGGGATAGCCAATGAAACGGTGGCAGAGCCGAGTAAGAAGTGAATAAATTGTGCACCTTCAAAGTATGTGGAGTAGGGCATCTCAATGAGCTGAATCGTGCTGGCAACCAAAACAATGGCAATAGCGACTGGATTGGCTAAGGGATTTTGTTTGCTATGGTGATAGACCCATAAACCAATTTGATAAGCGGCTAAGGTCAAGAAAAGAGCAAATAAAGGGCTGCCGGAGAGATAAACCCAAATTTCCACAATCGAATGTTGCTTAGTCATGGCGATCGAGCTTTCCATGTAAAAAGCGCACGACTACAGCGCTTGAGCCAATCGTCAGAATGACGCTACCAACCAAGGCGCAAATAATTGCTAAGGCATTTTCTTTCAGCTTGGGCAAGAAGAGTACGACACCCACAGCGGCTGGCACGAACAGGAGCCCCAGGTATTGGCTAAACGCATCGGCTACGGCAGCCAAATGGGTGTTGATCCCTTTGCGTAATATCAGCCACCCGAGTAAGAGCACAAGGCCAATCACGGGACCCGGAAGGGTGGGCAAAATGAATTTGGAGACCAACTCCCCAAGGCTTTGAAATAGCAGTATTTGAACGAGACCAGAGATCATCCCTGAATCTTACTGTGCTCGGCATTTGTTGCGGCGCAACAGAACCCCTGGATAGTCCAGGGGTGCTTTGGCATTAGTCGGAAAATACTACTGAAGTGGCGCCGTTGATGAGGACGCGGTCATGCAGGTAATAGCGTAAAGCCCGAGATAGCACGGTGCGTTCTAGATCGCGGCCTTTACGGACCAAGTCATCTGGGGTATCGCCATGGGTTACGCGGGTAACGTCTTGTTCGATGATTGGGCCTTCATCTAAATCGCTTGTGACGAAATGGGCGGTGGCTCCAATGAGTTTGATGCCTCGTGCATGTGCCTGATGATAGGGTTTGGCGCCTTTGAAGCTGGGCAAGAAAGAGTGGTGCACGTTGATACACCGTCCTGACAAGGTTGAGGAAAGTTGATCGGACAAAATTTGCATATATCGAGCCAAGATCACCATATCAACTTTGGAGTCATCAATGATTTCGAGCAGGCGAGCTTCTTGTGCTGGTTTGGTCTCAGGGGTAACAGGCAGGTGATAAAACGGAATATCAGCAAAGTCGATGCTGGAGTAAACCTCACGCGGATGGTTCGAGACAATGCCGCAAATGATCATGGGTAATTCACCGATACGCCAGCGATACAAGAGATCGACTAAGCAGTGATCTAACTTGGATGCCATGATTAAGACGCGTTTGAGATCTTTAACGGCGCGTAGTTGCCAGGTGAGTTCAAAGCGTTTGGCGATTTCTACAAATCCCTCGCGTAAAGTCTGGGCGCTGACCGCGCAACTAAAGCTAACACGCATAAAGAAGCGCTTGGAAGCTTTGTCATCAAATTGCTGGGCTTCCTCAATATCACCGCCAGCTTGATAGATATACGTAGAAACAGCGGCCACAATCCCAGGGCGATTGGGGCAGGTTAAGGTGAGGTAATAATTTTCGGTTGTCATGACATTCAATAAGAACAGTAAGGTGTGCTTGGAAAGCCTTAATTTTAGACTGCTTGGCGGTTGGCGACCCCTTAATGGGATTCGATTGCATAATCCGGGGCATCCGCTGGTCCGGGGTAGGGTTCACTCAAGTCTTTGATCGTGGGAACGGGAACATCCTCGCAGATCGGCTTAGAACCAAATGCATTCAAAAAACTGCAATCCTTTTTGGTGGCCGCAGAAGCGGCATGTTCCAAAGGCGATTTGCCCGTCGCTGCCGTGGTGGCTAGGCTTGCTGCTGTCATGGGGTAGGCAGCAGCGGCTGAACCAGCGGCTGTGCCCACTGAACTCGCTGCAGCGCTGCCTGAGGCTCCAATGGCAGCAAAGGGGGCCACGCAACCTGTTGCTGAAATGCTGAGGCACAAAACAAAAAACCAAGCCCAGGAGCTTGGTCTTTGCTGATTACTGGAGTAATTATTTTTTAGGGCAAACAACATTAAATACCCCAGCTGTCCAAGACTGATTGGGGATGGCCTCGAAGGGGCTATCAGGTGACTTATTGTCGCTAACCACTTTGCCAGCCCCTTTATTGCCAGAGAACTCCTTGAATTCAATCGGGCGATAGGTGGCATTGCTGCAATCGTATTCATTTAAGCCAATCAGGGAATTAATAGCCTCTTTGGTCTGAGGATTTTGCCCTGGTTTTTTTAAATCCAACATGGACATAACTTGCGCCTTATTTCCTTCTGCGGTGGCAGTATCCATATCAATGTAGACAGTCATGACTTCATTACCACCCAACTCTTGCCATTTAGCAAAGCTGGCAGTTGAGATGATGCAAAGAGTCGTAGTCACTAGAGTCAGGGAAAGAAATTTTTTCATGGCTTATCAAGGGTGTAGGTAAAAGGTGATCCCAGGCACTACAGGATTGACTGGGTTCTTATTCGTTATTTTAAACGGGATTTTCTCGGATTTATTGTGGATTTAGCTCGAGCTCACGTTCAATCTTGGCAGGCTTTGTCTGCAGGGGGAGGTAGGCATTTTTGGCCCATAGGGGGCTCATATTGCGATAGAGCTTGCTTTGTACCCAGCCAGATTGCCCGGCTTGGTAAATAAACATCGAGTTTTCAAGGTTAGATAAGTCGTAAATGGTTCGCAGACTGGGTGCCTGTTTCGTTTCATACGGATTGTCAGCCTTGAGGTGCTCTAAGCGGCCTACGTTGATGGTGAAGCTATCCCCCGGAAAAGGTTGCGAGAGATTAAAGAAGCTGCCAAGCAGGGGCACTTTGCTAAAGGGGCGGTGTTCTGATACGGCGATGTGGGCATTGCCCCAAACCCAATTTTTGGGATTGCTGCCAAATTGATCGCTAAGCTGATCTAATGCTTTATCAAATGCTTCATTCGAGGCATCGGCACAGTTCTCAACCTTGGGGGTGTTTGGGTTGTCGCACCACGGGCTATCTGGATTTTGTACTAAACGGATGAGTGGGATGGTGAAATTGCGAGGGCCGTAGTTTTCTGTGAAGAGATAGCTCAAACGCGAGAACACAATGCGAGTCAGTTGATCTTCCCAAGCATTAAAAATCAGGGCGCCTTGGCTATCGAGGCGCATATTGCCATCAAATGGTTGACTCATAGCCAAAGCCTGCGAGGCTAATGGATGGTTTGATTTGCTGGCCTTAAAGAGGTTTAGTAATGGCAGCTCACCTAAAGAAAGGGTATCAGCCTGCATGGTTTTCATAAACGCCAGATCATGCACGGGTTGTGACTGAATGAGTTGTACGATGCGCTCGTAACGGGCCGGGGATTCCCAGTCGCCAGTCAGTGGATTGGGGTCATTATCGGCAATAATTTTTTGATTGGCGGTTGCTAGCCATCCTTGCTCAGGGTTGGTGCTGGCAGGTAGCTGCTCAAAGGGCACATAACCGGTCCAGTCATATTGTTTTTCCCATCCAGGAGCGGGAGCAGCTCCATAGAGACCTTGATGCAATACGCGCTTGGGCGCCACCCCGGCAGCCTGATAAGCAATATTGCCCTCAACATCGGCCATCACCACATTTTGCATCGGGGCATAGTTCTTGCGTAATGCGTTTTTAAAAGAATCCAAGTCCTTTGCCTGATTCATTTCAATCAATCCCACGATCGATTGATTTTGCGTATCTAGGGCTGTCCAGCGTAGAGCCAGTGCAAAACGATCGGTATCAATTGCGCGATGGGCACGCGCATAGGAGTCTGAGATCACCGGACCATGGCGAGTTTCTTTGACGAGGAAGCGTAGCGGCTCAGATCCCTTAATATCAATAATCTCTTGCCGAACCGTGAATGGCAGAGGGCCATCTGGTCCGCGATACATGCCAGGATTTTTAGGATCCAATTGTTCAATATAGAGATCTTGGACATCCGGTCCAGTGTTGGTAAAGCTCCATGCAATCTGATCGGTGTGGCCTAGCACCACCGCAGGAATGCCGGGAAGGGTAGCTCCAATCACATGGAGACCGGGAGCTTCAAGGTGCGCCATGTACCAGGCAGCTGGGACAGACAAGCCGAGGTGAGGGTCGTTGGCCAATAGAGGCTTACCGCTAGCGGTACGTTTACCGCTGATTGCCCAGTTATTGGAACCAATACCATCTTTGCCGCCCGGCGCATCAAAGTCAGCTAATTCAGTGGCAGGGAGTTTTTTGGTTTTGCTTTCTAGTGGGCCGGGATGTGGATTAAAGACCCCTATCTCCTGATACATTTTGGCAAAGTCCATCGTGGTGACCGGATCGCCTTCGGTGTACGGTTCAACTACTTCCCAAATCTGCTTGGTTGTCAGGAATTGTGCCAACTCTAAGCGTTGCAATTCTTTGTGCCAATTTCCGCCCAGATCAAATGCCATCATCATCATCCATGCCACGCTATCGCTTGGAGACCAGTGGCCCGGCTTTGAGCCAGTTAAAAAGTATTCGACGGGCAATGCCCAACCCAGCTGCGCATTGCCAGCGTTGACGCCATCGGCATAGGCTTGCAAGAGACGTTTAGTAGCAATTGGGTAGCGATCAAATTGCTTTTCAGCTGCATGCTTAATGCCGATAGTGCGAATAAAGCGATCAATAGGAACCGTCTCTGGCCCAAGAATTTCCGATAAGCGACCACTTGCTAAGCGCCGGTTAATTTCCATTTGCCATGAACGTTCGGTAGCATGCACATACCCTAGGGCAAATAGGGCATCGGTTGGTGAGCTTGCTTTGATGTGCGGGACATCGCTTTCATCAAAGCGAATGACTACTGTGTCCCCTAGGGTTTTGATTTTTCTGGTCCCAGAGGCAGAGCTTTGCGCAGAGTGGAGATAAAACAGCGCCACGGCAATAGCGAGCCCTAGGAGTCCTAAGCCCACCAAACAGAGCACCCGGAGGGCGCCCTGGATGTTGGTGAGGCGTGGCGAGAATTTCATGGGTGCTAGTTTAGCGGTTTTGGGGTTTTAGCAGTCCGCTACTGATTCCACCCGGTCCCCATTAGCTTTGAGGGGAAGTGGGCTCCGCGTGCTAAAATTTTGCTTGTCTTGATTTATATAGCGCGGCAGTTACTGCTAGTGCGAGCCCGAGTGGTGAAATCGGTAGACACAGCAGATTTAAAATCTGCCGACTCAAAAAAGTCGTGCCGGTTCGATTCCGGCCTCGGGCACCATACCTCCAAGCTGACAGCGTTGTCAGCGACTTGGATGGAGTGGGTAAAAAATCGATTCTTATCCAGCATATTAAATCAGCATCTCCTAATGATGCTTCAATATTGATCTGGATTAGAGATTCGGTGATGCACCCATTTTTCTAGGAACTTCATACGGTTTTTCGCCTCGATTCAAGCAATCGCGCACATAGTTAATGTTGGTGCGTAAGGCGTAATAGTCAGTAGACATGTTTTTAGGAACCTTGAGTTTTAATGCTTGGTACTCTAAATGATCGAGTTTTTCTAAATACCCATCTACTAAAGAGGCGTCATAACCTTGTGCCAGTTCTAATTCGTATCCTTTTAAGATGCCATACATACGATTAATGCGCATGTAGATTTGCTGGGTCTTGAATTTAGGTAACGAAGACAAGAGCGGATAGGCAATGGCTAAAAATGGCAGGACAATGACCGCCAAGCGATTCATGAGCTCTGCAAGCCAAAAGGGTAAGTAGTTCATCAGCCACGGTTGACCATTTTGTTCGTAGCGTTGGAATACAGGACTTTCTGGTAAACCTGAACCCTTAAATGATGGGAATTCTCCGCGGTGAGCAAAGAAGCCGGGGTGTCCATTGATTTCTTTTTCTGCTGCCAAAAATAAATACTGAATTGCTGGATGCAGTTTTTGGTCTACCAGGAGGTGAGTAGTGGTGACTAAGAGCCTGACATCTTCAGGCGGGATTTTTTGTGCCATATTAACTCCCCCGGCAGGGATATCAAGCACCTGCAAATAGGGTAGTAATCTAACAAAGCCAGCATCCCATTTAATGCTACTAAAGTGAATGTTGGGGTCATTTACTAGGGTGGTGACATTACTTGCCTGATGCGCGTCGGCAATAAACGCAGCATCAATCTGACCCCGCAACAGTGCATCGACCGATTGTTTGCCGCTCAGCTTTACAAATTGTGGATCATTTGGATTGACCCCAGCAGTTTCCAGAATATGTATTGTTTGTGCATACGTACCATTGCCAGGTGTGCCAATCGATATTTTGGCATTCGGGAAATACTTTAGGTGGCCGTTGACTGCTTCAAAGTCAACTTCCTTGCGTAAGGGCCCGCGGTAAAAAAACCAAATGGGGGTGTATTCAATTGCCCCAAGTGAGACCAGGCCTTTGTCTTGAAGGGTTGCTGGATCTACCGTGCCAGCCTGGATAAAGCCGGCATCGACTGGGTGTGCATTGCCCGTTAAGAGGGAGAGGTTTTCAACGGCTCCCGTGGTTTGAATGAGATTAATCGTGATGCCTTTTTTAGCAAAGAAGGCGGCATACTTCTTGCCCAGTTCATATTGGCTGCCACCTGGTGCACCAGTAGCCATAGAAATATGAGAGGGAGGGGGTGGATCAGCAAACCACCAAATACCCATTAGCACCGCGAGCAAGACGCACAAGAGCAGCCAAGATTCCTTGGCAAAGTGGGCAAAGTCTAAAAAGGCATTTTCCAGCGTCTCGGAAAGCGAGGAGATTTGATTTTCAAGATCCTGTTTTAAATTGCCCATGGGGTCCTATTGATCAATGTAGGTATAGAGAGAATGACTAACTTGCTATCAGGGCACCGGTCATGCCGCTCTGCCGGCTTTAGTAAACTCATTATCTTAGAAAATATAGCATCATCCGTTGCAATGGGTGCTGCCCGTTACATGAACCCTGGTATTGAGATGATCGTGAATAAGTCGCTTCTTGCTAGCATCCTTCTTTCCTCATTGGTCTTGTGCACTTTTCCAAGTGATGCAGCCGAATCCTTGCAATTTGATTGCCGGCGTGCCGAAAAGGATTATGTAGAAAACTATGTATTGCAGGTGGTTCCAGCATCCAAAAAACAGCCCAAGGGAAAAATGTATTTGGATGGGCGCGATGTTGATCAATCGGATGAGGGCGGTCACCAAGAAGTAAAAAGCATTGTCATTGCTGGCCCCACAATTACGATGTTCATCGAAGCGCGTTTTGATCCAGAAACCATCGAGGGGGTCTCATATCCCGCTGGAACAGTATTGACACAAATCACCTTAAATCAGGTGACAGGACAGTTGAAAAAAGTGGAGACTATTCACGGTGGTATCTTGGGTGCCAATCTTGGCGAGGGTACCAAAACTGCCGAGGAGCAGTGCTCGCCAAGTCAATCAAATTAGTTTGGTGACCTGGCTTTAATCGGGTTCGGTGACAAATCCCAATTTACTTAATCCAGCGCGTCGAGACGCAGCCAAAACTTGGGCAACATACTCGTACCGTACCGCTTTATCAGCGCGTAAATTGATTTCAGGCTGAGGATCTTTTTGGGCGGCCTCCTGAGCATCTTTATCAAAAGTTGGCAAATCAATGGCAGTGCTATTCCAGTAAATTTGCCCTTTAGCATCAATG
>Ga0316225_1003780_pt1 | contig 11301 bp, 11 predicted proteins | sample TBH18015metaG_FD_206010 | JGI IMG/M metagenome (GOLD analysis project Ga0316225, IMG submission 206010) | Freshwater microbial communities from Trout Bog Lake, Wisconsin, USA - TBH18015 | ecosystem: Environmental > Aquatic > Freshwater > Lake > Hypolimnion/Profundal zone | place: USA: Wisconsin...
TAAGTTGTGCTTGTTTAGCGGCCTTACTTATACTGATTCGAGTGTTAGCGTTGCCACTATTTCTGGCAATACTATTACTTACTCTGGCACATTATCTATACCCGTCACTTCTGGATTATTGGTTTCATTTGCTAACTCTGGCTCACCAATTTATTACACCGTAAGCGGAATCAATACTACAACCAACACAATCGTATTTAATAAAGCGATTGATCCATCTGTAACAGTCGGCAACGAAATGTATGCCGTCAATCCTGGTCAAAACTCTAGCACCACAGTTACAGGGTTGGTTGATCCAGCTACAGGCTTAGTTGATACAAAAGTAAACGGATATTTGAATATTTATTTATATAGCAACGGTTCTTATAATCCTGTTAATAGTAGCCAATCTGCCATTAGTGTAATGCAAGCATCTGGGCTTACTTACCAATGGGACAATACCAAGTTAATGACCAACTGCGCTTTTGCGATTGTGCATTTAACTTATAACGCCAATGCTGGCGTAACATCTATTAATCAAACACAGTTTGAAGTAATTAATTCACGAATAGCACCAGGCGATGTTATTTATGATTATTTAACTAGCACCGTATATGGCGGGGCAATTCCAACCGCCCAAATTGATACTGCCAGCTTAACCGCATTAAATACTTATTGCGCCCAGACTATTACATTTAATAACTATCTTGGTGTACCAGAAACACAGCCTAGATTTACTTTTAATGGCGCAATAGATACCACTCAAAATATTTTAGACAATATACAAAATATTGTGAATTGCTGTGATTGTTTACTTAAATACAATGAAATTTACGGAGTTTGGTCAGTTATTGTTAATCAGCCAACTTACAGCGTGGCTATGGATATTAACGATAGCAATATGGTTTCTGCTATTCAAGTTGTATCTTTAGATATTTCTAATACTTATAACATTGCTCAATGCCAATTCCCAGACATTAGCCTAAATAGTTCATTTAATACCAGCACGGTTAATTTGTCTTTAGTTGCACCATCATTGCTATACCCTAATGAGCCACAAAACGCCCAGACTATTCAACTGCCATTAGTCAATAATGATGTGCAAGCCCAGCTTTTAGCCACACGATTCTTAAAAGCGGCACGGATGGATTTGCAGATTACTTGTACCGTAAACTATATTGGCTTAGAGTTGGAAGCGGGTGATATTGTTACTGTAACTAATGCCAATTATGGTTTTGTGGCAAAACTATTTAGAGTTATCAAAGTAGAGCAAAACTTTGCGCCAGACGGCACAATTTCTGTGGCATTGACATTGTTGGTATATGACCCAACGGTTTATGACGATACCAGCGTTACACAATATAAACCACAGCCTAATAGCGGATTGCCAGCACCTAACAGCTTTGGCACTATACCAGCCCCAGTTATTGTTAATTCACAAACAACTGCACCAGTACCATCATTTCAAGTTGATGTAACTACATCTACAAATGGTATTGTGCAATATGCAGAAGTTTGGTATTCAGCCTATTCAAGCCCAACGCCTACACAGCTTATGTTTGCTGGCACGACTGCCGTGCAACCTAATGGCATCCCTTATGGCAACTCAGTTGCAATGCCACCAGTAACATTAACCAATATACCCGCTGGTAATTGGTATTTCTTTACAAGAATGGTTAATTCTGTAGAAACATCACTTTATAGCCCAGCAAGTACCGTATTCTCATGGCGGCCAATGACATTCCAGTATTCGCAACGCTATTTAAGCATTGCTTATGCTACTAGCTCAACCGGAACAGGATTTAGCGCAAATCCTAGAGGAAAAACTTATTTTGGACTTTATAGCACTTCTGCAAGCGTATTTGATACAAACCCATCAGATTACACATGGTATGCCGCCAATCCCGTATTTGGTACATCTGGCACATTAAACTACTTATTGTTTTCCAACCGTGGAAACAATTTAATGAGTTTTGCTACAGGCAATGCGGCTTTGTCTGCGGGTACTGCGTTATTTGTGCCAACTGATCCTAATTATGATCCTACTATTTGGCAAGGTTTGGAAGATGGTTACAACATTATTGATCTTAATGCTCGTACTGGTCAGCTTATTCAAACTGGCACAACTACTGTTGGTACTGGTGAAATTGCTATTACTAATAATCCACAAGGACAAGTAATTGCATCATTGGCTCAGTTATTAGACTTTGGTGGCCCACCAACCAAGACTTCATCTGTGGCTACATTAACCATTGATATTTATGGTCGTGTCGTTGGATTTAGCCCGCCAGATACCTTTAATTACACAATGACAGCATTTACCGCATCTAGTGGTCAAACTGTATTTAGTGTAACTAGAGGTACAGAATATTTATCTGGAAACTGCTGGGTGTTAATTAATGGATGTTTACTTAATCCATCTGAATATACCGACACCAGCGGATCAACTGGAACAGTAACTTTGGCTACAGGCGCAGTAGTTAATGATATTGTTACTATTATTTCCTTTGCTTCTGTAGGCGGTTCTGGCACTTATAATAGTTTTAGCCGTAATTCTGCAAGTTTAAGCAATGTTGGTTCTTATACTGCATCAGGGTTTACCCTAGTTAGCGGTAATGAATTATTGTTTTTAAACGGTACAGTAATTAATGCTCAAGATTATAATATATCTGGTCAAACTATTAGTTTTGTAAATTCCGTTTCTGGTGATTTAGAAGTTATCCAATGGACAAATAATAATCTTGGTGTGCCAAATGGAACGCCACAAAATGTGGATATTTATACAACTGTTGGGCAAACACTTTATCCATTTACATTCAACCCATTAGCATTTAATCTATATAATAATGGAGTATTATTATTGGAAACAGTAGATTATACGGTTGCTGGTGGATCATCATATACATTGGCACAAACGCCAACAAGCAATTTGAATATTTTGGTACAACAAACCTTTAATAGAACAGGGGCAGTATGACACAAGCACTTAACTTAGCTAACTTTGCTAATAACTTAAATACATCTGGGCAAACCAGTAATTCTGGATTGCAAAATTCATCTGTAACCGTTACGGCTGGAACGGGTTTAACTGGTGGTGGTGCAGTAGCATTGGGATCATCAATTACTATTAGTGATTCTTCATCTGGAGTTTCCGCTGGTTCTTATACTGCCGCCAATATTACTGTTAATGCTCAAGGCAAAGTTACTGCCGCATCTAATGGTTCGGCTGGGCTTCCTGGACTTCTTGGTCAAGCCTTTACATCCAACGGAACATTTACTATTCCTACTGGAGTTACTGCACTTAAAATCACAGTAGTAGGTGGTGGCGGTGGTGGAAATTATGGCGGTGGTGGAGGTGGCGGTGCTGCTATTTCTTATCTTACTGGTTTAACTTCAGGCAATACTTTAGCAGTTACTATTGGAAGTGGCGGGGCTGCTAGCTCTTCAGGTGGAACTTCATCTGTTGCTTCAGGTTCTCAAAGTATTACTACTATTTCAGCTACTGGCGGTAGCGCTGGTGGCTCACAATCTGGGTGGGGTGCTGCTGGGGGTGCTGGTGGGGTTGGGTCTGGTGGCAGTATAAATATTGGTGGTGGTGGAGGTGGCGCTTTATTAGGAGCTTATAGCATTTATGCTTGCAATGGATATACTCCTGTTTTAGGTGGTATTGGTGGTTCTTCTATTTTAGGTGGAGGTGGTGCTTCCCCAATAAATACTAATCAATCTGGTACATCTGGAAATTCTGGAAAAGTATATGGTGGTGGAGGTAGTGGGGGTGCGGCAATTAATACTTTCGGTGGTGCAAGTGGAGGTGCTGGTGCGGCTGGTGTAGTAATTTTTGAATGGTAATTGGAGAAAAATATGCCACAAGATTTTATTGAACAAAATTATTTAATTATTGAACAAAATGTAGTTATTAATATATGTGTATGGAATGGTGATACATCTACTTGGACACCACCAACAGGTTCTATTGCTTTAGTTCAAGCCACAACACCAGCAATGATTTGGGAACCAGTTATTGTTGATAAAAAAATTACAGATTATGTTCTTACTGAAGTATTAGGTGCTGGTGCTATTGGATTTACTTGGGATGGTACAAATTGCATAACTAATGAACCTAAACCAGCTATTCCTGTTCAACCTAGTACAACTGGAACAGTATCAGCATGATTGTTGTAAACCCTAAACATTCCTTTACCTATGATGGTGCTCAACTTAATGTGTACCATGCCGACAAAGGACAGGGTTTGCCTAGTCATAGTCATTCTTTTTCTCATGCAACTATGTGTAATGCTGGTTCTTGTTTAGTAAGTCTTGAAGGTCGTAGTTACACAATCAACAAAAATAGCCAACCTTTAAATCTTCCTGCTGGCGAATGGCATGAAATTGAAGCATTAGAAGATGGCACAGTATTTGTAAATGTATTTGCAGAAGGAAAGTATTAAAATATAAGACATGATTTAAAGCCGCCTGTGAGGGCATAGGGGCTATATCAAGAATTGGATTAATCATGGCAATGTTTTCGCAAAATACGATCACTCAAGTTAGTGGTTTTGATAACCCTTGTATAGCGGGGGAATTGGTTTGGGAACAACAAACCTATTGGAATTTAGACATCGTAGGCTCTGATGGTGTAACGCCATTAGATTTAACATCTGCCACGATTGATGCACAAATTATTCGTAGAGAAGTTACAAATCTTCAAGATTCAAGATATGGCTTGTCGTTTGATATTGGTGATTACAGCCCAACTCCAACGCCTATCAGTCTTACTATTACAAATGAAGTTGCCGCACAAGGCAAATTTACCTTAGTTATTAACGATTTAACCTGGGGGCTAATGGCCGATGATCCAGAATTAGATATTGGCGCACAAGACTGTGTTGCTTATTCTGGTCGCATCAAAATTAGTTTTCCCGCATCAGAATCAAACCCCGCAAATGATTACATCATCTTCTTGTTGTTTTTGATCCGCTCTGATGGCATTGTGGTCGAATGATATGGGATATTTAACCTATTGTCATACTAGAAATGACACAAACCAAATTTTCTATATTGGTAAAGGCAATGAAAAAAGAGCCTATGATTCATATAATAGAAATCTATTCTGGAAAAGAATAGCAAATAAGTATGGTCATAAAGTTTGTATTTTGGCGCATTGGAAAACAGAGCAAGAAGCCTTAGACCATGAAAAATTACTTATATCTTGTTTTAAAGATATGGGTTATCAATTAGCAAATATGTCAGATGGTGGTGAAGGTGGCGCAACTGGCGTAAAAAGAAGTGATGAATTTAAAGCCAAAGTTTCTGAAAGAATGAAAGGCAAGCCAAAATCCGAACAAACAAAAAGAAGAATATCGGAATGTAAGACTGGCAAACCTAATCCAAAACTTGCTGGTGATTTAAACCCATCAAAAAATGCAGAAACTAAATTAAAAAAATCTATTTCTATGAAAAAATTTTATGCTAATGGCGGTACAAATCCCATGCAAGGCAGAAAAAGACCAGATTTAGCCCTTAGAAACAAATTAAGAGCTAATCAGAAAGTGGTGGAGTAATCATGGGCATAAAAGTTAATGTAACGGATCAAAATAATGTGTCCGTAACTGTAGTGCCACAAGCACGGCAGACAGTTAAGGTTACAACTCCACCTAATCAAACCATTAAAATTGATCGTGGCTTAATTGGTTCACAGGGCGCAAGCGGTTATTCTGGATACAGCGGTTACTCTGGAATGTCGGGTGCCTCTACATCTGGTTATAGCGGTTATTCGGGCTATAGTGGCTTTAGCGGAATTTCTGGCTATTCAGGTATATCTGGGTATTCTGGAAGCGGTATAAGCGGTTTTAGTGGCTTTTCGGGTTATTCTGGATCAGGAACAAGTGGCTATAGCGGCTATAGTGGCTTTTCTGGACAGTCTGGAGCATCTACATCAGGATATTCTGGATATAGTGGAATAAGCGGATTCTCTGGTTATTCTGGAATTTCTGGCTATAGTGGTAAATCAGGATTTTCAGGCTATTCTGGTCAGCAAGGTACTTCCATAAATATTATTGGCACAGTAGCAACTCCAGCCGATCTTCCACCAACAGGCAATCTTAATGATGCTTATATTGTTTCTTCCAATGGCGATCTATATGTTTGGGAAGGATCAAGTTGGGTCAATGTCGGTCAAATTGTTGGGCCACCTGGACAAAGCGGTATAAGTGGGTTTTCAGGATATTCTGGAATTTCAGGATTTAGTGGCTATAGCGGTATTAGCGGTTATTCAGGATTAAGTGGACAAAATGGATATTCTGGCGCATCTGGCATTTCTGGATATAGTGGCTTTAGTGGCATTTCTGGCTATAGTGGTTCTGGTGTTTCTGGCTATTCTGGATTTTCAGGTTCAGGCATTTCTGGTTTTAGTGGTTATTCTGGCATTTCTGGTTTCAGCGGAATTAATGGCGCATCTGGACTGTCTGGCTTTTCTGGCGCATCGGGCATAAGTGGTTTTAGTGGATATTCTGGTTTAGGTTATTATGGATTAACTGCAACTGGGTCAAATTCATTAAGTCTTGGTAGCAAATCTTTTACTACCAATTTAGATGCTTCTACTACAGCTTTTGCTGTTGGGCAATATGTCAGAGTATTTTCTACATCTGTGCCATCTCAATTTATGGAAGGCTTAATAACCGCATTTACAGGGACTTCACTAACAGTCAATATGACTTATGTGAATGGGGTAGCATCTTTTAGCAATTGGACAATTACTGCTTCTGGCGCAGTTGGAACATCTGGTTATTCTGGATTTAGTGGAATTTCGGGATATAGCGGTTATTCTGGTGCTGTAGGTGCAAGCGGTATATCTGGTTATTCTGGAATTAGCGGTTACTCTGGTTATTCTGGCTACTCTGGCTCAACGCCTACAATCGGCGGCACAAATACCCAGATTCAATACAACAATGCTGGTGTATTAGGTGGAGTTCCTCTTTTAACCTATAACGGCACAACCTTAGCTCGTACTGGCGGCACAATTGACAACACAGTCATCGGAGCAACAACCCCTGCGGCTGGTACATTTACTACTATTACAGGACAGACAGAAGTATTAAAAGGTACTGGTGAGAATTTATTATTACAGTCTAGTAATTTTGCATCTACTTGGGCGTTAAGTAGCGCAACACAGACAACAGGTCAAACAGACCCATTTAGCGGAACTACTGCAACTTTATTAAATGATGGTACTGGTGCAAGCACAACTCATTATATTTATCAAACATTAACTTTAGGTGCATTTCAATATACTTATAGTGTTTATGCAAAAGCTGGAACATCAAATTATATTGGTGTTTATTCTCAAAGCGGAACACAAGGAGTAATATTTAATTTAGCGACTGGTGCTTTTTCTGCAAATATGAATAATGCACCAACATCGTATTCTATTACTCCTGTTACAGGTGCATCAGGTTGGTATAGATGCTCAATTACATTTACTGCTGTGGCTGGCTCATTTTATTTGGGCTTGTTTATGTCAGAAAATGGAACTTCTTTTAGTTTTACTGGTACAAGTCAAACTGTAACTGTAGCCGCACCGCAAGTAGAAATTGGTTCTGTAACCAACACTTACATCCCCACAACAACCACAGCAGTTTACGGAACTCCTACCCTATCCTTTAGTGGAGTAGCAGGACTAGGACTTCAATCAGATGGTTCTCTTTATGTTTCTCCAGCAGGAACAGGCGCACTACAAGCACAAGCTACTACATCCAGTACAGTAGGCGGTAACGCTAGGGGTGCTAATGCTGTTGATTGGCAGACTAGTAGAAATTCTGCGGCTCAAGTGGCTAGTGGTTCATATTCTACTATTGCGGGCGGAACACGAAATACATCTTCTTCTTTTTATTCAACAGTTGTAGGAGGAGTAAATAATACCGCAACTGGTGGAAATGGTATTTTTATTGGTGGTGGAAGCACTAATACTGTAGGTGGCGGAGATTATGCTGTTACTGTAGGTGGCTACACAAATTCTGCGGCAGGAAATTTTAACTTTGTTGGTGGCGGTTCAAATAATAGTGGAACAAGCAGTTCAGCAGTAACTACCCAAGCCGCTGCAAGCAATGGTGTAACAAGCGGAAGCACAGCAGTTACATTAAGTGGTAGCAATGCAGCTATTAAAGTTGGTCAATTAATCACAGGCACAGGCATTGTAAACTACACCTATGTAGCAGCCATCAGCGGAACATCCCTTACCCTTTCTCAAAACGCTAACGCTACAGGAACGCCAACTCTATCTTTCTATACTCCTCATGGAGTAGTCGTAGGAGGAGGAAACAACCAAGCTACTGGTAGTTATTCATTTATCGGTGGTGGTGGTGATGCTGGTACTGCGGCTAATAGGAATGTGGCTTCAGGTGATTGGTCTGTAGTGGCTGGAGGATTTAAAAATACCGCTAGTGGTTCAATTTATTCAACAGTTGGTGGTGGCGCAACAAATACTGCTTCAGGTAGTTATAGTTTTGTTGGTGGCGGTTTACAAAATACAGCTTCAGGAGCAGCGGCTTCTGTTGCTGGTGGCGCATACAATATTGCCAATTCTGCTTATTCTGCAACGATTGGGGGAAATAGTGCAACCACTAGGGGCTTAATTGGATATATAGCTTCATCTCCTTGTAATGTGCCTATATCAAGTACCAATGGTGCATCTCAATTCGGATTTTTAGTACTTGCAAGGCAAACCACAGATGCTACAGTTACAGTATTAACAAGCGACACCAATTCCGCAGGAACAACAAACCAAGTAATCCTACCTAATAACTCTGCTTATTTCTTTAAAGGCGAAGTTATCTCTGGAGTAACTGGGGGTGGTAATACTAAAGGCTGGAGTATTGAAGGAGTAATTAAAAGAGGTGCTAACGCTGCCTCTACTGCACTTGTCGGTACTCCTACAGTTACTTCTTTATATGCTGATGCAGGTGCGGCAACTTGGACAGTAACCGCCACAGCAGACACAACTAATGGTGGTTTAGCAGTAACATTCACAGGACAGGCTAGTACGACTATTCGTACAGTTTGCCAAATTCGCACAACAGAAATGACTTACTAATGGATTATAAATAACCCCTAAACTCAACTAATGGTATATTAATAGCGCATTTTTTAAACAAAAGGAGCAACATCATGGCATTACAATTAAATTTAGCATCAACCCAGTTTGGCGTACCAGCTCCTCAAGCCTACGCTAGAATTACTAACTTCTTTGGCACAAAAGACCAAGTTCAGGTTCAAGTGGCAATCTATTACAACGAAGATGCAAGACACCAGAATTTGTCTACTGTGCGTGAAGATGCTCATTACATCGCTATTGAAGATTTAAAAGGTGATTTAATTCCTGCAATCTATAGCGTATTAAAGACTTTTAGCCAGTACGAAGGCGCAACGGACTGCTAAAAAATATCACAAAATAAAATAAATGCAGTCTAATAAAATATTATGCTCTGTAGCCACCAGAGGGCGATATACCACGACTTTGCCAATGGTTTTGATGGCTATAACCAATCAGACTAAAAGCCCTGATAAGCTGGTTATATTCGATGACAACGACAATCCCGAAGATATGCGGGAAAACCCTATATATCAGCACATATTTCAAATATTAGATTACAAGGGCATTAAATGGGAATGGTTATTTGCCGATAAAAAAGGTCAGCATCACATCCATCAAAAAGCGAATGAGATGGGATATAAATGGGTTTGGCGTGTAGATGATGATGCCATTCCAGAGCCAAATGTATTACAAAATTTACATAGTTACGCCACAGAAATTAAGAATGTAGGCGCAGCTGGTGGATCAATTCTTACCATGCCTAATGTATTTGATACATCAGAATCCACAGGAAAAATTGCCGATATTGATAAAGAGCCCAATATTCAATGGGGAAAAATAGAAAAGATTAAGCAAGTTGAACATCTGCATTGCTCATTCTTATATCGTGCTGGGGTAAATGACTATAACTTAGGCTTATCTCGTGTAGCCCATCGGGAAGAAACGCTATTTACTTATGGAATGTATCAAAAAGGATACAAAGTTTTAGTTGCTCCCCATGCAACAACCTGGCATTTAAAGGCTGGGGGCGGCATCCGTAGCGAATCCAGAGAGGATATGTATGCACATGATGAGAACATCTTTAGAAACATTGTCGGTTATAGCGACAATACCATTGTGGTGCTTAATTGTGGTGCTGGTGACCATATTGTTTTTAGTCATGTATTACCTGATGTGCCTAATCCTATTGTTTTCACTTGCTATCCAGATATTGTCCCAGGCAAATCTATTGCGGAAGCTCAAGCGTTATTTGGGAATTTAGACCGCTGGAATATCTATAAAAAGATGGCGCAATGGAATTGGAAAGGTAGCCTTGAGGATGCCTATAGGAAGTTATACCTATGATACTAATTGCCCCATTTGCCAAACCATTACAAAATGGCAAAACTAATCCAAAAAATTACCCTTATTGGAAAGAATTGTTAGCATTAATTTCTGAGGAAGTTGTGCAAGTCGGAGTTGATGGCGAAGAACAGATAACCCAGCAGTTTCTAAAGAATTTGCCAGTCGCCAGACTGCGTGAACTAATTGCTGAGTGTCGCATTTGGATTGGTTGTGATAGTTTTTTTCAGCATTTAGCATGGGATTGCGGTAAACCTGGTGTGGTGTTGTGGTCTGTATCTGATCCGTTAATATTTGGGCATCCAGAAAACATCAATTTATTAAAGTCCCGTAATTATTTGGCGCAGAATCAGTTTCTCTGGTGGGATTTTACTGAATATAACCCCGATGCGTTTCTAAAGCCAGAAGAAATGATAAAATACATTCTGTAATATATCGGACAATATAATATATCAATCAACCCTTTATTTATGGTTTTGCTATGTCCGATTTTCAAATTGACCCAGTTAAATATGGCCAGTTATGGCAAAAAGTCGAAGCAATGGAAGGCGAACTTTTTGAGATTCGAAAAGATTTAAAAGAGTTAGTTGCCTTAGCCAATAAAAGTCGTGGTGGGTTTTGGATGGGAATGGCAATAGTTTCAGCCATTAGTGGATTTATTAGCTTTATTGCTGGTTTTTATCATGCAAAATGAATAAAAACTATAGGCAAGTATTAATTTGGCTTTTAGTTTATGTAGTGGCAATATCGGCAACAATAGGATCGCTTTGCATACTAGATTGGATTCCATGTCTTGATACGGGAGATACCCGTCAATGGACAATGCAATTAATTGCTGTGGTAGTGGCTTTATTAGCTGGTAATCAAAAATGAACGAAATATTTACGCATATC
>Ga0316225_1003810_pt1:0-2500 | contig 11243 bp, 3 predicted proteins | sample TBH18015metaG_FD_206010 | JGI IMG/M metagenome (GOLD analysis project Ga0316225, IMG submission 206010) | Freshwater microbial communities from Trout Bog Lake, Wisconsin, USA - TBH18015 | ecosystem: Environmental > Aquatic > Freshwater > Lake > Hypolimnion/Profundal zone | place: USA...
TTACACCTCTGGCCTATCAACCGGGTGGTCTACCCGGACCTTGCACCATCTTGCGATGGATTGTGATCTTATCTTGGGATGGGCTTGGCGCTTAGATGCTTTCAGCGCTTATCCCTTCCGAACATAGCTACCCGGCGCTGCCGCTGACGCGACAACCGGAACACCAGAGGTTCGTCATTCTCGGTCCTCTCGTACTAGAGAATGAACCCCTCAAATCACAAACGCCCACAGCGGATAGAGGACCGAACTGTCTCACGACGTTCTGAACCCAGCTCGCGTACCACTTTAATCGGCGAACAGCCGAACCCTTGGGACCTTCTCCAGCCCCAGGATGTGATGAGCCGACATCGAGGTGCCAAACCGCGCCGTCGCTGTGAACGCTTGGGCGCGATCAGCCTGTTATCCCTAGCGTACCTTTTGTCCTATGAGCGATGGCGATTCCACATTCAACCACCGGATCACTTGAACCTGCTTTCGCAACTGCTCGACTTGTAGGTCTCACAGTAAAGCTCCCTTATACTCATGCGCTCTATAGCCCGATTACCGACCGGGCCGAGGGAACCTTCGTAATCCTCCGTTACTTTTTGGGAGGATTCCGCCCCAGAAAAACTGACCTGCTATCACTGTCCCACAACCAGATAATGGTATGAGGTTAGACGCCTAACAATTAAAAAGTGGTATTTCACGTTGTGACTCGGACCGATCCTGAAACCGGCCTTCGAAGTCTCCCACCTATTCTACGTATTAAAAATCAAGCGACAATAACAGCTTACAGTAAAGGTGCATAGGGTCTTTCCGTCCTGCTGCGGGTAGGCGGCATCTTCACCGCCACTACAATTTCACCGAGCCTCTCTCCGAGACAGTCGTCAACTCGTTACACGATTCGTGCGGGTCGGAACTTACCCGACAAGGAATTTCGCTACCTTAGGACCGTTATAGTTACGGCCGACATTCACGGGGGCTTAGATCCAGAGCTTGCACCCTAGACTTTCACCTTTCCGCATTGGTCACGTGTCACACCCTATACGTCGTCTTGCGACTTAGCAGAGTGCTGTGTTTTTGCTAAACAGTCGGTTGACGCAATTAACTGCGGCCCCTTGCGGGGCACCCCTTATACCGAAGATACGGGGTTAATTTGCCGAGTTCCTTAGAGAGATTTAACTCGCGCGCCTTAGAATACTCATCTTTCCCACCTGTGTCGGTTTACGGTACGGGCACCCTACACGCTAACTACGAAGCTTTTCTTGGAAGCGTAGTATCACACAATCCCCATTGGCCGTGGCCTCAAGGTCCCGTCGCTCTTAAGCCTTAACCGGTATTTTATCCCCGATCAGCCTACAAGCTTGGACAACGATTCAACATGTTGCTGTGTTAACTTTCTCCGTCACTCCATAGGTCAAACGCATGTACGGTGGTGCAGGAATATTAAACCTGCTTGGCATCGACTACTCCTTACGGCCTCATCTTAGCACCCGACTAACCCTGGGAGGACGAACCTTCCCCAGGAATCCTTGGGATTTAGGCGAGCCGGAATTCAACCGGCTTTATCGTTACTTATGTCTGCATTCTCACTCCCAAGCGCTCCAGAGTCGGTTACCCCTTCTCCTTCGCTGCACTTGGGACGCTTTCCTACTGCTTACCTTGCGGTAAACCCATAGCTTCGGTATACGGCTTAAGTCCCGATCATTTTCGGCGCAATTTCGCTCGATGGGTCAGCTGTTACGCACTGTTTAAATGATGGCTGCCTCTAAGCCAACATCCCCATTGTCTAAGCAAAATCACATCCTTTTTCACTGAGCCGTATTTTGGGACCTTAACTGATGGTTTGGATTATTCTCCTCTCGACTATGAAGGTTATCCCCCACAGTCTGACTGCCGAGCTTCACTCTGCGGTATTCGGAGTTTAATTAAGTTCAGTACCCCGGTAGGGGCCCTAGCTTATTTAGTGCTCTACCTCCGCAAATCAGCGCTCGACGCTATACCCAAATATATTTCGGAAAGAACCAGCTATCACAGGGTTTGATTAGTCTTTCGCTCCTAACCACAGCTCATCCCACAATTTCTCAAGATTGACGGGTTCGGTCCTTCACTTCGTTTTACCGAAGTTTCAACCTGGCCATGGTTAGATCACCTCCGCTTCGGGTCTATTGCCAGCAACTAAGCGCCCTATTTGGACTTGCTTTCGCTGCGCTTTCGCCGGGAACCGGCTTAAGCTTGCTACGGGCAATAACTCGCAGACTCATTATACAAAAGGCAGGCGGTCACTCCACAAGGGAGCTCCCACTGACTTGTTAGCAATTGATTTCAGTTACTATTTCACTCCCCTAACAGGGGTGCTTTTCACCTTTCCCTCGCGGTACTAGTTCACTGTCGGTCTTCATCGAGTATTTAGCCTTATGCCGTGGTCGGCACGAATTCACACCGGATTTCACGTGTACGGTGCTACTCAGGGTACCACTAAGTTTGCTCGGATTTTCGACTACGGGACTGTCACCCGCTA
>Ga0316225_1003810_pt1:7500-11243 | contig 11243 bp, 3 predicted proteins | sample TBH18015metaG_FD_206010 | JGI IMG/M metagenome (GOLD analysis project Ga0316225, IMG submission 206010) | Freshwater microbial communities from Trout Bog Lake, Wisconsin, USA - TBH18015 | ecosystem: Environmental > Aquatic > Freshwater > Lake > Hypolimnion/Profundal zone | place: USA...
CCCCAAATCTAATTTCAGTCTAGCAAAAGCAGCACTAGCACTTTGCGGATTTTTTCCTGATTTTTCTGCATCGAGAAAAAATCGCAGCTTAGCGACACACATTGCCGCATTTGGTTCAGGCTTAGAAATCACCCTTTTGAGCGCGGTACCTAAGGGATCCGGTTTAGGAACTTCTTCTATTCTTGGTGCCACATTATTAAGCGCTCTTAATCGAGCCTGCGGATTGGGCTGGAATGAAGTCGATCTCTACCAGCGCGTTCTAGCTATGGAGCAGCTAGTAACAACTGGAGGAGGATGGCAGGACCAAGCAGGTGCGCTATTTAAAAGCATTAAGCTTATTGAAACGACATCAGGACTTTCGCAAAGCCCTAAGGTTACGTATTTATCAAACGAGTTGTTAGGCAATAACCACGCGAACAAAACAACTCTGCTATATTACACAGGAATCACGCGCTTCGCAAAAGGCATTCTTAAGGAAATAGTTCATGATATGTTCCTTGGTAAATCTGCGACACTGCGTGTTTTAAAATTAATTAGGCTTAATACAAGGCACTTACAACGTGCACTTACGCACAATAATAAATTTGAATTTGATCGCTGCATTGCTCGTTCATGGGAATTGAATAAACGATTAGATCCTGGAACAACAACTCAGGAGGTGGAGAAGATTATATCAACCGCTGGACCAGACCTTAGTGCATGTAAACTTTTAGGCGCTGGTGGCGGAGGCTATATGCTTTTATGTGCTTCAACGCCAAGCGCTGCTACTCGTATAAAACAACGTTTAGAAAAAAATCCTCCTAACAGAAAAGCACGTTTCGTAGAATTCAGACTACTCGACAACGCAGTCGATGTTAGCGTTAGCTAATAGTAAGATTACTTAAGTTTTAATTCTTTACGTAGTGCTCGTCTAAGCGGAGCACGCAGTTTCCGTGCAATCGATTTATTGGCATAACCCACCCATGCTACAGCGGTGGTTGTATCCAGAGGCACTTTAATGCCTCCACCCATAGGGTGCTCAATCACCGCACCAGCTTCTAAAAGAATTAGCTGGGTACATATATCATAAGGATGACACACTAAAGACGCCGAAGCTCTTATTTTAGTAAATACAAGGGGCCTGATATCAAACACAGCACGATCATGCCCACATAATAATTCATAGAGCTGACCGCCAGTAGATATGTACTGATCTTCAAATATCGTCGATCCAGAGAACGCTTCTTCTCCATAAACATTTCTCCAAAGCGATTCTTCGATTCGGGATGTAATAGCCTTACCCTGCGGAAAAAACCGGGCGAAGGATGCAAATCCGTTAATACAATTTTTCGCTCGAGATGCTTTAAGATTAAGAACCCTCCCAGCATTATGCTTAGCTTTGCTTCTGGTATCAAAACACCGCGCATTAATGCCTTGCCCTTTGATTGCACTAATTTGATCCGACCTCCACTGCCTTGTCGTTGGAATTTCAGTCATTACTGCGATGCAAATATCTTCTAATTGAGTTGCATCACCTCTTTGCAAAGCGATTCCAGAAAGTATCCATGCAGACCTTTTGTCGTACATTAACCCACGCGTACCATCAATCGGATCCAGTATGCACTTGAAGACCGTTTGAGCTAAAGTAGCCCCCCTAGGAAAAACAACTTTCTCCTCCTCATCTATTCCTTCCATTACCAACTGCACTGGCCATTTTTTTGGCCATGATTTTTCGAACCATGCAAAAATTGCTTTTTCACTTACGCGATCAATGGCGAAAATAGTATCAGAAGCAGTGATCGCGGAAATACGGGAAAGTTTACTTATCCCTAGGCTGCGTGATTTACATACTGCTTCTCTGATGTAAATCCCGAGCTCACACAAAAGGTCACGCAGCTGTTTTTTCGATGCCTGAGATAATTTCACGACAATAAGGTGATTTAATCAGCACAGATAATAGCTATAACCTTAGAAAAATCACGCAGCATGCAATCGCATGTGCGTAAAAAGGAAAACCCATCGCGATTGGCGATGGGTTGAAAGAATACTGCACGCAACCAAGTGCGGCTTATTTCTGCCACGTACGCTTTTTATGGCGATTAGCTTTCAAGCGCTTGCGGCGCTTGTGTTTATTCATCTTCAGACGACGTTTCTTTTTGAGATTACCCATGATTTTGAGGTATCAACGTGCCTTTCTAGGGTTTTTCTGTAAAGCTCGAATTTGCATTCATTCACACAACAAACTGAATTGGCTCTAAAGTTAAAGCTTTTGTAAATAACAGATATCCTTTAACTTGTTTAATATCAACGTTTAACAAAACTGATATCGCTTTTCGATATAAAGTCATCTGACTCTTATAGTGTTTAGCTAAGTGCTGAAGATCTTCGCTTGAAGCTACTATATCGGTCTTAAAATCATACACTTTAACCTCAATTATCGTCCGCGACTCATCTCGAGTAACGATTACACGGTCAATTATTCCACTTATCCACTTATCCTCAATTAGGACTTCGAATGCTTTTTCGGTCCAAACTTCGTTTAATTCAGGCTTAGTTGTTGCCCAGACAGTTTTTAAATTAGGTTCTTTTAAACAGGATATAACCTCCTCAGCTGCTTTTCCATATTGGGCCCAGTTTTTAGAGCAATTGACTAAAGTTAACTCATCAATCCAGCCAACGGATGAAAATAAACGATGTACAAGTGTTCCATATTCAAGCGCTGATTCACTTTCAAATAAAGAGGCCGCAGAAACACTCAACGAAAGATCAGCTGAAGGTTTCTGTGATTCATGGCGAATAACTGCCTTTAGATTCAATGCATCTAAAACAGGCAATTTACCTAAGCCGCTGGAATTATCCTTTTCCTTATCATAACGCTTAAACCAATTTGAATCTCCACAGCTATAAGTACCGCTATAAGTAAGATTCCCAGAAACTAGATCAGAGGCCTGCTCACCTAAAGTAACGGCCAATAATTTTTTAAAATTATTTGATTTAGAGTCCTTAGGTTGCGGCTCAACGATTATATATGAAGCATACTTTGCTCGAGTCATAGCAACATACAGTAAAGAAAGTTTTTCATAACAAGCTTCTGCTGTTTCAAATTCAACGTGAGCATTAAGCACAGGATCTAGTTCATAAATAAATTTACTTGGTAGATCCAAAACCCACTCAACGTTCCTACTCTCGGTTTCATGAACAGCTAATCCATCGCGTCGTTGAGCAATTGCATTGCCCTCAAGGTCAGGAAGTATAACGACACCAAAACCTAACCCTTTGGATTTATGAATCGTCATAATACGCACCGTCGATTCGGTTTCAGTATCTCGCAAAACATATCGCTGCATGAAATCGATGAACTCATCTATGTTTCGAGTCTTTAATTGATCTACCTGCGAAGCGGCATTCAAAAACTGTCTAGCTCTCATGCGACTAAACCCATCACTCGTTGAAAGGATTGATTCAAGTAAAAGGATCCAATATTCGAATGTCCGCTCAAAGCCCTGTGTATAAATTTGATTTAAAAAATATTCTGAAAATTGTAATGGTTGTGTTAATTTTTTGGCTTCTAAGAGCGAATAAATAGGCGTCATCGTAATATGGCCCCAAGCAAGTGTATCTCCTGGATGAACGGCTACTTTTGCCATAGCCAAAAGCGCTAGCCCTACAGGATTATCAACACACACATTCAAATCAGACTCAGCTACTGCAGGAATTCCTCCTTGTTGTCTTAAGTAATCAGCGAGTTCACTCGCATACTCATT
>Ga0316225_1003814_pt1 | contig 11231 bp, 8 predicted proteins | sample TBH18015metaG_FD_206010 | JGI IMG/M metagenome (GOLD analysis project Ga0316225, IMG submission 206010) | Freshwater microbial communities from Trout Bog Lake, Wisconsin, USA - TBH18015 | ecosystem: Environmental > Aquatic > Freshwater > Lake > Hypolimnion/Profundal zone | place: USA: Wisconsin...
CTCCTCCGCCTTCTGGTCCGCATGGGCCGAGAAGGTGAAGGCCGACCGCCACAACTTTGCCAAGAGTCCCCTCTACGTGGAACAGGACTCCCAACTGCCGGAGGAGTTTCAGGCGGTCGCGGAGACCGTCACCCTCATGGGGCAGGTTGATCCAGATGGCAAAACCCGCGATGCCCAATTTGGGGGACGACTGGTTGACACCTGCTTGGGACCCGTGACCCGCATGTGGCTAGACTCGAACATCGAGTACCATTTTCTCAAGCGTCACCTGCCAACCTTGGCCTCCTCCCGCGTGCTGGACATCGGGGCGGGTTACGGACGGTTTGCCGCCACGCTTTCCCAATTCGTCCCCTCGGTGACCACGGTGGATGCAATCCCCATCAGCACGGAAGTCTCCCGCGAATACCTCGCCCACTTCGCCCCCACGGTGGACGTGCTCTCCATCGAGCAGTTCGTGGATACATTTCAAAACCAGTCCTACGACTTAGCCGTCAACATCCATTCATGGAACGAGTGCACCAAGGAGCAGGTCGAGAACTGGATCAAGACCTTGGTGCAGATGAAAGTCCCCCATTTGTTCACTGTCTCCCACGGCCAGTTGAACGCGGAGCGGGAACCCGCGTACTACACGTGGCAGGTGGGTCACCCCTCGTTCCGACCCATCCTCGAATACTACTACGACTTGGTGGCGGAGGAAACCCTCGGGCTCACCAACCATCCCCACGCTCTCTGGAAGCTGAAGGCCAACGCCCAGCAACTCTTGCAGACTCCAAGAAAACCCTTGGTCATGATCGGGACCCCGCTCAAGCATATCGAGTGCAACGGGGCGATGACCCCGGAGGCTTTTGCGAAACTCCACGACAACTACCGCAAGCCCATCCAAGCCCTGCTGACCGCGACCGACCTGCCCTTTCGCTTCTGCCTCTTTGTGGTTGGGGGTGGAGGGGTGGCGAAGGCCCGGAACACCATCACCAACGCCTTCCTTGGGAGTGAAGCGGACATTCTCCTCTTCCACGACTACGACCTGATCACGGATGAAACCGGAGCCGACCATGTGAAGGTGGTGATGCGCCTTTTCCAGAACGGGCTCAAGTGCGTCGGTGGACTTTATACCATCCGGGCGGATAACGGGCATTGGGTCATCAACCTGCCCGACGCCGGCGGCCCCTTGGAAGGCTGGGGGCTGCGCGTGTTGGAACTCGGGACCGGATTCAAGGCCCAGACCCGCTCCTACTTTGAATTGATCGCCGCCAAGAATCCCTGGCTCGAATACCAAGACGACGACACGAAGCAGAAGTGCTACGGCTTTTTCTCGATGGGGCCGGTGAAGGACGAGGAAATCTGGCCGGGCCGAGGCCGGTGGCTCACGGAGGACTACTGGCTCGACTGGCTCGCCCGGGACGCGGGGATTGTCATGGTCGCTGACGTGACCATCCAGCTCCGCCATCTGGAAGAAGGGCATATCGAGCGCTTGGTCTCCAAGGACCCCCTGATCCAGAAGAAGGTGAAGGCCCTAGAAAAACAGTTGGGCACCACTCTTTTTGTCCGCACGGCGGACGAGGTTTTCCCCAAGGAATTTCCCCCCGTCCCAGCCAAACAGGAGGGAGGAAAAGAACTTGACTTGTATTCTAAGTGAGATCACCGATCTCGACTTAGGACGCCACCCATAACCCAAACTCATATCATCATGGCTGGCATTAAAAACACTCCCTTCACTCCCGACGCCGACATTGTTGCCCAAATCACCGGCACGGGCCAACCGACTCCGGGCTTCAACGGTGCGTCCACCACGGGCTCCGGCGTGGCCCCGACCTACGCGGCCTCGATTGAACTGGCTCCCTTCCTCCAGAAGAGCCGGTTCGTCCTGATCACGACCAACAGCACGATTGGCAACAGCACCCTGACTGCGGCCTATGTCGCCGCCGCCGGCGCCATCCTGAACATTCAGGTGGCGAACGACGCGAGCGCCGCCCGCACGATTACCTTCTCGACCGGCTTCCGCTCGACGGGTGTGCTGACGGGCACCAACTCGAAAATCCTCTTGGTGGGGTTTGTCTCGGACGGCACGACTTGGAACGAAGTCGCGCGCTCGGTCGGCGCCATCACCTAGTTTCAGCCTAGATTCATGGGGAAGCCCCATCCTTCACCGGGTGGGGCTTTTTTGTGCTTGCATCTGAAAATTCACGCGGCACGTTCGCGCATCAGAAGAGCTGTCCAGAGGATAACCCGCGTGCCACGAGCGGACCCGGATCAGCGGCTCGGCAATCAATTGTCCGAGTACGACCCCCGCACGGGGACAACCGGGTCTCGGATGTCAGGAAATTCAGTTTTCAACATCCTCTAAAACATCATGGCAGGAGCAATCACAACCCTCCCGCAACACTACGAAATCGCTTTCGATGGTGTGTGGCGCGAGATCATGGCCCAGCAGAAGGAACACCGCCTCGCTGGCAAATACCTCGTCAAAAACGTCAACGGCAATCAGGAGCGCTTTGACCAGATGGGCGCGCAGAACTATGCGCTCCGTCAGGTCACCGCCCGCGCCCAGAAGAGCGAGCCGTCCGATGTTCCGACGTTTTCCCGTTGGGTGCGTCCGCGCCCCTACGACAAGACCACGTGGATCGACCAGTTCGACCATATCCTCCTCGGCAACCTCCCCTCGCCCGAGTCCCCGATTGCCCGCAATCACGGCATCGCGGCCGCCCGCCAGAAGGACATCGTTCTCCTGAACGCGCTCCTCGGCACGAACTACACGGGTGCCCAGGGCACGACGGCCACCACGCTGCCCACCACGGGCGGCACGCTCGGCACGGGTCAGACCGTGGGTGTCACCTACGGCTCCGGCTCGGCCAACTCCGGCCTCCAGCTCGCCAAGCTGACCGCCGCCTCCTTCATCATGGACTCGAACGACGTCCCCGAGGAAGGCCGGCAGTTCGCCTACGCGGCCAAGGAACTGAACAACCTGATCACCAACGTCGATCAGGTGAACTCGGTCCTCTACAACGACGTGCGGGCTCTCCGTGACGGTCGCATCCGCGACTTCATGGGCTTCGAGTTCACCCGCACCCAACTGGTCCCGTTCCTCTCGGGTTCCACCACGGTCCGCACCTGTGTCGCTTGGCAGCGGGATTTCCTGATGCTGGGTCTGGGTCAGGACGTGATGACCAAGATGGACATCCTGCCCACGCAGTCTCAGGCGATTCAGGTCTATACCTGCCTTCTCCTCGACGCAACCCGCATGGAAGAGGCCGGTGTGGTTCAAGTGAACTGCGACGAGTCCGTCTAACCAATAACCTTCAACCCATAAGGAAAAACTAACATGGCTACTTGGTACACAGACGTTGCAGCCCTTCAACAGCAGTACGTCAACTTCCCCGGTCAGGTGGGTGCTCCCTACCTGACCACCGTCCCGGGCGCCCAGAACAATCCGTTGTTCGAGGGTCCGCTCGTCATCACGGCAACCTACACCCTCACGGGCAACGAGGCGCCGAATGACATCATCAACATCGCCAAGCTCGAAGCGGGCATCATGGTGGACCCGAACGGCCACGTCTCGACGGGTCTCACGGCCCCCGGCACGGCGCTCTCGCTTGCCATCGGCGACAACGATCTCGGCCTTGCGACGAATCTTCCGATTCCGAACGCGGCCGCTTTCACGGCCCAGCCGACCAACTGGCAGGCGCCCGCTTGGGTGTCCGGCACGACCTATGCGGTCGGCAACGTGGTGCTCGATCCGAACAGCACGCCGGCCAACCTGACGTACACCTGCGTCTCGGCCACCTCCGGCACGACCGCGCCCCACAGCGCGGCCAATACCGTGTGGATGCCGAACAGTCAGCGCTACTCGAACTCGATTGTCACGAACACCGCAGCGGCGAACGTGGCTTTCTCGGGTGGCACGCAGCTCTACGGCGGTCCGGCCTCGATCGTGCCCTTCAGCACGACTCCCGGCACGGCGGCCTCGGGGTTCCCGTCCATCACGGGCGGTCCGGCCAACGCGACCCTCTGGGCCGCGAATCAGCCGTACCAGATCCAGAACGACTGCTGGCTCCAGGCCCTGCTCATCACGGCCAACGTCCTCACCGCGAACACGGTTCTTGTGTTCCGCGTGCCGGTCATCGCCTCGAACTAACCTTAGCCTAGGCAACTAGACTAATCCAAAATGACCCGGGAGGCTGACCTTGTGGCGAGGCTGGCCTTCCGGGTTTTCTTTTTCTGATGCCCACGACCCTCGCCCCCGTTGACGTTTGCAACATCGCCCTGTCCAAGATCGGGGCGCAGGCCATCGTGTCCCTGCTGGACACCTCGAACGCCTCGGCGGTCGCCTGCAACAACAACCTCCAACTGGCCTACCTTGAGGTCACGCGCTCCGGCCGGTGGAACTGCCTCCTGCGGCCGGCGGTGCTCCAGTCGGTCCCACAGATTCCGCTGACGGCGAACCAGAGCCTCGCTCCGGGCTCCTATGTCACATGGACGGCGAACACCCTGTTCACCCAAGGCGTTTACGTGACTTACGGCGGGTACTACTACCTCGTCCTCAACACCTACACGTCAAGCAGCAGCGTGGCGACCGACGTGGCGAACGGCAACCTGAGCCTCTACAACTCCAACGGCCCGACGATCACCAACGCAACCGCGTGGGCGCCCCTGACGTTCTACCCGGCCAACGCCTTCCTGTTTTACGGCAACTACTACTACGAGGTGAACTTCTCCTACACCTCGACCAACAACTTCACGAACGACCTGACGGCGGGCTACCTGACGCAGACCGACCAGCAGTACGGCTCCAGCTCCACCGATTTCCTTGGACCCTTCGGCCTGCAATACGCCTCGGGCTGGCCCTATCAATACTTGCTGCCGGCTGACTTCCAGCTCCTCGCCATCCTGAACGAGAACGCGGTGTGGGACTACGACGGCTCCGGCGGGGATGACTACGAACTCATGTCCGGCCAGATCGCGGTCGGCCCTCCTCCCACCTATGGGCAATGCCTGTTCACCTACGCTTCGCAGGCGGTGATCCAGTACGTCCCCAACCAGCCGGACACGACCCAATGGGATGCTCTTTTCACGAACGCCGTGACCCTGAAGCTCGCTTCCGCCATCGCCACGACCTTGCGGCAGGACGGGGGAGCACTTGAGGCCAAGCTTCTGATGGCCTACGAGCAGGCCCTCCGCGTGGCCCGGCAGAAGAACGGCGGGGAAAAGCAGTCCATCCGCTTCAACCCGATCCGCTCCTCCCGCTTCAACCAAGCCCGCTACGGTGGAATCAACGGTTGATCCATGCCCAAAAGCCTAGACTCCCTTCTTTCCTTTACGGCGGGTGAATTTTCACCGCGTCTTGATGCCCGGGCGGACCAAGTAAAATACAAGTCCGCGATGAGGCAATGCCTCAACATGATCCCGTACAAGACGGGTGGCCTGACGCGGCGGCCGGGCACGCAATACATGGGGACAGGCAAATACACGGATTCCGCCGGTGCCACTTCCATGCACGCGGTGGGGCTTCGCTCCTTTGAATACAGCCCCTCCACGAGCTTCATCTTGGAGTTCGGCCACCGTTACGTCAGGTTCTACTCCAACGGCCAGCAGGTCCAAGTGACGAGTGCCCCGAGTTGGGCACCCCTACAGTATTTTGCCCCCGGTTCCTATTGCTCCTATATGGGAGTCATCTATTATTGCCCGGATGGCACCCAAGGGACGGCCCAACCCCCGCCGAGCATGGGAATCATCAACGTCGTCTGGTTTGCACAGACGATCCTCGAACAGCCAACCCCTTATTGTGGAATTTACTACCCGACCGGTGCGGTGCCGGCTTGGGTGACAACAACCTTTTATTTTATCGGGGACTACGTGACGCAGGGGGGCGTGACGTATCGGTGCCAGGTTTACCATCTCTCGGGCACCTTCGCCACCGATCTCGCCAACGGGGACTGGCTGGTTGCGACCGCTCCGGTGAATCCGTTCCAGACCGATATTTACTACATCGCCCCGTGCCAGATCAACGACGTGGTTTACTTCGCCCACCCGCAGTATCCCCCCTACAGCCTGACCCGGTACACCAACATTTCGTGGATCATGAAACAGGTGGCGTTCCTGACCCCTCCGTTGCTCGACCAGAACTCCACGGATACCATCCTCACTCCCTCGGCTCTTCGTGGGTCGGTGACCCTGACCGCAAGTGCTCCCGCTTGGGTGGCGGACAACTACTACGCGATTGGCAACTCCGTTTCCTCGGGCGGTACGATCTACAACTGCATCGTGCCGAATGTCTCCAGCAATTCGTTCACGACGGACAACCTTTTGGGCTATTGGCAGGCCCAGACCATTTTCAACAACCAGCACGTCGGCTCCACATGGCAACTGGCCTCGCTGCGGAACTCGGCTTACATCGAATACGACGGCACGGCGATGAGCGGGTTTTCGGCGGGGACCTCGGGCCAGATTCAATGCTTGGGCCAGTGGGAGGTCCATACCTACGGGGTGTGGTCGGCGGACATCGCCATCCAGCGGAGTTTGGACGGGGGGCAGACTTGGGACACCGTGCGCAGCGTGACCGGCCGGTCGGACCGCAACGTGGACATCACCGGAACGGCTGCCGTCTTGGGGATCTACCAACTGGTCATCAGCAACGTCGCCGTTCCCGTGAACGCGGGGGCAACCAATCCCCGGGTGGTTTTTGAGTGCGTCAACGCCTTCCTCTACGGTCTCGTGCAAATCACCGCCGTCTCGGGCGCCTACACCGCCACCGGCACAGTCCTGACCGAGTTGTCCGACACCAATCCATTGCCGGCAGCGTGGGTTTCGGGCCAAGCCTACACGCCGGGCAACACTGTCTCGTACCAGTTTGTCAGCTACACGGCGCTCAACAACGTGACGAGCACGACCCCTCCGAGCCAGGACCCGACCAACTGGTCCTACACCCAGCCGGGCGGGACGGAGTATTGGTCTGAGGGGGCTTGGTCGAATTACCGGGGTTATCCGCAGGGTGTCACTTCATTCCAACAGCGGGTGGTCTATGGAGGGTCGGGATACGAACCGCAGCGGATTTGGGCAAGTGTCACCAATGACATCGAAAACTTTGCCCTTGGCGATCAGACCCTTGCCACGGATTCCCTCGCGTTTGACCTGAACGCTCCCGGCCGAGGACCGATTCAATGGCTGGTGGCCCAGACCGACCTCTTCGCCGGGTTTGCCGGAGCGGAATGGGTGATCAACTCGGGCGGTGGCAATCCCCAGCAATCCGGGGGCAACGCCACCCTGACGGCGACCGCCGTGAACGCGGTGGAACATTCCTCGTGGGGCTCGGCTGCCGGAGTCCGGCCGGCAGTGGTCGGGGATGCGGTCATCTACACCCAGCGGCAGGCGACGAGCATTCGCCAGATGATGTTCTCCATCTACACGAACAAATATATGTCGCAGGACCTGACCACCCTGTCGGACCATATGTTTACCTCCGGTATAGTCCAGATCGCCTACCAACCCCGCTGGCGCAAGCAGAGCAACATCTGGACCGTGACCCAGCAGGGAACGCTCTGCGGGATGACCTACGAACTGGATCAGGAGGTTTTCGGCTGGCACCGGCACCAGACCGGCTACGGGCAAACCGACTCCAACGGAGTCTCGTTGGGGAATGACAACGGCTTCGAATCCGTGGCGGTCATTGACGGGCAGGGAACCTCCGAGGACGAGGTTTGGGTGGTGGTCAACCGGACGATCAACGGCGCCCAGACCCGCTTCATCGAGCGGCTGAACCCGAACAATTGGGAAGAGACCTTCACGGGCGCCCCCAATCCCACTTCTCCGAGCCTGCCTTATGCGTTTTACGTGGATTGCGGGATGACCGTCCTGAATCCGGGCACGACCACGATCCCCAACATGGGCTACTTGAACGGCCGTTACGTCGTAGGTCTAGCGGATGGTTGGGCTTTCGGTCCCGTTCTGGTCTCGGGAGGGGTTGCCCAGCTTCCCCCCGGAATCCCCTCGACCGTGGGAGTGGTCCAGATTGGCCTTCCTTTGCCCTATACGGTCCAACCGATGCGGATTGATGCCGACCCCAGGGCGGGGAACACTCAGGGGCTTAAAAAGCAATTCTCGGACCTGTACGTCCGGGTGATGAACTCTCTTGGGGGAGTGGTGAGCAACGGCACCGTGCAGTATCCCATCTGGGAAAGCGGGCTCTCGTACGTTGTGGGGAATCTGGTTCGCTCACCCTCGACCCTCCAGACCTACTACTGCTTCCAAAACTACAGCGGGACGACCGACCCCGCTTCCGCGACCGGGAATTTCAGCCAAACCTACCCGCCGGTTTACAACTCCCCCGTGCCGATTCCCTACCCGCAATCACGGGCGCAGTTTCCGACTCCCGTGTTGGTCACCACGCCAACCGACCTGCGGGTGACCCCGATGCTCAATCCTGACATCGGCCACGACCCGACCATCATCCTGCAAGCCAACGACCCGTTGCCCTTGACGGTGCTCGCCCTCATCTGCAAGTATGACATCATAGGAACGCCGTGAACGACCTTGCCCCCACCAATCCGAGTGCCTTGCTGGCCAAGGAAATCGCGGCCCTGAACAACCTTGAGGCTTTGCTCGCCTCCTGTCCGCCCTGCCCGGAGCAGAAGGTCATCAACCGCTTCACCCCCGGTTTGTATTCCCGGACGATTCACATGCAGAAGGGTCTGGTCTGCACCTCGAAAATCCACAAGACGGAGCACCAGTTCAACGTCTCCAAGGGGGTGCTGAAAGTCTGGTCCGAGGAAAACGGCTGGGAGTTGATCGTCGCCCCGTATCAGGGGATCACCAAACCCGGTGCGCGCCGGGCGCTGATTATTCTCGAAGATACGGTGTGGACGACTTATCACCCCACCCACACGACCAACATGGAACAACTGGAGGCCGAACTCATCGAGCCGCACGCCATCCCGCTCCGCCCGGAGGAATTGCAATGAGCTTTTTCGCCATAGGTGCGGTCGCGGTTGGCGGCAGCGTTGCTGCTGTCGGTGGTACTGCCGCCGTGGTAGCAATTGGGGTCGCTGGAGCGGCCTTGGAAACGAGCGCCACCACCGGGGTGATGGGTTATGAATCCGGGAAAAACGCCGCCGCCGTTGATAAAGCCACCGCCGACTACAACGCGAAGTACGACACTGCCGCCGCCGAGCAATTGGACGCGGACACCCTTGCAAACATCGACACCGAGCGGCAGGACAACGCGGTTTACCTTTCGCGACAGGCTGCATCCTATGCCTCAGCCGGAGTGCTTGCCACGTCAGGTTCGGCCCTGCACGCACAGATCATCAATGCCGGGAGGATGGAGCAGCAGATTCAACAGCAGTACGTGAACAGCCAGCAAAAACAGGCTTCGTACTATTCGCAGGCCAAGGCCGGGGTTGCCTATGGACTGGCCCAATCGGAGTCTGACCGGATGAGCGGTTCCATTGCGTTAATCAACGGCTTGGGAAAAGCTGCGTCCCAAGGGTACACGGATTACGACAACGGAGTGTTTACCCTCAGCAAAGGATAACCATGGGCCAATTACCGATAGTTTCCGGGACCGAGGTATCGACTCCCATGAGCACAGTTAAGCTCGATCCAGCCGCATTTCGCCAAGCCGCCTTGATGAAAGGAAAGGTGGCGGGAGCGTTGGGGGATAACATCGGTGGATTCTTCCAGCAGGTCAGTGACAACGTACAAGAGGCGAGGAATGCGAGGCACATCTTTGACGCGCACCTGACCCTGAACAAAACGAAGGATCAATTCCTATCCGACATCCAAACCAATCCCCAGCTAGCCTCAGACCCGAAGACATGGCTCCCCGAGTACAAGCAGCGGATGGATCAGGCTCGCCAGCAGATCATGGACAAGGACGGGCTGGGGCCGAAGGTAAAACGGAATCTGGACATGATGACGCAGGACTTCGCCCAGCACAGCACGGCGGAAATCAACACCGCGGCTTTGCTCCGGGAAACCGCTGACACCAAGGAGGCGGGCATCCTCACGGGCACCTACGCCGCCCAGAATGGCGACGAGGCCTTGGCCATTGCGACTTTCAAGTCGCTGAACCGACTCGGCATCGACGGCCCGAAGGTGACGGCTGCCCGAATCGCGCAGGTTCCCGGCATCGCGGCGGAGGCTCGGGCAGATACCGCGATCAACTCAAACCCGATCACCGCCCCGGATGTGATCCAAACCCTGAAGGACAAGATTAACCCCAAGAAATTCGAGGTCATCAACAAGGCTTCCATTGAGGCCAGGTCGAAAGCGCAAGCCCTGAACGCCGATCAACTCTCCCAGCAGATCGACGACAGCCCGGACCACACGATTGAGCCCGCGATGCTGAAGGGATGGCGGGATGCCAAAAAGATCACCGATAGCCAATACGACCGGCTGAATAGCCGGATGAAGAATTACACCGCCCAGGAAGCCAAGGAGCAGACCGACGAGATGTACAAGGCCATGCAGCAGGCCCGGGACACCGATTGGGTGACTGATCCAAACCCGCAGAAAACCGCCAAGGACTTGAAGGAACTTGGGCTGGGTTGGAAGAACCCGGCCCTTAGGCTCAAGTTGAACGAATACATCGACCGTGAAATGGCCTCTGCCAAGAAACGGGGAGAGTCCACGGAGAATCCAATTCACCAAACTCAGGTGGAACTCATGCGCGAAACCTTCAGGGAACGGGAGGAAATGGGACGCCTCAGCAAGGCGGACTTCCGGGCCAAATATGGCCATGGCATGAAACAGCCCAACGTGGAGGATGAGCGGTTGGAATACGCCAAGGCCCAATCGCAATATCTGGATTGGGCTCATTCCAAGGCCGGCATGAAAGCTACCCCCGAGCAGGCCACCGCCGAACGGGAGCGGCTTGGTTTTGGGCGCTATTCAACCGTCGAGGATGTGAAGGCGTCCTACAAGGCCGGCAGGATCGACCGGGCTGTAGCCAAGCAGATTCTCAATCGCCAATTCGGAATTGAATGAGCGCAGCCGATGACTTGCTAGATGGTAAGCCTTCCCCCGTTCCTGTAACCCAAGGCGGGAAAGCCCCGCCGTTGGCCAGTCCCACCGATGCGTTACTTGACACGGAGCCCAAGAGCCCGGTTGAGGTGGCAGAGAATGCAGGCAAGGAAGCACCCCACGACCTTGGGGCTTTCTCGGCTGTCGGCATAAAGACGATGGGGCAGCTTGCTTGGAATCTCTTATGGAAGCCCAACGCGCATTTGCCCGAGGCTCCC
>Ga0316225_1003817_pt1 | contig 11225 bp, 9 predicted proteins | sample TBH18015metaG_FD_206010 | JGI IMG/M metagenome (GOLD analysis project Ga0316225, IMG submission 206010) | Freshwater microbial communities from Trout Bog Lake, Wisconsin, USA - TBH18015 | ecosystem: Environmental > Aquatic > Freshwater > Lake > Hypolimnion/Profundal zone | place: USA: Wisconsin...
AATCGTTCGGTTTACGCGCTTCATTTTTTCAAGCAAAAATTATTTTTCTATATGTATAAGTATATGTATTCAAATTAAAAGCCTCATAATCAAGTGATTATGAGGCTTTTTGTGACCCAGCTGGGATTCGGACCCAGGACCCCATCCTTAAAAGGGATGTGCTCTACCAGCTGAGCTACTGAGTCATCATTTGAATACCTATGTTTTTCAAAGGCGGTGCAAAGATAACCTTGTTTTTAATTAATACAAACACCTCTGTCAGAAATTTGCATAAAGAGTTGGTTTTATTTGTAGATTTGCTGTCGTGATTGATGATATCCTATTAGAAAACAATAATATCCATTACTAAAAAAAATTTCCATGATTGGGAAAGTTGTCATAATTACCGGTGCCTCATCAGGTATAGGTAAGGCTTTAGCAAAAGAATTCAGTCACCGCGGTGCCAAATTATCTTTGGGCGCCCGTCGGATTGATCAGCTTGAGATTTTAAAATCAGAGCTTAAAAATTCTGAAATATTGTGCATACAAACTGATGTCTCACAAGAATCAGATTGCAAAAAATTGATTGATATGACCTTAGATAGTTTTGGAAGGATTGATGTCCTAATTAACAATGCAGGAATTTCAATGCGTGCTCTATTTAAGGATATGGACCTTGAGGTGATGCATCGTGTAATGGACGTCAATTTCTACGGCACAGTTTATTGTACGAAATATGCTCTTCCCCATTTACTGGCCTCAAAAGGATCATTAGTAGGTATCATTTCGATCGCCGGTTATCTTGGATTACCTGGTCGAACAGCTTATTCTGCCTCAAAATTTGCCATTAGGGGATTTTTGGATACCATCAGAATTGAACATTTGCACAGCGGTCTGCACGTTTTAGTGGCCGCACCTGGATTTACAGCTTCGGAAGTACGCAAAGCAGCACTGACAGCTGATGGCATGCCACAGGGAGAGACCCCACGTAATGAAGGAGCCATGATGAGTGCTGAAACATGTGCTCATGCTATAGCTGAAGCAGTCAAAAAAAGAAAGCGAACTTTGATTCTTACCTTTGTTGAAGGGAAGCTATCGGTATTTCTAGGGAAGTTCTTCCCGTCATTATTGGATCGATTGACCTATAACCATATGGCAAAAGAGCCAGATTCTCCTGTGAAATTGCATTAAATCCACTGACCGGCAGATTTTCATACAGCTAGGAATAGTTTAAGTTTCATGTCTATTTAATTGATTATCTATTACATGAAATCGATAATTGTAAAATCAGCAAGTTAAATTTAAGGATGAATTTAATCAATACTCTTAATTTTTTGCCCATTGATTTTAACCTGGAAATAAAATGAGCTAATTGATTAAATCAGTTTGTCGTTAAGAAAAATGAGGTTATCTTTGCACAGCTTTTTAGGAAGTAAAATAATAAGACTCTGTAGCTCAGCTGGTAGAGCAATTGACTCTTAATCAATGGGTCGAGGGTTCGAATCCCTCCGGGGTCACAAATACCGTTGTAAATAATTGATTTACAGCGGTATATTTTTAATGGACGCAAAATAATACCTATATGGCTTGCTACTTCTAATAAAAGTCTTGATTCGTAAATCCAGGGAAAATTTGCCAAAAACCAACTCTGAGCCTGGAAACACTTGACAATAAATAAAAATGAAAATTCGTTAAAGCTAATTCATGATGTATTAAGCCTGATCACTTTCAATTTTGGCACCGGCCCCCGAAATAATATCTTTGTAAAACATTAAGCTCCTTCACACTTGCAGAGTTATATTCAGCGATTATTCGAATATAATTCCTAATTCTGCATTTTGTGAATGCGAGAAGATTTAAAACCTTTGAATTTTTAGGATCAAGTTTAAGAATTTTATTGAAGTCTTCATTTGCACCGAGGAAGTCTTTTATGTTTATTTTCAACAATCCTCGTTCCAAGAGTGCTTTAGAATTACTACGGTCAATTTTAAGGACCTCTGAAATGTCAGATATTGCCCCATTAAAATCCTGCATACCTTTTTTTGCCAGTCCCCTCCAAAAGTAAACATCTGATATATTACAATCCATATGGATCGCTTTATTAAGACTTATTATTGCATTAGGATAGTCCTGTAAACAGACTTTGTCTTTTCCCTGATCAATTAACTCCTTGGCATTATTCATTATTTTTAAATTTCAGTAAAAACTCTATTATTCGAAATGCTTTTTATTAATTCTTTTAAAGCATTAATATTAAATAGGTTTTGTGGCAAAATCGTTACATCCTGATTCTATTGCCTTCGCTCGATCTCTAAAATTTCTATAGACTGTTTTAATGAAAATGATATCTTTTTTGAATTCCCTATATTGTCAGGTATCTTCTTAATAAATAATCATTAAAATTCGAAAGTATGATAAATCTGTCAAGCTGGTTTGCAATCCAGCAGATCAAAGGGAAAGATATTTCTATTTTAATAGATCCTCAATAAAATCAGGTTGTTTAAATGCCTATTCAATGGATTCAACCCTAGATTTTACTTAATCTGCACGCTGCTTTTCAAGGACATAAAAGGTGATCTCAGGCCCGTCTGATTGGAATTATGCTTACATTTCTGCGCTTCAGGAACGACTGCCGGATTAGGGTCAATAATCGGGGTCTTGTCTATTCTCTTCCAAATCCTGAAATTAGCAACAAAATGGTCGATATTTTAGGTGGAGGTGTGAAACCAGGTAGACCTTGTATATCGTCAAAAATCTCTTCCAGTACCACTTACATTTCAGTTTTACTTGGAAAAGTATCTTCTTTTCTAACTCTTCAGAGGGTAGAGCCTCCAAACATTAAATCCCGGCCGATTGTCATGAGCGTTTCGCATAGTTTGCCCTTTCGGCCATGCATCCTGAAATCACCGCTATAAAACAGTTGTTTCCCATAAGCTTCAATGAGAATTGAATAGGCATCTTACGCAGAATGATCAATCAGATGTGGGGTAATTTTAAAAGGTCCGAGATCAAAGGATACTTCAGAAGTAAAATTCAATCCAACTGTTGAAACCGACCATTCACCCCTTAGAAAAGGCGCTGCCTTGATTAAGATGTTCCTGGCATCCTTCCCCATGATTACAGGAATATTGGCCGAAATACGACCCAGCAAACCAAAATGATCCAAATTCGGGTGTGATATCAATGCAGCTAGTAATCACTAGATAAAGCCTATATAATAAGTGCTTTGAAAAATTGACGAAAAATAAAAGCTCCCAATAAACTTTTTTTATAAGGAGCTTTTATTTTTAAATTTCAGGTTGATCAAATCAGAAATTTAAAATTTCAACCCACCAGAAATCATCTATTTTAAAAGACAATCTTAGTTAATGTATTCACTAAGCCATTTCCCTAGTTTTTTACGCGTAAAGAATATCCGGCTTTTTACTGTTCCCAATGGCAGATCAAGTTTTTCGGCAATCTCTTTGTATTTAAAACCGCTTAAAAAAAGTTGAAATGGTTCCCTGAACTCATCCTCGAGCATGTCAATTTTTTTATAAATCTCCTTCTCGGCATGAATTGAATCAGCGGCAGGTGAGTAATCATCTTTGGAAAATGAGATCTGCAATTTGTGGGATGAACTTTCCAGCGTTGTTTTTGCTTTTACATTTCTCCGGTAATCATTTATAAATGTATTTTTCATGATGGTGTAAACCCAGGCCATCAGATTTGTATCCGCTGAAAACTTATCACGATAAGTCAATGCCTTCAGATAGGTCTCCTGAACAAGATCATGTGCCTTGTCAGAATCACTGGTAAGACTTAATGCAAAGTAATATAATTTACTATGAAGGCTTGTTAAAGAATTCTGAAATTGAATTTGTGTCATAGTTGAATTTACTAAATTAATTATCAAACAAAGGTTTTCAATTATCAAACAACACTTCAAAGATATCAAACACTAACTAAAAAAACAAGTGTGAATCTAAAGTTGACGCTCTTCATTGCAAATTATCTTGATTGATTCTAAATAATAAATTCTTAATTATCAAGAATACAATACACTTCAGTTAAAATTGTAAATCATTATAAATTACTGAAATCAGGAAATTATTTACTTTTTAATCAAATCTTATGTTTCAAAATGTACAATTCTTTGCATTTTCCAATTGATTGGATTTAAACATTCAAAAAGGATTTTTAAGCAGAAGAATATAAAAACGTTTCACCTATCGATGAAATTCAAAATGACTATAATTTGGAATACATTTTTATAGTTTCCTTGGTAAACGACAAATTTGTATATCTTTACTTCCGAAAATTTAGGCAAAGAACCTAATTCATAGATATTCAATTGGCTTATAAGCACATTAATGATTTCAGGTTTTTTTGCTTAACCTGGTTAATTTTAAAATAAAATCATGCGTCCTATCCGTATTGCGATCATTGGTCTTGGTTACGTCGGCCTTCCATTGGCCAGGCTTTTTGCTACTAAATTTCCCGTAGTTGGATTTGATCTTAATAAGAACAGGATCAATGAATTAAATCTTGGTAATGACCATACCCTCGAGGTAGAAAAAAATATTCTGCAGGCAGTCTTGGTTTCTGAAAATCCGGCAAATTCAGATACAAATGGTCTCTATTGCTCCTATCTTCCGGTCGATATAAAAGATTGCAATTTTTATATTGTTACAGTTCCAACACCTGTAGACAAAAATAACCGGCCAGACCTTACTCCGCTGTTAAAAGCTTCAGAAACGGTAGGTCTGGTCATCTCAAAGGGAGATATCGTGGTGTTTGAGTCTACAGTATATCCCGGCGCCACCGAAGATGATTGTCTTCCTGTGATTGAAAAGATATCGGGACTCAAATATAATATTGATTTCTTTGCAGGTTATAGTCCGGAAAGAATAAACCCTGGAGACAAAGAACATACCGTTGAAAAAATACGTAAAGTCACTTCAGGTTCAACCCCTGAGATCGCTGATATTGTGGATTCAACATATCGCGAAGTTATCCAGGCAGGGACTTTTAAAGCGTCCTCAATCAAAGTTGCCGAAGCTGCAAAAGTTATCGAAAATAGTCAGCGTGATATCAATATTGCATTTGTAAATGAACTGGCCAAAATCTTTAATGCAATGAAGATAGATACTAACGATGTTCTTGAGGCTGCCGGGACAAAATGGAACTTTCTCTCATTCAAGCCAGGACTAGTAGGCGGTCATTGCATCGGTGTTGATCCTTATTACCTGGCACAAAAAGCTCAGGAAGCAGGTTATCATCCTGAAATTATCCTGGCTGGTCGCAGACTTAATGATAGTATGGGGAAATATATTGCCACAGAGGTAGTTAAATTGATGATCCGGAATGAGATTCCGGTTAAAAGTTCAAGAATTCTAATGCTTGGAATTACCTTTAAGGAAAACTGTCCTGACATCCGGAACACAAAGGCTATTGATATATACCATGAGTTAAGCAGTTACGGAATTGGTGTGGATGTATACGATCCATGGGCATCCGCAGGGGAAGTATTGCATGAATATGATATTCACATTGCAGGTCAGCTTGATAAATCGGCAAATTATGGAGCGGTTATATTGGCTGTTGCTCATCACCAATTTATGGAGATTGATCTGAAAGCCTACAAAGACAAAGGGTCAATCATATTTGATGTAAAGGGTATTTTACCGCGTAATTTGATTCATGCAAGACTCTAATAATTATTTTGAAGTTGTTTGCAAACATGATTAACTAAAATTCAATAAATTAGAAATATAGAGAGTAAATATGATTATTGCAATTGATTTTGACGGAACTATCGTTGAGCACCGCTATCCGGCTATTGGGAAGGAACTTCCATTTGCATTGGAAACCATCAAAGCTCTTCAGAAAAAGCAACATCAGATTATCCTGTGGACTTTCAGAGCAGGAAAAACACTGGATGAGGCTGTTGAATTTTGCAGAAAGGGCGGAGTCGAATTTTATGCGGTAAATAAAAGTTATCCGGAAGAGAAGTATGACGAATCGATCAGCAGGAAGATTAATGCCGATTTGTATATCGATGACCGGAATATTGGAGGCATGCTTGGATGGGGTGAAATATATTTTAAAATTTGTCCTGAAGAGTCGTGGCAACAAAAAAAGAAGAGATAATCTGTCATCCGGATTATCTCTTCCAAGTTAGTCTTAATCCATTTCAAGTCTGACATCGTGCAATTCCCACCATGGAAGTCCATGCAGATTAAGCTGTTCCATAAATGGATCCGGATTAAATTCTTCAACATTAAAGACACCTGGTTTTTTCCATTCCCCCTGAAGGAACATCATTGCACCGATCATCGCCGGCACTCCGGTTGTATAACTGACCGCCTGCGTTCCGGTTTCAGCGTAAGCAGCCTCATGACTGCAATTGTTATAGATGTAATAGGTCTTTTTCTTCTTGTCTTTGATCCCCTTAATCCGGCATCCGATTGATGTCTCTCCGACGTAGTTAGCTCCCAGTTCTTCAGGGGCTGGAAGTACAGCCTTTAAAAACTGGATTGGAACAATCTCCTTTCCTTCATATAGGACAGGTTTAATTGATGCCATTCCAATATTCTGAATAACACGTAGATGTGTAAGATATTCCTGACCAAAAGTCATCCAGAACCTGGCTTTTTTTAGGGTTGGGAAGTTTTTTACCAACGACTCCAGCTCTTCATGATAAATAACATATGATTCCCTTTCTCCGATATGGGGATAGGTAAGCGGTTTATGGATTTGGTGAGGTTCAGTGACCACCCATTCACCATTTTCCCAGTATTTACCCTTTTGGGTCACCTCCCGGATATTGATCTCCGGGTTAAAATTGGTGGCAAAGGGTTTTCCGTGATCTCCTGCATTGCAATCCACAATATCGAGATATTGAATTTCATCGAAAACATATTTTGCTGCCCAGGCAGTAAAAATACTAGTTACTCCCGGGTCAAAACCACAACCGAGAATTGCAGTTAATCCGGCTTTTTTAAACCTCTCCTGATAGGCCCATTGCCATTTATACTCAAATTTGGCCTCATCTTTAGGCTCATAATTGGCTGTGTCAAGATAAGAAACACCTGTCTCCAGACAAGCATCCATTATGGTCAGATCCTGGTATGGAAGGGCCACATTAACAACTAAATCAGGCTGAAAAGAGCGGATCAATGCAACCAGTTGCGGAACCTCATCAGCATCAAGCTGAGCAGTCTTAATCCTGTTTCCGCCAATCCGTGCCGCAATGGCATCACATTTGGATTTTGTCCGGCTGGCCAGCATAATCTCCGTGAAAACTTCAGGTAATCCGGCCATTTTATGTGCTACGACAGTCCCAACACCACCTGCACCAATAAGTAATACTTTTCCCATCGAATGATCTTAATGAATAGGATTAAACAATTAAATCTTTTGCAAAATAACCATATTTTTCAAAGCGATTGCTGATTTTCCCCCGAATTGAAAATTATTTTGTACTAAGCTGGAAGACAGAAATATTTCTGCCAATGAAGCAAGATATCTGGATGCAAGACAACTTCATATAGAAATTATAAGATGCAAATATTGTACACCTCACCGATCAGCCATTTGATACCTCCAAATGCTGCCTGTTACTATCAGTAATCCTGGGAAAAGTAATTGCGGAGAAATAAATGGTAAGAATCTGACTCATCGGAATTCATACAATAAAATTTGTCACTCGAAAAGTCTAATACCCGAATAGTCTAAATTCCTATTTAACCATCAGTCAATAAATCGTTTAGTCAAATCATCATATGCATCAATCCTACGATCGCGCAAAAATGGCCACCAGCGCTTGACCGATTCTGATCTTTCAAGATCGATTCCGACAATAAGATTGGCCTCTTCTGATTCCGGGGCTACTGCCAGGAGTTCTCCCTGGGGTCCAACCACCATGCTGTTTCCCCAAAAAGTTATTCCGTTGGTCAGACCGGAAGGATCCGGCTCATAACCTGTGCGGTTAACGGAGATCACAGGAAGTCCGTTGACCACAGCATGTCCGCGTTGTGATATCATCCATGCATCGTGCTGGCGTTTTTTCTCATCGACCAGATCGGTTGATTCATAGCCGATTGCAGTAGGATAGATCAAGACTTCAGCACCTGCGAGCGCCATCAGCCGGGCAGCCTCAGGATACCACTGATCCCAGCAAATTAGCACTCCAAGTTTTCCAACGGAGGTCGTAATTGGTTTAAAACCTAGGTCTCCAGGCGTAAAATAAAACTTTTCGTAATAGGCCGGATCATCAGGAATGTGCATTTTGCGATATTTCCCGGCAATTGAACCGTCCTTTTCAAAAATCACAGCAGTATTGTGATAAAGCCCTGCTGACCGCTTTTCAAAAAGGGAAGTGACTAATACCACTTCATATTTTAGAGCTAGCTGGCTATAGAAATCTGTTGAATCTCCAGGAATGGGCTCAGCAAGATCGAAAAAAGCAGGATTCTCTGTCTGACAAAAATAGAGGGAATTATGAAGCTCCTGCAAAACAATCAGTTTAGCACCCTGTGCCGCACACCAGGCTATACTGGAAGCTAATTTTGACATGTTGGCTTCCTTGTCAGAACTGTTAATCTGTTGTATTAAACCTGCTATCAGCATATTACAAACTTTTATATTTTTATCAACAGATGATCTAAACTGTTAACACAAAAATAAACAAATAATCCATCGATCCTGTTACAAAACCCCTTTTGGAAACTGCATGGTCACACAATGAAGCGATCCATGCTGCATGATTAAAGGGCGGCAGTCGATGCCGATAATCTCCCGATCCGGAAAAGCACTTTGCAGTTGAATCTCTGCTAATCTATCCTTAGGTGAACCATAGAACGGCATCAAAACAGCCCCATTGATAATCAGAAAATTGGCATAGGTTGCCGGTAATCTGAATTCTCCGTCATAAATGGCCTCAGCCATTGGAAGAGGAATGAGTTTGTAGGGTTGATCATATAAGGTTCTGAAAGACATCAACTCAAGCTCCATATTTTTCAACGCCTCATAATGCTCATCATTCACATCCTCACATTTCACATAGGCAATGGTTTTGGGATCACAAAATCTTGCCAGCGTATCGACATGGCTGTCAGTGTCATCCCCGGACAGGTATCCTGAAGATAACCAGAGTATTTGCTCTGCGCCAAACAATTCCTTTAATTTGAGCTCAATTTCTTCTTCCGATAAATGTTGATTCCGGTTTACAGATAAAAGACAGTCCCTGGTCGTAAGAATTGTCGCTTTACCGTCAGATTCAAGACTCCCCCCTTCTAAAATCAGGTTCTGTTTGTTTTTATAGAATACTGCATCCCGAAAGATACCTTGCTGATATAATGAACTGGTAATCTGATTATCAAAGTTTGAAGCAAACTTCATTCCCCAGCCATTGAAGGTGAAATCGTAGAGTGTAAGTTTGCCATCTATCGTTACAGTGATGGCACCATGGTCTCGTGCCCAGGTATCGTTTGAAGCCAGTTCGGTAAAAATCAGGTTTTCAACACTGCAGTCTTTCAATTTATTGCTTAATAGCATAGGATCCGAACACACAATCAGTACCTTTTCCTTTTCTGCAATGGCCTTTGCTATTGAAATGAAACAGACTTCGACCTTCTCAAGCATGTCTGCCCAATCGGTCTTTTCGTGCGGCCAGGTGAGCATCACGCCACTTTGATCAGCCCATTCTGCCGGAAATACTATTTTTTTACTGGTCATTATAATATTCTCTTTATTGTCTGGATCATTGTAAACTTTGTCAGCCAGAATTCTGCAATTATCAGGGTTATACCCCCAATCCAGATAATTTCCCAAATCATTGCTTTGGTAATTACAAAATTCAACCGGAACATATGTTGCAAATCACTGCCAACACCCTTTCCCACCGTTGCTATGAATCCTGAACCAATACATATCAGCAACATTATCGATGCTGTAAAAGATGAAACCTGTCTGATTACAGGTTTGCTTGTGGATAAAGATATGTTATTATACCGTACTCTTTTACCAAAATAATAGCCAGCAATTATTCCCATGAACAGATTAGCAACCGGAAATCCCATAAAAAATCCAAAAATGATTACGTTGCAGAATAAATAGGAGCAGATTAAAAACCAGAAAGGCAGTTCAAATCTCCCCCTAACCAGTTTCTTTAAAATCAGCAGGTCAACCAGTAGTCCGGTAAATAATCCAGGTAAAACAAAGTACAATGGCTTCACTAATTGAAAAAAATAAAACCAGAGGATAAAAGCAGCCAAAAAGAAAAATGCCAGAAACAGAAATCCAAAGAACACTCCGAAAATCAACTTATCGAAAGATCCAGATCCCACAACATCTTGATTATTAGTCATTAATTTTTTATAGCTTTCAGTATTCCTTTGAGAAAATCATTAAAATCGAATCCTTCGCCCGAATACCCAAGACGAACCACCACCAGGTTTCGTGAAGGGAGAATGAAAATCCGTTGCCCACGATGCCCATCACAAAAAAAGAGATCTTCGGGAACATCAGGAAGCGTTTTCGATCGGTTCAGCCAAAACTGTGCGCCATACTCACCCTTTGAAGCTGCAGCTGGTGTGCCGGTATAGTTAACCCACCCTTTAGCCAGAATCGTATCTCCTTTCCAGACACCATTATTATAATAGAGCAATCCAAATCTGGCCCAATCGCGTGCCGTCGCATTGCTGTATGAAGATCCCACAAAATTGCCAGCCGCTTCTGTTTCGAGAATCATGGAAGAGATCCCAATTTTATTGAATATTTCGCGGTATGGGAATTCATGGTAATTTTGATCTTTTCCGATCAGAGTCCTAAAAATACCTGAAAGGATATTGGTTGTGCCGGAGGAGTATTTCCATTCAGTCCCTGGCTTTTCCTTGTAAGGGACCTCAATAGCTGACCGGTAAGAATCACCCGATCGGTATAGCATATTGGTTACAGGTGAGACATCGCCATATTCTTCATCCCACTTCAAACCGCTGCTCATTTGCATCAGATCATTGATAGTGATATCTCTGCGACGATCCTGTAACCATTGGGAAACAGGGGCAGTGGCGTTGATATTCAGTTTTCCCTGTCGGGTTAAAACTCCGGCCATTGCATTCATAATGCTTTTGGTCATCGACCACCCCCAGATGCGGGTATCAGGTGTCACCCCAAATTCCGAAGCATATTTTTCCGCGACCAGCTCCCCTTTATATAACACGACAACCGCAGCAGTCCATCGCTTGTCTTCCGAAGAGGGT
>Ga0316225_1003831_pt1 | contig 11207 bp, 5 predicted proteins | sample TBH18015metaG_FD_206010 | JGI IMG/M metagenome (GOLD analysis project Ga0316225, IMG submission 206010) | Freshwater microbial communities from Trout Bog Lake, Wisconsin, USA - TBH18015 | ecosystem: Environmental > Aquatic > Freshwater > Lake > Hypolimnion/Profundal zone | place: USA: Wisconsin...
GCCGCCTGGCCGCCCCGCGACGGTTCGGGCAACTCGGTGGGTTTGGCCTCGGTGCTGGCCGCGCAGCGCAGTGCCGTCGGCCCAAAGGCGCTGGATCCGGGAGCAACAGTCTGGATCTTCCACGCTTTGGGATCATTTCCGGAGTTGGCGGCGACGCTGACGGCACCGGTAATGGCAAAGCCGGGCCCGGCGATTACGGGAACCGGTTCGGAGAACAACTGGGGCTCGCCGCGTTCGGCCTGGGCCAACAGGTGGTAGGTGATTCCGGGTTCCAGTCGCACCGGCGCGCCGTCGGGAACGCCCCAGACCCAGCTATCGACCTGGGCGATGGCAATCTGCTGCGGCTGTACTTTGGCCTGGGCCAGCAGTCCTTGTGGGCCCAGCAACACCAGGGTGTGGAGGCCGGTATTGGCGCGCAGGAAACAGCCCAGGGCCCGTACCTGGGTGTTACGCTCGACAGTGATCGAACATCCGGCGGCGATGGCCTGGGCCACCTTGCCCGGCTTGCCGGGAGTGAAACCAGCGTTGGAGACCTGCCAGTTACGGTAGATGGCGGCGTTTCCGCTACATTTCCAGCCGCTGCCGGCCGGCACCGACGATTCGGCGCCTGCGGCTACCGTGCCGGCCTCGAAGCTGGGGTCGGCGAGTTTTACTTCGTCCTGGCGGCCATCGCCATTGCCGACGCCGTAGTAAGTGGCGCCGCCGGCGCCCCATATCCAGTGTCGGGCGGGGTGCGGCTGGGCGACGTGGTTGCCGTCGCCGTTGTTGAACCAGGCATCCAGGAAATCGAAGGATTCTTTGGCCGTTTCCTGGGCGTTGTTGTACTGATACTCCATGAGCATGCGGATACGCCCGCCGATGGCTGTATCGCCACAGACGCGCCGAAAGATTTCCGAGGCCCGCACTGTGCGCAGGGCGTGCCAGCGTCGATAGTTGCCGTGTCCGTCGTAGTTGATGAGCTTGCCGTCATCGGTCTGGCTCTTGATTTCCTGCTCGGCACGTTCCCGGCAGGCCTGGGTGCTGCCGAAGCCCCAGTTCCAGATTTCGTTGCCAATTTCGGCATATAGGCGCAGGTTGGGATTCAGCGGCGGCCAGAGCGGGTCGGCGACCTCGTGGTCATAAGGCGTGGCGCCATCGGAGCCGTAGCGCAGCAGGCGGGCGAACTGCTCGATGTAGGCGTCATCGGCCTGCATGGGCAGGCATACGTAGAGGTCTTTGCCGCACTCGTTGGCCAGGACAATGAGATACTCCCAGCATTCGCCGCCGCTGTTGTCGCTCCAGAAGCCTCCGCGGGTGAAGGCTCGCTGGCCCGGGAGCGTTCGCGAACCCCAAAGGCCATCGCATTTCTGGTTGGCGATTTGCAGCCAGCGCAGGCAGGTATAGGGCGCCGCCGCGTCCTTGAAGGGGCGATATACAATCTCGTCCGGGCGATGCGGCGCATCGGCTCCGGCCTGCAGCGGGCGCAGAAGATGCAGGTTGTCTATTCCGTCGCCACTGGCCTGGCGGCCATCGCGGGCGGTCTGTTTGAAATCGATGGTCCACCCGCCTTCGACCTGAAGATTAGCTACGCGCAGGCGGGTGGTGTTGCCGGCGGCATCCCAACCGGCGCCGCGCGGCGCCGTGTCTTTCCAGGTCTGCCCGCCGGCGCTGAAAACCGAGCCGCGCCGCGACACTTCAGCCTGGCCCTGGAACGACAGTTCGTAGACGCCGGCGGTGCCCATGCGGCCTTCGCCGGCGAAGAGGCCGGTATCGCTCCGGGGATATCCGTGCTCGTCCTGTTCGCCCTTGGTGAAGCGCGAGGACTTAACCTCGTCGGCCCAGCAGTAGCCTTCCCAGGAGCTGGCATTCAGGCCCTGCGCCGCCACCGGATCAATTATCTGCTCCGACGCCGAAGGGCACGACCAGGCCAGGGAAACCCTCCCTGCGCCGGCGTCCCTGCGGTACTCCAGCACCACTTCGCAGGGTTTGCCGGTTTCCAAAGCCACGGGGCCACAGCGGGAGGGGCCGGCCTTGTCCAATTGGTCAATGGCGGTCAGCCAGGCGGCGGCGCCGGAAGGCTTGAGTTTAAGCCGCAGCCCGCCGCTGCCGCTAAAAATGTAGTTTTCGGAAAAACGCGGCACCACCCGGCCCGTCCAGCGCACCGTGAAATGGTCACGGGGGAAAGTTCGGTAGGGAGTCGCGGGTGAACCGCCGATAGGCAGATGCCCGCCCCAGTCGAAATCCACGCGCACCTCGCGACGAGTGAAGGCCGGCGGGTCGCTCATGTCGCCATTGGCGAAATAGGCGCCCAGCGGACCGCCGTCAGTCCAACCGCCACCAGCGGCATCGGGCGGCGGTGGAGTCACCGGCTCCGCGGCGGCGATGCTGGAAATGGCGCACATCGCGAAATCGGCACACCACATGACGACGATAAGAGTGAAGGCGGAAATGATCTTGGTGTTCATGCCGAATACTCCATGTCATTTGTCCAGCCGCTGCCGGGAGGATGACGTCTTTCTCCGTTAGGTAGCATAATGGTTCCTGGGTGTTGAATCTAATTCTTGTTGGGTTCGTCGGCCTCTCCCTTTTTATCCCCAAAGAAGGTAAAACATCGGGCGCTTAGACAACAAAGGAGCACATGCCCAGCGACAAAGAGATTCTCAAACCCCTGGTTGAGCGCATCGTCCAACTGGCCGGTGAACCGGCCCAGGAGGAGAAGAAGCGCATGTGGGCCGATCACCAGGCCCTCCGGCGTGCGGGAGTGGGCAAAGCCAGGATTCCCGTCAGCGTCTATTTCGAGGGTGTCCCCGATGGTACCTGGGAGCAGATACTGGGGCCAGGCTATCTCCAATGCGTAGATGCGGTGGCCCGCAGGATCGAGAGCGACTTGCGCAAGCGGATATATATTGCCGCCAACGTACCCGATGACCATATTGTTTTTCCTGCGACCTTTGTCTTCGCCCGTGTCCAGTCCCCGGAGAGTTGGGGAGTGCCGCTGGAACGCGAGCATTCCCGTGACGCTCTGGGTGCCTATAAGCCTATTGCTCCGCTGGCCGATGAAATTGATCTGAAACGCGTCCGTTTTACCGACGAGATCATAGACGAAGCCGCCACGGCAACCGACCGCGCCCACGCTCAGGACCTGGTTGAGGGCAAGCTGGACGTCCACACCTATTACATCAATATGGGCTACAGTCCATTCGATATCCTGGTCGCCATGCGCGGCATGGAGCAGGTGATGATGGATTCCGTGGAACGGCCGGAGGAGTTGGCCGCCCTGATGGATGTCATCACCAGCGGCATCCAGATCCATCATGAGAACCGCGCTCGGCTCGGGCATATCAATCGATTTCTTACCTCCGATGGCAAGTACCAGATGTGGCGCGGCGAGCGCGTGCATTGTTGCCATGTACTGGGCGCCGCTTCCGCCAAACCCGATCTCACCCATGAATGGGCCTACATTTCCGCCCAGACCTCTGCGGGGTTTGGCCCTCCCCAGTTCCAGGAATTCGTCCATCCTTTCAATTGCCGACTGGCCTCGTACTTCACTAAAAACACCGTCTACTACCACGGCTGCGAAACCCTGGATCAGAAGATGGGCATTCTGGCGAAACTGCCTAACCTGCGGCGATTCCACGTTTCCCCCTGGTCCACAGTATCCGCCGCCGTAGCCCAGTTCGGCGATCGCGCGGTTCTGGAGGTTCATGCCCATCCCGGCAAGGTATTCTTCGGCGGCACCGAAGAATCGATTCGCGCCGAATTACGTCAACTCGTCTCCGCTGCCAAAGGCGCGATCATTGACCTGAACCTTTCGGATATCCACACTGTAAATAAGCGCCCGGATCTACTGGGACTCTGGGCCCGGGTGGCTCAGGAGTTGGCGGCGCCATGAGATTTTCCCGGCAAGAGACCATAAGGTGCGTTCAGCGGTCTTTGGCGCGTATAGGTCTGTCGTGTGGACGGCGTCAGGCCGCTGCCGCTTAGATGACCCAAGCCAAGGACAAGTTCACTCACGACATCGTCGTCATCGGCGGTGGTCACGCCGGCGCCGAGGCCGCATGGGCTGCCTGTCGACTGGGGGCCAAGGTTGCACTGGTCACGCTGGATCCGGCGCTTATCGGCCAGATGTCGTGCAATCCGGCAATCGGCGGCCTGGCCAAGGGCCAGATGGTTCGCGAGATCGACGCCCTGGGTGGCTTGATGGGAATTGCCACCGACAACACCGGCATCCAGTTCCGCATGCTCAACCGCAGCAAGGGCCCGGCCGTCTGGGGCCCCCGCGCCCAGGCCGACAAGTATAAATATGCCGCCGAAGTCCAGCGCTTGCTGGGGACCTGCCCCAATCTGAGCATCCTCTCCGGCGAAGTCATCGATATTTCCGCCGATGGTTCTTCCGGCGTCCACGCGGTGGTCCTTGCCGATGGCCGGACTTTTTCCTGCCGCGCCGCGATCGTCACCACCGGTACCTTCCTGCGCGGCCTGATGCACACTGGCCCGCGCCAAACTCCCGGCGGCCGCGTCGGCGAGGCCGCCGCCATGAGCCTCTCGGCCAATCTCCGGCGTCTGGGTCTGGAGGTCGGCCGCCTCAAGACCGGCACGCCCCCGCGCCTCGATCGCCGTTCCATCGACTTTGACGCTTTGGAAGCGCAACCTGGCGACCCTCAGCCGATGCCTTTCTCCTTTGTCAACGAATATACCGCTGACTGGCGTCCGCCTTTGGCTCAGGTCGGTTGTTACCTCACCACCACCAACGCCTCCGTCCATGATCTTATCCGCGCCAATCTGCATCGCGCACCGATGTACAGCGGCCAGATCGCCTCGACCGGCCCGCGTTACTGCCCCAGCATCGAAGACAAGGTCGTGCGTTTTGCCGACAAGACCGAGCATCACATCTTTCTGGAACCCGAGGGCCTGGACACCGACGAGATCTATTGTAATGGCATCAGCACTTCTCTTCCCGACGATGTGCAGGAACAGCTTATCCGCCTGATTCCCGGCCTTGAGAACGCGCAAATCATGCGCTATGGCTATGCGGTGGAATATGACATGGTCCCCCCCAGCGAGATCTTCTCCACACTCCAGACCAAGAAGGTTCCAGGCCTGTTTCTGGCCGGCCAGATCAACGGCACCAGCGGCTACGAAGAGGCGGCGGCCCAGGGACTGGTTGCCGGCGTTAACGCCGCTCGCTATATAGCCGGACGTCTGGTCGATTTCGTCCTGCGCCGTGACCAGGCTTATATCGGCGTGCTTATCGACGATCTGGTGACCAAGCCGCCCGTCGAGCCTTATCGCATGTTTACCAGCCGTGCCGAGCATCGCCTGCACCTGCGTGCCGATAACGCCGATCAGCGCCTGACGCCCATCGGCCGGGAACTGGGCCTGGTGGAAGACCAGCGCTGGTGCCTGTTCCAGGTGCGCCAAGCTGCTATTGTGGCGGCCGAGGCCATAGCGGCGCAGACGAGTTTTGACGGCCTCCCTCTGTGCGAATGGCTTCGTCGTCCCGAGTGTACTTGGCAAGTCCTGGCCGCCGGGCACGAATCACTAGCCGCGATCTCCCCGGCCATCGGCCGGTTGCTGGAGATACGTGCCAAGTACGAAGGCTACATCGCCCGCCAGGATCGGCAGATCGAGCGTTTAGCCCAGCTTGAAAACAAGCTCATTCCCGCCTGGGTCAACTACGCTCAGGTCGCCGGCCTGCGCAACGAGGCCCGCCAGAAGTTCGGCAAGTTCACCCCGCGCAGCCTCGGCCAGGCCCTGCGCATCAGCGGTATCACTCCGGCGGATGTCACGGTCTTGGCGATCCACCTTGGCCGCGGCGTTTTTTCCCCCTCGCCCCGCACGCGAGGAAACGCTTCGTGACCGACGTCAGCATACTCCACAGACGCCCCTGGCCCCAATCATCTGGCCCGAGCACGGGGCGATGGAGAAAAGGGCCTCAGGTTGCGCGTGCTGCAAGAACCTACACGTGTAAGGGAACGGCGTTTGGGCCCGAACCTCTTCTGTTAACGGCGTATACCTAATATGCTCTTCGCAGCATCGTATACGGGCCTTCAGGAATGACCGCCAATCGCGCCGTCGGCTGCGCCGCCACGTACTCATCAATGAACCGCTGGGCCCGCTCGGTTTCGTTACCAGTGCCGCCCACCGGGTTCACGCACAGTTGCGCCTGTTGCGGCAAACTCAGGCCGGCATTGACCAGACGCAGTTTTTCAATTCCCACGCGTTCCAGAACCCGGGCCTGCATCTGTAATTGCCACTGGTCCTTGGTTACCTGGGACCTGGCCGCAATATCCGCCAAAAACTTCCGCCAATCGTTGCGGTAGTCGAGCATGATCCGCGTATATTCCGCAGACCCGATTTCGTGGCACGCCGACAGCAACAACAGCGTCGACCGTTTTCCCAGCGCCGGCAGGGCCGCAACCATTCCTTTTACGCTCTGGTAGAAGTTCTGGTCCAGCGGAAAACCGCCGGCGCTGGTAACCACAAGGTCGAAAGGCTCGCCGACGACCGCGCTGGTCCATTTCCCAACCTGTTCGCATCCCGCGGCGTGGGCGGCGATCATGTCGCCCGCCCATACGCCCGCCACACGCCGGTCATGCGTGATGGCGACGTTGACCAGGAAATCCATCCCCACCAAGGAGGCGATGCGCAGTGCCTCCTCGTTACAGGGATTGCCTGTCAGGACGCCTTCGGTACTACTCAGATCGGCCATGATCCGGTAGCCGTGGAAGCGCTGCACCGTGTGCAGGTCCACCAGGGCCGGACAAATGCCCTTGCGGCCGCCGGAATAACCGGCCATGAAGTGCGGTTCGATCAGGCCGGTGACGATTCTCAGATCGGCCTTCATGAACAGGGCGTTGACGCTCACCGGCGGATCATTGCTGACGGGCACCAGTCCCGCAATGTCATCGGCGACATGGTCGACGACGCGGACGCGCCGCAGCAGGGCCTGCCCGAGCATTATCTGTTTTTCAGCAGGTGTACTGGGCCGATGCATTCCGGTGGCCACCAGGATCGTCACCTGGCTGTCGGTAACTCCATTGGCATTAAGCACCCGCAGCAGGGCGGTCACGATCGGTTCGTTGGGAACCGGTCGCGTGATGTCGCTGATGGTGATGACTACGCGGCTCGGCTTCTTGCGGCGGACAATCTGTTCCAGCGCCGGCGCTGCGATCGGCGCCGCCAGGGCGGCGTCAAGCAGCGCCGTCGGGTTGGCACAGGCGGGAATCTCCGGCGTTTGAAGAATCGTGGTATTGGCGGGAACGCGCAGTTGCATTGCGCCTTGGCCGTAGCGAAGCGCGACGGTTGAGGATGCGTTGTTTTCAGTCATGATGGCACCGGATACATGATATTGGCGGGGAGTTTGGTTTGCACGCTCGAGCCTTATAATCTATCTCAAAAACCAATGGCTCTGCGGGGCCATTGAGTTCTGAGATAGATACTTATTGATCAGCGGGCCACGGCCTGACTGATCTGGTATAGGTCCCACGTCTGCGGCGCCCAGTGGAAGATCCAGTTTGGCAACTGAGCCGTGGGGGGGGCCAGGCCGGCGGTTTGCCCCGAGGGCCGCGCTGCCGGCGCCACCGACTCCGCGGTCATGGGTTCGGGCTCTGTCCAATGATCGATCTTCCGGTACTGGAACGAGGCGGCGACATATTTGTTGAGGAAATTGTCGGCCTGGAAGGGCGTCAATACCACGTACACGTTGCGGCCCGCCGCCAGGGCATTGCTCATCACGCGGTTCTGGTCCTGCACCAGGTCCTTCCAGGTCTTGCCACGGTAATGATCTTCAAGATATTTCTGGCGATCCAGTTGCAGCGGCGACGGGGCGCTGGTTTTCTCGTCCTTGTTGATGAAACTGGCCCATAGAGCCTTGAGTTGGAATGAATCGGCGGCATACCAATCGGCATCCCCCATGAACTGGAGGTCCATCAGCAACTGCGGAAAAATGTTCACATCGGCAAATACGACCGGCGTGGCCTCCTTGCCGTCTGTCCCCGGCGTTCCTTTGATGTCCTGAAGAACCCGGCGAACCGAATACGCCAGGTTGAGATTCGCCGCGTGCTGGCGAATCAGGTTGGGCAGCGCTACATATAGGCCACTGATGCTGGCGATGGCCGTCAGAATTCCCGCCGCCAAGGGCGCGGCGAACGACCCGCCTCCGGTTTTTTCCCCTTGTCCCGTACCCAGCCAGAGGGTTGGGGTCGATGGGTAAGCAGGCCGGCCAGGCGATTTTTCATCATCCCCCGGTACGCCGGGGCCGGGTTGGGGCAGGGGCGTGCTGATCGGCTGCCCCGTAGCCTCATGCAGCAGGGCAAATCCCGCCGCAATCAACGGCGGAAACAGCGTTAGAAAGAAACGCAGATATCCTACTCCAGGCACCTGCTGTCCCCAATAGTACGATGTATACAGCAGAGCTCCGGGAACGAACCACAGGTTCAGCAGCAGCCCCGCCCGCCAGTTACTGCGAAACAGCAGCGTCAGACCGGCGATTCCCAGTGGCGCAATCATGAAAGCGCCGTACATGTACATTTCTTGAACCGTGAATTCCCATTTTTTGACGAACTCATCCCACCTGAAAGCGGTGCTTTCGTGAGTCGTGTCATAGCCAGTGAGCGTGTGCATGGTCAGCAGGTTATGCAGCACCAGGAGCAGGACCGGCGCCGCCCAGCCTGCCAGCGGGAGGACAGCGCGGCAGTAAGACTGCCAGTGTTTCCAGCGGATCGTCAGCAGTACCGCGGTTAGCAGCGGCGCCAGCAGTAGTCCTTCGCTGTAACGGATGGTTACGGCATATCCCAGGCATATTCCCGCCGTGAGGCCGGTAATAATTCGTCCCCGCGTCCACCAGCAGATCAGCAGGTACATGCCCCAAAGCGTGAATGCCAGGGCCGGGGCGTGGCTGTTGGGAACTTCGGCAAGCTGGAGCGTCGTCTGCCCGCAGGCCAGTACGATCATCGCCAGCAGTCCCAGGAACGATGATGACAGGTGCCGTGTCAGCAGGAACATCGCCAGCACTGCCAGCGATGTACACACCGGGCTGACCGCAAAGGCCCATTCGCGTCCGTGCGACCCGCCCAGCCACATCATCATGGCATACAGAAACGGCACTCCCGCCGGGTACTTGGGGTAGTAGGTGTCATTGGGGGCCAGGACCCACATCGCGCCCACGTAGCTGAAAGGGCTGGGCGGCTTGAAGCCCATATTCAGGTGCCGGGCCATCATTTTGCCGCCCACCAGATACCCGTTCTCATCGATTCCCGGCTTTCCCGGCGCCGGCGCCCACAGGGCCATCAGGAACGCGAAGTAGCCGATGACTATGGCTAGCGCCAGCATGACAAAGAGGCGGTGTTTTCCGGGCCGCTCGTAGCAATTCATCGGCATCAGCTTCAGCAGTCCCGGCCCTGACATCCGTGCCGGCATAAAATAGTTCGGGATCTCCGGCTGATTTTGTGCTGTCACGGCGCCGCCGCTGGCATGGCGTCGCTCTTTCTGGCTGGTCATGACTTCGTTGGTTGATGCCATCCGCTTATCCTGACTTAATAAGTAGTACCGGCGGGGTCTTTTGACGCGCCGCTGGCTTGCGACTGTCCGTGAATGTACCAAGTCCCATCGGGTGGCAAAATCCCCATTTCCGCCGCGCCATAGAAATTTCCCATCATATTTCCGCCGCCGGCGCCGCCACTGGCCCCTTCGGCGGGGCCGCCCCGGCCAATGCCGCCACTATCCGTTCCGTATGAATGTGCCCATTCTCGATAAAAACGCTGTACTTTTCCTGCGTTCCGCCGGTCACCGTGCCGGCCAGATAGACGCCGGGAATATTGGTCTCCATAGTCTGTTCATTGAAAACCGGCTTCTCGTTCGGTCCCACCAGTTCCACACCCGCCAGGCGGCAGAGGCTCATATCCGCGACATAGCCGATCAGCAGCAATACCGCGTCGGCGGCTATCGTCGCCGGCGGCGCCGCGGCTGAATGCAATACTGCATGCTCTGGCGTGATCTGGGTAACACGTGTTCCGAAATGTCCCGAGATCGCCCCCGTCTCCAGCAGGGCATTGATCTCCGGCAGCAACCAGTATTTCACGGACCTGGCATCCAGCGACTCTCGGCGATAGCTGAGGCTTACCCGTGCCCCGGCGCGGTGCAGGCGCAGCGCCGCCTCGATCGCCGAGTTCTTCCCTCCGACGACCAACACCCTGCGCCGAAAGTAATCATGTATTTCGCCCAGTTGATGGCTGACATGCGGCAAGTCCTCGCCGGGGATGCCCAGACGCCGCGGGTTGGCGGTTCCGCCCGTCGCCAGCACCAGTCGTCGGCAGCGATACTGCCGCCGTCCCCGCCAAGGCGCTGTCGTCAGCAGGAACCCGCTTCCGCTGGCCGGCTCGATTCCGACCACCGGCTCGAAAGTCCGCACCGCCAGGTCAAATTGCTCCATCACGCACCGCAGATACGCGAGGTATTCCTCACGCGAGCACTTGCCCTGGTCGGGCGTCTGCAAAGGCACCCCGGCAATAGCGATCCGATCGTTAGAACTGAAGAACCGGGTCTGCGCAGGAAACGATGCGATAGTCTGCCCGATCTGCCGCGCATCGAAGTGCAGATATGCGATTCCCCTCTTCTTGATGGCGGCAGCCAGTTCCAGCCCGATCGGCCCCGCCCCGATGATTGCCACATCTGTTTCCATGTAACAATCATATTAACAAATGCTTACCGCATTGTTAGCGGAGTTGGCAATCTTATTGACAAATTTGGCAAAGGCGTTACCTTCAAGCAGCCTTACGACATATTGACGAAGAGCCACCCAACGGACGGTCCGCCGAACTTCGCTAGTGGTTCAAGAGGTTCGGGAAATCCCGGACCATGCTTACATGTCATATCGGAGCACGACCATGATGCGACTCTTGTTTGCGATATTGTTGTCGTTGCTGTCTGCCTGTCCGTTGTTGGCCGAGGAGGCCGCGACCAAACCCGCCAAATTTCCCATCCCCGATCAGGCCGCTCGAACCAAGGCATCGGCGGTGGCGCAGGATATCTTCGGGACCGACATGCGCAAGGCCGCCACGGCGGAAGATAAAGCGGCTCTGATCGCCAAGGTTGTGCAGGCGGCCCGGGACTCCAAGGGCGACCTGCCTAGCCAGTACGTTCTCTATGAACTGGCACGCGCCTGGGCGGTAACGGCGGGCGATGTCGCCGGTGCCGCAAGCACCATCGATGAGCAAGCGGCGATCTTT
>Ga0316225_1003842_pt1 | contig 11183 bp, 10 predicted proteins | sample TBH18015metaG_FD_206010 | JGI IMG/M metagenome (GOLD analysis project Ga0316225, IMG submission 206010) | Freshwater microbial communities from Trout Bog Lake, Wisconsin, USA - TBH18015 | ecosystem: Environmental > Aquatic > Freshwater > Lake > Hypolimnion/Profundal zone | place: USA: Wisconsin...
GGTAAATTACCCGCAAACCCGAATTAAAGTTGGTGCCGATGATCGGAATCGAACTGACGACCTTCGCATTACGAATTAGGGGGTTTAGTTATATACCAAAATTGATAATTCTATATATAGCCGCATATAACCTCACTATAAGCCTATAATTGTATCTACGCAGCTTTACCAAACACTCTCATTTTTTACGGTTTATGTTAGATGGGTGTTAGATAGAAATGGGTGTTAGAAAGAATTTACATAGAATGGTGAGCCATGCAGCGATTTAAATTCAGCAAGACCGCTTTAAATGCCTTGCAGCACCCCGCAGGTAGAGAGCCAAAGCGTTACATCGTCTACGACACAGAAGTGCAAAAGCTGGTACTTGCGGTGACTGCGGGTAGCAAAGTGTTTTACGTGATCAAGCGGACAGGAGGTACTGTGTCGTGGATCAAACTAGGAGCCTTTCCTGAGTTGACGGTCGAAGCAGCACGCAAACAAGCTGAAACCATTATGGGTGAACTGGTCATTGGCGTAAATCGTCAAGAGGCCAAGCGTCTTCTTAGGAAAGAGCTAACTTTTTCCTCTGTATTTGAAGAATTCCTAGTTAATAAACGCAAGCGGAGAGGCACCCCCTTGGGTGATAAGACTAAGCGTGACTACAGTGACCTCGTGCGGATGTACCTAGCTGACCTTCACAAGGTGAAGCTATCTGAGATTACCCGCTCATCGCTCAAGTTGCTGCACACAATGATCACTCGTAAAAGTCCTGCCCAAGCTGATAAGTGTATGGCGCTGATTAGTTCAGTGTTCACCTATGCGTTAGACAAGGAGATTTTTACAGGAATAAATCCTGCTTCACGAATTCAAAAAAATGAAGCTATTTCTCGTGATCGTTTCGTGACAGCAGGAGAGCTACCTCATATTCTCGCAGCAATTCTCCAGTCATCGCAGCGTGATTTCTTCTTATTGTCTCTGTTTACTGGTGCGAGACGATCGAACGTGCAGTCGATGGCTTGGCGGGATCTGGATCTGCAAGGCGGAGTATGGCGGATACCTCTTACAAAAAATGGTGATCCTCAGAATGTGCCTTTGGGGGAAGAGGCCGTTGCCATTCTTCATGATCGAAAAGAAGTTGCTAATAGTAACTATCGAGATGAACGGGTGCAAGACGATGGGAGAAATGCTTTTGTATTTCCGGGAGCCGGTAAGACTAAACACTTTGTCGAGCCGAAAACCGCATGGGCAATCATAATTCGTCGAGCAAGTTTATCGCGTTTGCTTGATGCAATGATGACTGCGGGGGCTTTGAGCAAGGTTGAACGCGACGAGGCTGATGCAAGGGCGTTAGCGCGGCTACACTCGGCTGAATTAACGTATCACGCCAAGGCTACGAGGGCGGGTATTAACCCCTTAGCCCACGCTATAGAGGATTTGCGTCTACATGACCTGCGTCGAACGTTGGGTAGTTGGCAGGCTATCAACAACAGTAGCCTGGCAATAATCGGTAAGTCATTAGGGCATAAAACGCATCAGGCAACTGCGATCTATGCCCGGTTGAGTTTGGATCCTATCAGACAATCAGTCGTTACAGCTACGGCGTCAATGCTAAATGCTGCTGGGTTAAAACAAGGTGCGGATGTTATTCCTATCCGTCGAGCAAAGAAAATGGTGAGTGCATGATTCAAGAATCAACTTATGTCACGATTGCTAGAGCAGCAGAGTTACTTAAGACGGATGTTGACTCGGTTCTGGTTTCGGCTTTGGATGGTGTGATGACGCTTTACTGGGCATTTAATCAGACAATTCATGCAGAGTTAGTTGGTGTCGAGGGCGGTCGAGCTAATTGTGCAGAGTTAGATGTTCTTGATAGTGCTGGGGGCGACAATCCTATTTTTTTGAATATGCTTTACAGCGAGAAGCGAGAGTTCCCATTTGTACCGTTGACTAAGACTTCTTTGTCGGCGATAGTCAACACTGGGGCTGCGAATGTATCGAATGATCCAATGTCCCTTCCGGATGTTGATGGTTATTGGTGGCAAGCGGTCAGCGATTGCCGTACTGAGTTGCCGAACGCATTAGGTCAAAAGGGAATTTTTGCCAAACTTAGCGATTGCGAGGTGAGTCCCCAGGCTCAAGAAATGCACGCACGTAATCGGAATACGATGCTAGTAATAATGGCTGCTGTATTCAAAGAACACAATATTGAATATGCGAATCGTGGAATAGCGAAGCATTTAGAGGGACTCACTGAACTATTGGGCATTCGTGTGAACGAGGACACAATAAAAAAAATACTCGACGATATTCCTAAAGCCCTCAAAAGCCGCATGAAACCAAGAGGCTAATCCTAATTAGGGTTTTGGTTTTGTAACTTGGCCTATGACCGCTTGTAGATATTTATCCTTATTTCCATGGACGGTATTTCACCGCCTTTTATGGATTAGATAAATGTCCACCACACATAGCATTGAAAAGACATTAGCAACTGCCCGTGACCTGCTGACAGAAGAGGAGGCTGCAAAAAAAATTGACGTAAAAACTGGCACTCTGTCTGTTTGGCGTAGCACTGGCCGCTACAGCCTGCCATTCATCAAAGTGGGGCGCAAGGTGCGCTATCGCAGCTCAGATCTTGACGCATGGATATTAAGCCGCACCAGAGCCACGGGTGCTACAGCATGATTAAGATTCTATCGAGCATGGTTTCCTGCCCAACATCGAATAGCTCCATATGCCGCAACATTCAGGCATATACAAAGGAGCAATCAATATGACGATGGCCGCAGCTACATCTTTGATAACCACCAACATGTTTGCGGCGAGGGTACTTCGCTCGCCTCAGACTATCCGCATCCTTCACTGCAAGAACGGTGAGGCTTTTGGCATAAAGCCAATCAAAATTGGTCGGCTGCTCTTGTGGCCTGCTGACCAAGTGGACGCACTGCTATCTGGACGCGCACAAACCTCACCCAAACACACAAGATAAAACCCGGCCGCAAACAACGCGAGCCGGGTAGGGTACAGACTGATAATCGTATTCTAGTCCTTCTCTCGTCATTTGTGGCGTTTTCTACTTAGGGAAACAGCCATGACACAGCTACAACCAAATACACAGCCATCGGAATACATGATCCGTTTGGTCAATGGGCAAACAGCAAGCTACAAAGGCCGTGCACCAGCCGATCTCAACAGCAAGTACCAGAGGGGAACACTTGCAGAATGCAAGTCTCTCGTCAGGCAAGAGCATGCCAAGACTGAGGGACTTCGCATTTCGGGTCTGTTAGGTTTTAACGCAGACGGTTCGACCACTGACATGCCGCTCCCAGATGGGTGGCCTGTAGCTACACCTAATGTGCCAGGCGAACAAGTGGCCGTTTCACAGCCTACTGAGCCGCCGGTACAAAGCGGAAGTGATCCAGCGATACCAGATCTTGACGACCTGGCCGCAGGTGTGCCTGGTTGGCCACCACCCACACTACACGAGACAGTGCAGCAATCAGCGCTGTCATTAGATGCGGCAATTAAACAGGAGGCAGTAGACGATGACCGCACGGAGGCCGCATCTGGTACTGTACTGGAAGAGAGTGTGGAAAATGATTCGGATTTTATACCTGAACCAGTGTCAACAGATCTTGTTGCAACGAGTCAAACCTCAGTACCAATGACCGATATCGGTGCCGCCGAGAGTGCGCGATTCACCATTATTCGGTACACGACACCAATTGGTAAAAAGTTCTCACGCGGAAGTGACGGTACGCTCATTAAAGAAACAATGGCAGATGGGTATGAGGGCGTGGCCACAATCGTAACTTGCTCGACGATTGAGGAAATGGAGCAAGCATTTAAAGACGCAACTGCCTCTGATATTTTTGTCGCAGGATTACCCGATCAGGAATCGGTAGCTGTCACCAGCAAGTCGAAGCGAGGCATGGGCGAAGTCGCACGTACCAAGAAAGATTTCCCCCATCGCGATGGGCCAGGCGTCTGGTTCATCGACAACGACCACCCGATCGGTATTGACAACGATCAGTTCAGCGCATATGTTCAAGCAGTGCCAGCGCTTGCAGGGGCATCCTACGTGGTCGCTCCAAGCTCATCGGCCTGGATTCATGACATGGCGACCGAGATGCCGTTGAAGGGTGCAGGCGGCCAACACTACGCAGTCACCGTCAAAGACGCATCAGACATACCTCGTGTCACGCAGACTTTGCACCATCGCATGGTTCTGGCGGGTCACGGCAAACCCATAATCACAAAGTCAGGGATAGTCCTGATCAGGTCGCCGGTCGATATAGCCATGAAAACATCCAATCAGCCGCTCTTTCAAAGAGTGACGTTGGGATCGGGGCTGGAACAAAGGAAAGCCGACCATATCGGATCACATCGGGGTGAGGTATTTCTTTTCGACACGCACCTGATCGCTGACCTAAGCATTGAAGAACAGGAACAACTCGAAGAAATTGAAAGCACACTGCTAGGAAGCGTCGCGGATGAGGCAATCACAATCCGAGAAATATGGATAGCTGAGCGTGTACAGAAAGTAGCGGCTAGCAACAATATCGATCGTCAGACGGCCGCTGAGAGACTCCGTACCACATTGACTCAGGGTGCGGCATCTGCGCGGTACGACCTGTTTCCGGGCTTGCAAATTAAGTTTGAAGGTGAATTGGTTGACGTTATCGAACTGCTCGCCGATCCGCTCAAGCATGACGGCAAGCCTTGCGCCGATCCGCTAGAGCCAGACTATGGCAACGGTGTCGGAGTTGCAAAGTTCTTTGCTAACAAGGGTGTGAAACCAACTATCAATAGTCACGCTCATGGTGGTCAGTTGTATTTTCTTCACCCAGATCTTGGGGGTATCGTAGGAAAGCTGAACCAACCCCATCAGAACCCAATAGGACAGCCTGCAGGCAGTGATCGGCCCATCGCCGTTGCCTATGCAAATGCGATGACCAAGGCTGCGTTAATGACTCCCGACACGCCACCAGCAAACGTTGAGGCTCTAGTCGAGGAAACATTAAGCCTATCCATAGTTGAACGTAGAAGAGTGCTTGAAAGGCTAAAGGTCACAACGGGCTTGACACTGGGTACGCTTCAAGATGTTGTAAGTGAGTCACGCGACGGGGAAGACGAAATCGATCACTTATACCTTGCTCGACAAGTGATCGATGACACTGGGCGCGAGAACGTTATCACGAGTGTCGAGGGAGTTCACATTTGGGGCGGCGGCCTATGGCAACGACAGCGCGATCGAGCGGTTAAGTTCATGGTGCAGCAATTCGTAGCGCAACAACCGATCAAGATTTACAAGACTGTCATCGATGGTGTGACCGACGTTTTCAAAACAGAGACATACCTACCAGATCACCAGTTTAATGTAGGGCCACCTGAGACCGTTAACTGTATCAACGGTGAGGTTGCGTTGGTAGGCAGCAAATGGACGCTCTTCCCCCCTAAACGGGAACACTATCGCACTACCCAAATACCCGTTGCTTTCAATTCCACCGCGACAGCGCCCCTATTTGCCCATTTTTTGGAAGAAGTCTTTGCAGGTGATAAGGATTGTGCTGAAAAATGCCGCACCATACTGGAAATGATTGGCTACACGTTGATGTCGCACTGCCGCCATGAGCGATTCATTATCTTGATTGGACGAGGTGCCAACGGCAAGAGTGTGCTTCTCTCAGTGCTTGAGGGGCTAGTCGGGCCTTCAAACGTAGCAGGGGTGCAGCCTTCACAGTTTGATCGATCATTCATGCGCGCCCACCTACTATCGAAGTTGGCAAACATTGTCACCGAGATAAAGCAGGGCGAGGTGATTGACGATGCGAGCTTGAAGGGGATCGTTTCGGGTGAGCCGACCACAGTCGAGAACAAATTCAAAGACCCGTTCAATATGCGCCCGTTTGCAACTTGCTGGTTTGGTACAAACCACATGCCGCATACCCGCGATTTCTCAGATGCTCTCTTTCGTCGCGCACTGGTTGTTAATTTCAACAATGTATTCAAGCCCGAGTTGGGTAATTCAGACCCAAACCTTACTGCCAAGCTTATGGCCGAACTTCCGGGGATATTGAATATGGCACTCGATGCATACGCCGCATCATTGGTGAATGGCTTCACGCTGCCAGTGAGTTGTGTCCAGGCCCGTGAGACTTGGCGCATGGAGGCCGACCAGGTAGCGCAGTTCGTTGATGACGAGTGCGTCCGGCAAGAGGGGTCACGGGTCGCATTCAGTGCGCTTTATGTCAAATACAAAAGGTGGTGTGAAGTTAACAGCATCAACAAGGGTCTGACCTCAAAGTCATTCAGAGAGCGTCTGGACAGACTTGGTTTTGGTAACGCCCGAACATCTGAAGCTAAATATGTCACAGGTATGCGCTTTGCACTAACCGAAGGCGAGTACGGGAGACTCAAAGACGAATGACCGATATGACCGATGTTTCTACATTCCGTAGAGGCAAAAAATATATAACAAGTGATTGATGTAAGTCATTTTCATACATGTTTTCTGTTTATTGGTGAATGTAGGGAAATCGGTCATATCGGTCATGCCAGTCACAAAACATTAGCCCACCACAGAGGAACACTATGACGTCCAAACCAACCTGCATCACCTGCCCAGCATTCCACGTCAACCAGTGTCGAGCTAATCCCCCCACTCACAATGGCTGGCCAACAGTGACGGCAATGGATTTCTGTTGCGAGCATCCTCAAGCTGGACTAACCCACACCATGAGCCTACTAGATGATGCAGGGCGGGCGATGCTCAACCTTTCTTATGTCTGGCAGGATATTCACTGATGTACCACTAGCAACGAATAGCCCGCCAAGCCTCAAAATATTCTTACCACTGGTGGCGGGTCATGCAACGAATGGTGAGATATCCATTGACTCATAGCTATTTGAATCCCAACCCTTCAGAGAGAAACTATGGGTAATCGTAGATCAGGATGGCATGGTAGTCGCGGTGGGCGAGCAACGACTGATTCTGCAAAGCGAATCACTATCGCGGGGATATTAGGTTGGCAGCGGCAACAAGGTATTGGTCTGCATGTCGTAAGCGATACGCTCTGGTCAGTCGTTCACGCTAGGTTGGAGCATCCTGTTGAAATTATTCACACCCGGCATTACCCAGCGGGGGTACGCCGGTATTTTCGATGCGGAATGTGTAATGGTCGCTGTAGCGTGCTTTTCATCAGAGGTTCTGTAATTGCTTGTCGCACATGCCATAACTTGGCCTATCCATCTCAAATGCTGAGCTACAGCCAGCGCAAACTTAAAACGGAATTGGTGAGTCAGTGGCGAGAAGAGTCAACGACATTAAATTGAGTGTGCTGGGTTGCAGCCCGAGGGTGCGTGGGGCGCTGGACAAATCAACGGCAGGGACTCGAATGGTTTAGGCTGGAGGCGTTAGATGCGGCTCTGCGCAAGGGATGATCATCTTTCAAGTCAATTTTGAATACTGTGCTGATGATCGAGCAGCATTATTCAAAATTGACTGCAACAATGGCTCAAGTTTGGCCTGTTGCGGTTAATCCTTAGGGGGCAATGGTCGAAGTGAAGTGATCGTTATCCGTCGTGCTGAGTGCTGAGGCCAAAATGGGAGCTGTGGATAGATTGAGTCTCATCGTAAAATAGTGAGCTGCAACGGGGCAGGAAATTCATGCCCCGCACTTTGCCGAGTTTGTTCAAAAAGGGGAGTAGGATGGTTGGCATGCGAGAAATAAAGGTTCATGTTGGACTAGGCCTGGACAGTGAAGGGATTAGAGATGCCCTAAACTCTGGCAACGATTACGAACAGGAGTCGTGTCTCATGTTTGAGGTGGCGCATGCGCTGATGGACGACCACAAGGATGATCGCGCAGAGATTGATTCTGTCTCAATCGATGAGGTGACGATTGATCCGGCTTATCCTTCCCAAGTTCATCTAGAATTTACTACGTCTTGGAGCGCCTACTTTGGCTGCAGAGATATGAACACGTCAGACGATGAACTCATGAGTGAAAGCGCTACCTATACGAAAGACGGAGACTTAGTCTTTGTCGTTCCGGCTGCGAGGCGCCCGGCAAACGATTGCTGACACTAGTGTTTATGATGGCGCCGAATTGCCCCAATCTGCTTGTTTAAACTGGTCTATTGCTCCGCTTTCAGATACCACGCTGGGTCAACCTTTTCTTATTTTGAGAGTAGGCAACGAATCCTAGCTACGCGGGCCAATTCGGCGCGTGAATGTGGCGGGGGTGCGGACTCATCCAAACTAATCAATCCGACACTTAACGCATCACTAGCTGGAATGCCAACAACGATCATCACCCCACGCGCTGGATCGACCTTTGTGCAGGCTAGCTTGTATGGCACGGTGAAGTTTGCTGATAACGCCTATGCCTATGCCTATGCCTATGCAGGTGTGGTGGGTGAGTTCCGTAGCGGCCCGACACTGGATAATGTCAATACCGGGGTGAGGGTGAAGTTCTGAGGTGTGTGGACAAAGTTTAGTGATTTGTATCGTATTGATGATGCAAAGCTGGCGAGTACTCAGTAAGCACCTCGACTCAACCAATTAAATAGCCAGCATTCAATACGACGCAAAGCCCTTTGCCTTTGGGTGACAATCAGTACGGTGGTGGAACATTACGCTGGCTGCTACGGATGCAGTTGATCACAAATTATTGGGGTTGCGAGGGCGAAGGGATTTCTGGCCTGCTCTAGATGTTTGACTCACTGTTCGCGATCCTCCTTAACTATCACCCAAAATTATAGGGCGACCTTGGATGATCCATAAATTAGCGGAACCGTCGTACAACTTTGTTGATGAACTGCCAAAAATCTCATACAAAACATACCAAGTGCTTGACGCCTCAGTCCCGGTATTGCAATAACTGATAGAAGATGCACTCGGATTAATGCCTTTCGCAGAAAAGTTAGCTTCTAGGTCTGATCTTGATAAAAAATATAAAGCACCATTAGCTGAGCGTGTCATAAATTCAGGTGCAAAGTTTTTTGCACCCTTGATATGGCCATATCCACGAACATCCTCTGATTTGGTTTGACCTGAGTATTGTGACTGCACACGCGCATCAATCAATTGCGTCTTGCCTGTGGCCGATGCACTGGCTACATCCTCGGAGGTTGCGACAAGTTCACTGCGATACCCCTTCACAGCCCAATTGCCTTTTTGTTTACTGACGTTCGAGGACGTGGTGGCCCTACCCTCTGCCAGCCAACCTGTCAGGCCTCCATCAAGTATCGAAATATTATCTTCGCCATATACTTTGAATTGCCAGAGAATACGTAAAGCTTCGCCAATATCAACATGGTTGAGTCCGAAGGGAACAAGCACGATAGGTTTGTCGTTATTCACTCCTGTTGACTGGACGATTTTTTGAAAGTCATCCTGGCTCGGGATCAGGTAATTTACTTTGTTTCCATTGATGACTCGCTCAACTCGAACAGTTGAGAAGTCCATCAGTACAGACCCCTCGATATGACCCCCAAAATCAACCACAATTCTTTTATTCGCTTGTGAGGTTTGATTCTTATTAGGCTGATTTATAAAAGAATCAAAATTAGTAGCAACTTCAACAATCTGGACTTCAGACTTGTTTTGGGCTAGCCAATTTGCTGAAACGAGAGGGCCTGGCAGTGTAAATGCTTGAGCTAAACCCCCAGTGATTACACTTAGAATTCCGATTAAAAATGTCAGTTTAATGTTCACATAAGTTCCTGTAAGTTCGCACCGGCCATGATTTTCCTGAATTCGATATGTACGCCATATCCCTTGTAGAAAGTAAAGGCAACACCCATCTACACAACTATGGCAGGAATTTATTACAACAATATCTAAAGCGATATATAGATTAGAAATCTGACTGCATCATTTTGATACGTGTCGTTTCGCCGAGTCCATGTAAGATAACCGTTTCGTGATGTAAATGGGACACAATGAATCGCTTGCGGTTGATCCATGACAAGTCTTCTGCAATCTCTTGCGATCTCCCAAGGCAAGGCTGGGTATAGATACACTGCAGGAATAAGATCACTCTGTGTAAGTTAATTGCGTTTATAGGTAAATGCTGTTGACTGGGAATTCTCCACTGCAATTTCGTCAACTCGACTCTTCTCAGCCTAGCCTGCATTGCTTGGGTTAGCTGGCCCTCGCGCAGGGGACGGTAACAACTATCGGTGAAACGACTTTTTATAATGGCGCTGACGGTTCTTCTGGAACGGCTACGAATATAGGTGGCACCACGTTCTATAACAACTCAGATGGCACGTCTGGTACGACAAACACAATTGGAGGCACTGCCTTTTATAACGGTTCAGACGGGCATTCAGGCACGGCGACCAGCATAGGTAGCTCCACTTTTTATAACGGCTCTGATGGTTCCTCAGGCACCTCCACTACCATCGGCGGTACAACATTTTTTAATCGCAACTAGCCTGCCTGTTTTAGGCGCACAGGGGGAGGTTCAACTTTCCGAATGAACAGGATTGAGGTTCTGAAGAGACCTCAATCAGCATTTTTAGAAATCCAGTTGAAAAAGTGTGCATGAAGGCGACTCCAAAACCCTTTGCCTTCGGTTGACATTCGGTATGGTGGTGGTGCATAACGCTGCCTGCCACGGACACATTTGATTGCAAATGATTGGGGGTGCGAGGACTGGGGGTTTTCAGGCCTGGTGGATTTGCTTGACTCATCGCTCATAACTTTCCCTTTGTGCAGCCGCTAACGGTTTTGCTTACCTACTGCAACACCACTGATGTAGAGTCCCTGCGCAGCTTTCCCAACTCCCCATGCGGAAAGTAGCAATGTTCCCGTGTTCTTGTCGAAGTAGAAACCAACAAAATTACCGATGATAGGTAATGCCATAAGGGTGATCGCAATCCAAAATCCCCACTTGAGTACAAGATTTACCAAAGCAGTATGTTCGTGGACGATGGCTTTATTATGATGACAGACTATCGCGCCAAAGAAACCGAAGAGTATAGGTAGCATCCATACCCGCAGCGCCCCGCCGCCCATATCGGAATCTAAGTCCGCTCGCGCATGTGCGAGGAACGAATACATGCAGGCTAAAGCGGTGATAGCCACCTTACCTGTAAGACTGGCGCCGCTGGGGACACGCTGATCTTGCACCCAGGCTAATGGTTTCATGGCTTACGTATCCCCTTTCATACAACACTGGTAGAACTGTGCCGGC
>Ga0316225_1003868_pt1 | contig 11131 bp, 10 predicted proteins | sample TBH18015metaG_FD_206010 | JGI IMG/M metagenome (GOLD analysis project Ga0316225, IMG submission 206010) | Freshwater microbial communities from Trout Bog Lake, Wisconsin, USA - TBH18015 | ecosystem: Environmental > Aquatic > Freshwater > Lake > Hypolimnion/Profundal zone | place: USA: Wisconsin...
CTGGATGTATGCTATTTCGCGGCGCGCGGCCAGGGTGCGTTTGTCAGGCGTGGCAAGGCCGCAGCACAACGCATACAAGTTAAAACGCATCATGCCGGTGAACAAATAAGCGTTGTCGCCAGTCGCTCGCACAGCGATGAGAGAACTTCCGCGTTGTTACAAAAGCTGGGCGATTACCAATGCATTAGCATGGGCAGCTCGCTTAAAATTTGTCTGGTTGCGGAAGGCGCTGCACATCTCTATCCGCGACTCGGGCCCACCATGGAGTGGGATACCGCTGCGGCTCATGCCGTGGTGAAACTGGCGGGCGGCAGACTGTGCGATTCGTCGGGTGATGAATTGCGCTATAACAAAGCCGATTTGCATAACCCGGAGTTTTATGTGCTGTCCAGTGAGGATACCTCACTGTTCAAGCTGATTCAGTCCTGACGGGTTACAAACAAGGCAGTTGCGCGAGCAGGGCTTCAGCAGTCTCTTCAATACTTTCATTTCCGCCATTGACCGTAATGTCCGGTTTTGCCGGTGCTTCATAAGCGCTGCCAATGCCGGTCAAGTTAGGCAGCAGCCCTGCGCGGGCCTTTTTGTATAAACCTTTTATATCGCGTTGTTCGCAGACGTCCAGCGTGGTGTCAACGTACACTTCAACAAAATTTTCCGCACCTATTAGTTCCCGCGCCATTTCGCGTTCACGACGGAAAGGCGAGATAAAAGCGGTCATCACAATCAGGCCTGCATCCATCATCAGTTTGGCGACCTCGGCAATGCGCCGGATATTTTCTACCCGGTCGGCATCAGTAAAGCCCAGATCCTTGTTCAAGCCGCCGCGTACATTGTCTCCATCCAGAATATAGGTATGATAGCCTTGTGCATGCAGGGCGACTTCCAGCGTATTAGCCAGGGTTGATTTACCGGAACCGGACAGGCCGGTAAACCAGATCACCCGTCCCTTGTGCCCGTTCTGTTTTTCACGCGTGCTGCGGTCAATGCTGAGCGCCTGTTTGTGGATATTTGCTGCGCGCCTCAGGCTGTGCTTGATCATGCCGGCCGCCACCGTGGTACGGCTGACCTTGTCCCGCAGCATGAATCCGCCCAATATTCTCGATAGTTCGAAGCTATCGCAGACGATGGCTTTGCTCAGCGAAACGCTACAGATGCTGATATCGTTTATCGCCAGCGTGCGGGCCGCTTCGTGTGCCAGTGTGTTGACGTTGTGCTTGATGGTGCGGATTGTGGCGGATGCGCATTGCGTTGCAAGTTCCAGATCATAGCTGCGTCCTATCAGGCCTTCTTCTTCATTCATCCATACCAGCGTCGCTTCAAACTGATCGGTCATCGGTAACGGCTGTTGCGCGAGTGAAATAATATCGCCGCATGCGGCATTAACTTCACTATCCAGCGTCAGGGTGACGGCCTGTCCCCGGCTGGCTGTGTTGAGCGACCCGTCCAGAGCGACGATCCGGCTAATCTTCGCTGTTTGTCCTGATGCGCTGATGCGGATTTCATCACCGGTGCTGACTGAGCCTTGTTCGACAGTGCCCGAGTAAACGAACTGGCCGGAAGCTGTGGGGCTGATGCGCTGAACGAAAAATATCAGCTGCGTTGAGGGGGACTGGACTAACGGCACTGATTCCGGCGCCACTGATTCCAGATAGCTGATCAGCGTACTGTTGCCGCTCTCCAGACTACCGCTGCTGCGCAGCAACTCCAGATTTTGCTGGTGATTCAGCCGGAACTCAGGCGCACCGGCGGATGTGTTGCTATGGACGTTGACCGGTTTGCGCATCAGAAATACCCCTTAGCTTTCTTATAAAAGCGGTTGAATCAGTATGGATTGCACTCTCCTGACGCTCTGAACTGTCAGTATCAGATAACTGATAATTTACGGTGCCATTTACTAAGAGGGGTTGCTGCGAAGTATAGCGGCTCTTAAGCATTTTTTCATATAATCGTAAATTATAGTTCCGTGCAAAAAATAGCGGCAAAGCCGCACGAGTTTAACCGCTTGTCGCCAATGAGCCGCATATTGTTGCAAGTTGCCCGCATATTTTCCAAGCCGTTGCAGGACATATACTGAGCAGAATGCTTTACACTCTCGCTTTGAACAGAACCACGGGTGAACAACCCGCCATGCGGATAATGACGGATAACACACACATGCGCATAGCGCTTGAACTGGCAACTGCGGCACTGGCACTGGGTGAGGTGCCCGTTGGTGCGATTGTGGTGAAGGATGGGCAGATCATCGGGCGTGGATTTAACGCGCCGATCTCGCGTCATGATCCTTCTGCTCACGCCGAAATGCTGGCCTTGCGCGAGGCAGCGCTGCATATCGGTAATTATCGTCTGGTAGACTGCCAATTGTTTGTCACACTGGAGCCTTGTCTGATGTGTGCCGGTGCCATTATGCATGCGCGCATTGCGCGAGTGGTGTATGGCGCGCCGGACTTTAAAACCGGGGTGTGCGGCAGTGCCTTGAATGTGTTTGAAGATTTAGCCACTCCGCATTCCACTCACAACTTACCGCTCGCTACTCAGCAGTTAGTACGTCTGAACCATCATGCCGAAGTGACAGGCGGGGTGCTGGCCGAAGAATGTGGTCTAATGCTGAGTCGTTTCTTTGCCATGCGCCGTTTGCAACAAAAAAACAAGCTGTAGGATTCAGGAAGAAGATAATGAAAATTGTTATTCATATTGCAAGTCAACATCTTGAATTGCTCGATGATGCCGGTCAACTCTTGCACCGCTATGCGGTTTCAACGGCCTTGCAAGGTGCAGGCGAAGTGCCCGGCAGTTTTTGCACGCCGAGAGGCGCTCATATCATCCGTGCAAAAATAGGCGTGGGTTGTCCTGAAAATACGGTATTTGCCGCACGCCGTCCGACTGGCGAAATTTATACGCAGGAACTGGCGGCGCGATTTCCCGGACGTGACTGGATTCTGACACGCATCCTTTGGCTGTCAGGTTGCCAGATCGGCTTTAACCGCCTGGGACCAAACGATACCATGCGACGCTATATCTATATTCACGGCATGCCCGATTCAGAACCCGCAGGCGTGGCTAAATCACATGGCTGCATCAGGATGCACAATACAGATTTACTGGAATTATATGAGGCTGTGCCTGCAGGTACAGCCGTTGAGATCATTGAATAATTTACCGGAAAGAGGCATATGAGCAATCCTTTTAGCATCAGTCTGATTAGCTGGCATGATGGCGAGCCGTTACTTAAATCAGTACGCGAAGCAGTATTTATCCGCGAACAGGGTATTCCGCCTGAATTGGAATGGGACGGACTGGATGAGGCGCATTGCCGGCATGCGCTGGTGCTGAGCCGTCAGGGTGAAGCGATCGGTTGCGGTCGGATGCGGTCTGACGGGCATATCGGGCGCATTGCCGTATTGCCGAAATGGCGCGGTCAGAAGATTGGCACCGCCATCGTTGAGTCCTTGCTGGACTATGCCAGAACACATGATTATCCCCAGGTTTTTGTCGATGCGCAGGTTGATGCCGTACCGTTCTATCACAGCTTCGATTTCGTCGAAGAAGGTAAAATGTTTATGGATGCGGGCTTGCCGCACATCAAAATGCGGCTGTCACTTTCCCGTTAAATAACCGGCCACACTGAAATTCATCACCGCTTCCGGGTGAGAGACGGTGAAGCCGGTGATGATGGCGCCGGTAGCGAATGCCTCTGCAAATATCAGGATGGGGGCCGGAATCAGATAATGATACTGAATCTGCGGCCAGGTATAGTGTGTCAGCCCGAGCAAAACCAGTGTCGTGACCAGCATCATCAGCATGGTGGCTAATGCCGCGCAAACAAAACCATTCAATATCACAAACATAAAGAAATTTTTAGGCAGGTAATGACGAGAAAAACGCAGCAACAGTTCACTGAACAGCATCGGTACGGCCAGCATTAGCAAACCATTCAGTCCCAGCGTTACGAGATCTAAGCCTGAATACAGCCAACTGAGCAGCATGACGACGCTGAGCGCGATAAGCGCGATGTGCCAGCCGAACATCAACAGGAACAGCGTCGAACCGATCAGATGAAAATTAAATCCGGCATGGATGCCCGCATTAAGCTGCCAGAACACCGGCGTGCAGAACATTAATCCTATCATGCCGTTCATCATGCCGGGATTATCCAGCAGTTTTCGCCACGGTGCACCGCGTAGCGCCCGATACAACAGCCAGGCAAAAGCGTAGTTGGCCAGCAGCAGACTATCACCTGAGAATAGCTGTGCCGGCAGGTTCATGGCAGCGGATAGGGCAGCTTTTCAAAGTTCAGTACGGCACCCTGAACTGCGCCCAGATGGATGATTTGTGTATCATGGCTTTCAATCTGCATCACGACCAGCACATCGTAGCCGCCGGCCGGTGACGGGACCGCATTGGCAAGCATGCCGCAGGCTTGCTCGCCAAGGCTGGCGCTGTACACATCTTCACCGGCACGGGCCACAGCATCTACATGAGCCAGATACATGCGTCGCTTGAGTTTGCCCAGATAATGCATGCGCGCAACAATCTCCTGACCCGGATAGCAGCCCTTCTTGAAGTTGATCCCGCCGATCAGATCGAAGTTGGCCATTTGCGGCACGAACTGCTCTTGTGTTTCAGGCTGAATTACCGGAATGCCGGCACGCACGTTAAGCCAGTCCCAGCAGGCGCTGCCGGCGGGTTTTGCCAGCGTCGAGAGTTGTTGCCAGAGCGCAGTTGCCTGATTTGCCGGAATATTGAACTGAAAACGCGACTCACCCAGACTGATCACGCGAGCGTCCATGAGGTCATGAACCGTCAGTAATTCAGTGGCGGAAAGCAAATTTTGTCTGCCGGATAATCCCAGCGAAATCATCTCATTGCTGACATCGGTAATTTTTACCTTGGCACGCAAGACATACATGGAGAGTTTCTTGCGCACGCTTTCAGCCAGTGTGACCGGTAGCTGCAGCAGATAATCCTCTCCATCGCGCCAGATCAAAAATGAGGCCAGCATGCGTCCCTTTGCCGTATTGAAACTGGAATATTGCGCGCGACCGTTGCTGACTTCACGGATGTCATTACTCAGCAGATTTTGCAAAAAAGATTCAGCGTCAGGACCTGATACGCGCAGCAGGGAAAATTGACTCAGGTCGCAGAGTACGGTCCTGTCCCGGGTGGCGGTCAATTCGGCATTAAAATCGCCAAAATGGCGTACCACGCCCTCTTCAATGATTGCGCCCTGTTCAGTGATAAATATTTGCCAGTCAGATTGCATGATGTCCATTCGTGTAGTTAGTTGTTATGCAGTGCGAAACCGGCTTGACGCCACAACGGGAAACTTCCCCGAACTCAGGTCTTCGTAGATAGATAACCAGACTTAATGTCTTGCGTGTGTGCCGCAGGACTGACAGAATCAGCCGTAAATCCTGAGGCGTCTGTTACTTACCTGCCCTTGCCGTTTTGCAGACAATTATTGAAGACATCGTGCCGGTACTTTGTCCATTGTGACAGAATTGCGGCTCAGGTAACTGATTGAACTGTTTGAGTGTGTGCTGCTTGCAGCATATTCCCCGGCCTGCTGGCGAACTGTACTGCTATTTTTAATTTATGGCAATGACGGCGTGCATCAGCTAAACTCTACCGCCATGAAATATATTGCCGGATTCCTGTTGCTCACCCTGTTGACCGCCTGCGATGTGTGGAATAACCCCTATCCGTCAGCGGATGCGGGCAAAGCCATCCTTTACACCGCATTCACCGAACGTCCCAAACATCTTGATCCGGCACAGGCTTACAGCGAGAATGAATATGCATTCCTTGCCAATATTTATGCACCGCCGCTGCAATATCACTACCTGAAACGGCCTTATCAGCTGGTGCCCCAGGCGGCAGACAGCATGCCGGTGATTACCTATCTGGACAGCCGGCAGCGGCAATTGCCGGCGGATGCGCCTGCTGAAAAAATCGCCTTCAGCGTGTATGAAATTCACATCAAACCGGGCATGCATTATCAACCTCATCCGGCTTTCGCACGCGATGCACAAGGATTGCCGGAATACTTTCATCTGAAGCCTGCCGACCTGAATGACATTCACGCGCCGGGGGATTTTTCGCACAGCGGCACGCGTGTCGTGACGGCGGCTGATTACGTATATCAAATCAAACGACTGGCCAATCCCCAGTTACACCAGCCGATTTTTGGCGTGATGAGCGAATATATCATCGGCTTGAAAGAGTATGCACAGACCTTGCAGCAGACGCTGAAAAAACATCCCGATGACTTTCTTGATTTGACGGCCTTGCCGCTGCCCGGCGTTACCGTGGTGAATGAGACGACTTACCGTATCACCATCCACGGTAAATATCCTCAGTTCGCCTATTGGCTGGCGATGCCGTTCTTTGCTCCGATGCCGCCGGAAGCCGAGCGTTTTTATGCACAAGCGGGAATGAAGGAACGCAACCTGACTCTGGACTGGTGGCCGGTGGGTAGCGGACCGTATTATTTGTCGCAAAATGATCCCAACCGGCTGATGGTGCTGTCTAAAAATCCCGACTATCATAGCGAGCTGTATCCGGCAGAAGGGGAAGCGGGTGATTTACCGGCGGGGTTGCTAGCTGATGCAGGTCACCCTCTGCCGCTGACCGACAAGGTCGTATTTACGCTGGAAAAAGAAACCATCCCCTACTGGAGTAAATTTCTGCAGGGATATTACGACGCGTCCGGTATCAGTTCTGACAGTTTTGATCAGGCAATACAGGTGACTGGCGGCGGTGAGGCGAGTGTCTCCGGGGCTATGCAAGCACAGGGAATTACGCTGTCGACTTCAGTTGCGACTTCCACCCTGTATACCGGTTTTAACTGGCTGGACCCTGTGGTTGGCGGCTGTGGCAGGCATATTCCTTCTCCTCAATCCTCCCCTCTCATGGATGAGAGTAAACAAAGCGACTCAACTTGTAATCCGGAGCGGGCGCGAAAACTGCGCCAGGCGATCTCGATTGCCGTGGACTTCGAAGAGTTTATTTCCATCTTCGCCAACGGACGCGGCATCGCTGCGCAATCTCCGATCCCTCCCGGAATTTTTGGCTATCGTGAGGGGGCCGCAGGCATCAATTCTGTAGTGTATGACTGGGTCAACGGTGCGCCTGAACGCAAGCCCCTGACTGCGGCGAAACGCTTGCTTGCCGAAGCCGGCTATCCGGATGGCGTAGATGAAAAGACGCATCAGCCGCTGGTTATCAATCTGGATACCACGGCCAGCGGTGTGGGTGACAAAGCGCATCTGGACTGGATGCGTAAACAGTTCAATCAGCTGGGCGTGCAACTGGTGGTGCGCAGCACTGACTATAATCGCTTTCAGGACAAGGTCAGACGTGGCGATACGCAGATGTTTTATTACGGCTGGAATGCCGATTATCCGGACCCGGAAAACTTTCTGTTTTTACTGGATGGCGCGCAGGGCAAGGTGAATCATGGCGGCGAAAATGCCAGCAATTACAGCAATCCGGAATATGACCGGCTGTTCAATGAAATGAAAAATATGGAAAACAGCCCTGATCGGCAGTTAATCATCGACAGAATGCTGACAATATTACACGATGACTCACCCTGGTTGTGGGGTTATCATCCGAAAAATTATGTGTTGCAACATGGCTGGTTGTATAACGTGAAGCCCAATGTGATGGCGACCAATAAACTCAAATACTGGCGAGTGGATGCCAAGCTGCGCGATGAACGGCGGGCACAGTGGAATAAACCGGTACTCTGGCCGTTGTGGCTGGGCGGCTCTGCGATGCTGCTGTTTGCCTTGTGGATATGGCATGTATTGCGCCAGCGCGAGAACGCCCGCAGCCTGCAAGATAACTCCCCCGTATAATATCCGCATGATTGCATATCTTATTCGCCGCCTGCTATACGCCCTGCCGATTCTCATCGGGGTAAATCTGCTTACCTTCGCGCTGTTCTTCGTGGTAAATACGCCTGACGATATGGCGCGCATGCAACTCGGGGTCAAACGCGTAACGCCTGAGGCCATCGTGCTATGGAAGCAGCAGCATGGCTATGACAAACCGCTGATGATCAACCATGCGGCGGCCGGCGCAAAACAATTCACCAATACCATTTTCTGGCAAAAGTCCGCCAGTATGTTTGTGCTGGATTTTGGTTATTCTGATGACGGGCGCAATATTTCCCGCGAGATCGTGACACGCATGGGGCCGAGTTTATCTATCGCACTGCCGACTTTTCTGGCAGGACTGGTGATTTATGTCAGCTTTGCCTTGTTGATGACGTTGTTTCGCGCAACCGCACTTGATATCGCAGGGGTGACACTTTGCGTCATGCTGATGTCGATATCCGGACTGTTCTATATTATCGGCGGGCAGTTCCTGATCGGAAAACTATGGCATCTGGTACCTGTCTCGGGCTATGGTGGCGGCGGCTTCAAGTTTGTTGTGCTGCCCGTTGTGATCGGCATCATCGGCGGAATAGGTTCCAGCAGTCGCTGGTATCGCGCTATTTTTCTCGAAGAAATCGGTCGCGATTATGTGCGCACCGCGCGCGCCAAGGGCTTGTCCGAACTGCAAGTGTTATTCATTCATGTCCTTAAAAACGCCATGATCCCGATTCTGACCGGTGTGGTGGTGGTCATTCCGCTGCTGTTCATGGGAAGTTTACTGACGGAATCATTTTTCGGTATTCCGGGCCTCGGCAGCTATACCATTGATGCCATCAACGCGCAGGATTTCTCCGTGGTTCGCGCGATGGTTTTTTTAGGTTCTTTGCTGTATATCGCAGGACTCATCCTGACCGATATTTCTTATACGCTGGTTGATCCCCGGGTGCGCCTGTCATGAATTTTATTCCGGTCATTTTATGGAGTGATGCGCTGGTATTTCTGTTGCTGGCCGTGAGTATTGCAGCGCTCTGCTATGTGCGCCGTCATGAGCATTTATTGCTGCCCTGGCGTCGTGTGGCTAAAAGTCGCGTGGCGATGGGATCGCTGCTGGTTCTGTCGCTTTTTCTGCTGGTAGGCGGCCTGGATACGCTGCATTATCGCGTCGCCCTGAATGGTCATTATTCGCCGGAAGTATTGAGCGTGTTCGACAAGCTGGCAGAGCCGCTGCGCCTGCAAACTGAAAAGACCTACTCCGCACCGCTGGCGATGACGCTGTATGCCATGGAAAGTACCACGGATGCAAACGGGCGTGTGGTGCGCAGCTATCCCAGACTGAAATACGGCGGTGTCGCGTTGACGAGTAGTGCGCAGCGGAACGGTGATATTTCAAGACGCGCAACGCTGGGTGCACTGGCAGGCTTGTTCATCGCGGTGCTGGTGTTATTAAGGGTGAAGCGAGGCGCACTGGCTATCGTCATCATCACCGTCCTGATCGGTACGACCGTCAGCCTGTCCTTTGCCTATCATGTGCTGGGCACCGACAAGGTGGGACAGGATGTGCTGTATCTGTCGCTCAAAAGCATACGCACGGGGCTGATTATCGGCACGGTGACAACGCTGGTCACGCTGCCGCTGGCCTTATTCTTAGGCGTTGCAGCCGGCTATTTCCGCGGCTGGGTGGATGACGTGATTCAATATGTTTACACGGTATTAAGTTCTATCCCCAGCGTATTACTGATCGCCGCGGCGGTACTGATGATGCAAGTCACCATAGATACTCATCCCGGCTGGTTCGCAACCTCTGCCGCAAGGGCGGATTTGCGGCTGGTGTTTCTGTGCCTGATTCTGGGCATGACCAGCTGGACAGGCTTGTGCCGCTTGCTGCGCGGCGAGACATTGAAGCTGCGTGAACTGGAATATATACAGGCGGCGCAATCTTTTGGCGTGTCCTCGATGCGCATCTTGTCGCGGCACATTTTGCCTAATGTGATGCACATTGTCCTGATCGCCCTGGTCATGGATTTCTCCGGGCTGGTGCTGGCCGAGGCGGTATTATCTTACGTAGGCGTGGGGGTAGATCCTTCGATGATCAGCTTCGGCACCATGATCAATGGCGCCCGCCTTGAAATGGCACGTGAACCGATGGTGTGGTGGTCGCTGGCAGCCGCCTTCAGCTTCATGCTGGTGCTGGTGCTGGCCGCCAACCTGTTTGCCGATGCAGTGCGCGATGCGCATGATCCAAGGCTGAACCGGACTTAACCAAAAAATCAGATTGCCCTCTCATGCGCGTCCCGCCCTAGCTGATGCTTAGCTGACGGCCTTGATGCTCACCACATCGCGCCACGGGCCTACCCGTTTGTCGTGCAACAGGTGCCTTGTATTGCCAGTTAACACCTGAGCCCGCAACAGCGAACGGCGTATTGTCGATAGTATCCGGTTCAGTGTTGATGACAAAAAAAGTAAAGCATCAAGTCGACTCACCTGTTCAGGTTCACTGAGCATACTGACAATGTGACAGAGATCTCAATGGGAAGTACACACTTCTGGCGGAAAGGACAGACTTCTCGTCGGAAAGTGCAGACTATTCAGCGGGAAGGACGTTCTTTACGTTGTGAAGGATACGTTTCCCGTCGGGAAGGACACGGTTTTCGCTGAAAGCACACAGTTTTCGCCAGAAACACACGCTTCCCGCTGGATACTCACGTTTTTCGCTGGAAGCACATGCTTTTCGCTGGAAGCACACGCTTTTCGCTGGAAGCGCACGGTTTTCGCCAGAAGCACACGCTTCTCGTCGTCAAAAATACGTTTCACGTCGTGAAGGACACGCTTCCCGTCGTCAAAAATACGTTTCCCGACGTACAGAATACGACTTCAAACGTACAGAATACGACTTCAAACGTACAGGATGCGACTTCAAACGTACAGGATACGACTTCAAACGTACAGGATGCGACTTCAAACGTACAGAATGCGACTCCAAACGTACAGAGTACGACTCCAAACGTACAGGATACGACTTCAAACGTACAGGATACGACTTCAAACGTACAGAGTACGACTTCAAACGTACAGAGTACGACTTCAAACGTACAGAATACGACTCCAAACGTACAGAGTACGACTTCAAACGTACAGAATACGACTCCAAACGTACAGAGTACGACTCCAAACGTACAGAATACGACTCCAAACGTACAGAATACGCTTCACGTCTGACAGGAAACACTGCACGTTTGGAAGGAAACACTTCA
>Ga0316225_1003873_pt1 | contig 11117 bp, 7 predicted proteins | sample TBH18015metaG_FD_206010 | JGI IMG/M metagenome (GOLD analysis project Ga0316225, IMG submission 206010) | Freshwater microbial communities from Trout Bog Lake, Wisconsin, USA - TBH18015 | ecosystem: Environmental > Aquatic > Freshwater > Lake > Hypolimnion/Profundal zone | place: USA: Wisconsin...
CAGCATGGCGTTGGCGGCGTACTTGGTGAGTTCGGCGCTGCGGATGTCCATCACGATCAGACGCTCATGGTGGCGCTGGAACGGCGCGTAGAGTGCCCGCATGTTCAGCGCAGCCTGTTCATCGTCACAGCCCAGCACAATGCGGCCCGGGCGCATGAAGTCTTCAATGGCCGCGCCTTCCTTCAGGAACTCGGGGTTGCTGACCACGCTGAACGGCGTGTCCACTCCGCGCGCGGCCAGCTCTTCGGCAATGGCAGCGCGCACCTTGTCGGCCGTGCCCACCGGCACCGTGCTCTTGTCTACCACTACCTTGTAGTCGGTCATGTGGCGGCCGATGGCGCGGGCCGCCTGCAGCACGTATTGCAGGTCGGCGCCGCCGTCTTCGCCAGGGGGCGTGCCCACGGCAATGAACTGGATGGTGCCAAAGCGGGTGGCAGCTTCGATGTCGTCGGTAAAGTGCAGGCGCCCGGCCTTCACATTGCGCGCCACCATCTCGTCCAGGCCGGGTTCCCAGATCGGTAGCACCGCCCGTTTGAGCGCCTCAATCTTGGCGCTGTCGGTGTCAAAGCAGATGACGTCATTGCCCACTTCCGACAGGCAGGTGCCGGTCACCAGGCCCACATAGCCGGTGCCGATTACAGTGATTTTCATAGGGGTGTCAAAGCGTGTGAAAAATGCAATGCTCTGACAAAACCGTGAAATCCTGATGACATAGACGTGTCAATTTGCACCGTCACACTGCCGCCAGCCAGGCGCGTCGCCGCGCCTGTATCGCCTTTAGTAGCGTTCGGGCACGTACATCTCGCCTGGCACCGGCAGGCGGGTGTAGTCCTCGTTGCGCACACGGGCCGGCAGCACCACGGCGTCATGTTCCACCTCGGTGTAGGGAATCTGGTCCAGCAGATGCTGGATACAGTTCAGGCGCGCGGTCTTCTTGTCCACCGCCTGCACCACCCACCAGGGCGCTTCCGGAATATGGGTGCGCTCCAGCATGATCTCTTTGGCCTTGGTGTATTCCTCCCAGCGCACCCGGCTTTCCAGGTCCATGGGGCTGAGCTTCCACTGCTTGAGCGGGTCGTGGATGCGACCCAGGAAACGCGAGTGCTGCTCCTCGTCGGTGATCGAGAACCAGTATTTGATGACCTGTATGCCGCTGCGCGCCAGCATCTTTTCAAACTCGGGCACGGTACGGAAAAACTCTTCGTATTCGTCATCCGAGCAAAAGCCCATGACGCGCTCCACACCGGCGCGGTTGTACCAGCTGCGGTCGAATAACACCATCTCGCCGGCGGCCGGCAGGTGCGACACATAGCGCTGGAAATACCACTGCGTGCGTTCGCGGTCATTGGGGGCGGGCAGGGCGGCCACACGGGCCACGCGCGGGTTCAGGCGCTGGGTGATGCGCTTGATCACGCCCCCCTTGCCGGCCGCGTCGCGCCCTTCAAACAGGATCACCACCTTGTGCTTGCTGGCCACCACCCAGTCTTGCAGCTTGACCAACTCGCCCTGCAGGCGAAACAGTTCCCGGAAGTAATTGCGACGGGCCAGGCGCTCCGTTTCGCTGCGCGGTTTGCCGGTGGCTTCCAGCTCCTCCATATTGCGCTCTTCGAGCTCCATCTCCAGCTCTTCGTCGTAGCTGTCGAGCAGGTCTTCGCGCATACGGCGCATCATTTCTTCTTGTTGTTGTAGTAGTTCGTTAGGGACTGTCATGGGAGGCGCCTTGTTTGGTTTGAAGCAATATATTCAAGCATGCTGAAGGAGTATTTCAATCATATGACAGTTGTTTGTCGGTTTCGTCGCTTGTCGATTTCGCCATCAGCTCTTGAGGGTGAAGCGGGCGACCAACTGCACCAACTCCTCGGCCTGGCTCTGCAAGCTGCGGGTTGATGCCGCCATTTCCTCCACCAGAGCCGCATTTTTTTGCGTCGCCTGATCGATTTGTGCCACCGCCTCGCCGACCTGCGCGACTCCGTTGGCCTGTTCGTTGCTGGCAGCACCGATTCCACCCATGATGTCGGTGACCCGTTCAATGCTGCTGACAATGTCCGTCATGGTGCTGCCGGCCTGGTCCACCAATGTGGTTCCCTGCGCCACCCGCTCCACGCTGGTGGTGATCAGGCTCTTGATTTCCTTGGCTGCCTGCGCCGAGCGCCCGGCCAGAGAGCGCACCTCCGATGCCACCACCGCAAAGCCCCGCCCCTCTTCACCGGCGCGGGCAGCCTCCACCGCAGCATTCAGTGCCAGTATGTTGGTCTGGAAGGCAATCCCGTCGATCACGCCGATGATGTCGCTGATTTTGCGACTCGACTCCTGGATACCCCTCATGGTTTCCACCACATGCCCCACGACCTCACCACCCGCCTTCGCCACCGTGGTGGCATGGGCCGCCAGCTGATGGGCGTGGCGCGAGGCATCCGCATTTTGTTGCACGGTGGTGCCCAGTTCTTCCATGCTGGCCGAGGTCTCCTCCAGGGCGCCGGCCTGTTGCTCGGTGCGGTTGGACAGGTCCAGATTGCCCTGCGCGATTTCTGCGCTGGCCGCGGCAACGGCCTGCGAACCTTCCCGCACATGGGCCACCAAGCGTGATAAATGGGATTGCATGGTGCCCAGTGCGGTCAGCAATTGCCCGATTTCATCCGAGCCGGTACCGGTGATGGCGTGGCTCAAATCGCCACTGGCCACTCGGTCGGCGACCTCAACCGCCGCCATCAGTGGGCGGCTGATCCGGCGACTCAGCCACACCGCCGCCACCATGCTGAGTGCGGTGATCGTCACCATCAGCGTGTAGGAAAGCATGCTTGCCGAGCTCGCCCCGGCACTGGCCGCCTGAGAAACCGATTTTTCCTCCAGCGCCAATTGCTTTTTCAAATCTCCCAGCAATTTCCCGGTTACGCGGTCCGCACCATTGGCGGATTTGTCACCTGCAAGATAGTCATTGCCGGCCTCCTTGTAGGCCGCAAAGGCTGCTCCATAGCGGGCCTCAGCCGTCTCCAGTTCCTTGGCGAGCGCAGCCACCATGTCCTTGGCCGGCGCCTGGGTGACCAGGGATTGCAGCAGTTGCAAGTCGTCTCTGACCTCCTTGATTTTGGCCTCGTGCGCGTTCCAGTATTCCTCGCGCTTTTTGTCGTCCTTGCCGCGCAGAAGCACGTTTTTCCATTCCTGCACAGCGGACGCAAAGTCGGTTCCCGACAAGGACGCCATGCGGTGCGATTCCGTGGCATTGAATACGTCATGCGCATAGACGTCTACCGCGTGATTGACCTGGAACAAACCGTACATGCTGCTTGCAAACAACAGGCCCAGTGACAAGGCAAATGCCAGTGGCAATTTCAGGCTGATTTTCATTGCTTGCTCGATTTCATTGGTTCGCTGCAGGTTCTGCAGGGAAATTTATTAGGCGATTTGTTTGTGACATGGGGATGAAGCAGTGCATTCAGTTCGCCACTGCGCTTGCCCGGTCCTGCCGCAGCCCATGGTGGGGCGCCACACAGGGCACCCGCATGACAAAGGCGCTGCCTTGGCCCACGCTGCTGTGCAGCACGATGCTGCCACCCAGGGTGTTGTGCACCAGGTTGAAGACAATGTGCAGGCCCAGGCCGGTGCCGCCCTGGTTGCGCTTGGTGGTGAAGAAGGGGTCAAACACCCGGCCCAACAGATCGGCCGGAATGCCGCGGCCGTTGTCGCGTACCGTGATTTCCACATCCTGACCTCGGCGCGACCCCAGCACCTCGATTTGGCCGCTGCCGGTTTCTTCAAAACCATGCAGCAGCGCGTTGAGCACCAGATTGGAAAGAATCTGAGCCAGTGCACCGGGGAAGCAGTCCATCGCGATGCCTGGCTCCACCTGCTGCACCAGTTCCACGCTGCGGTGCTTGAAGCGGGGCCCCAGATTGAACAGGATTTCAGCGACGGTCTGCTGCAGGTCGAAGTTGCGCCGGGTCTCGGAGGTCTGGTCCGCTGCCACCTGTTTGAAGCTGCGCACCAGGGCCGCTGCGCGTTCCATATTGTGCAGAATGATGCCACTGGCCTCGCGGCTGCCATCCACAAAGGCCTGGAGATCGGCCTTGCGGATCTGCTGGCGCTCCAGCAAACCGCCAAAAGCATTTACCTGTTCGCTCAGATGGGAAGCGGCGGACAGACTCACGCCTATGGGCGTATTGATTTCATGGGCCACGCCGGCCACCAGTGCGCCCAGCGAGGCCAGCTTCTCGGCCTGCACCAGATTGTCCAGCGCCACCTGCAGTTGCTGGTATTGGTGGGTCTGGATACGGGCCAGGGCGAGCAACAGGTCGTGCATCTCCAGCACCTTGTAGACATCGCCCGGATAGGCGACGGCCAGCGGCTCGTTAAAGCGGTCCCTCGGGCGCTGCAAGGCAGTTTCTGCCACCGCTGCAATGCTGGCATCGGCAGTTACACAGAGCGGTGCGGAAAACTCATCGCGCAGCAAGCGCTCCAGCGGGCGGCTGAAGTAGACCTCGCTGCGGTAGGACTGGCTGAACACTTCCAGGAAGCGGTTGCGCGACATCAGCGCACGCAGTCTGCCCTGCGCGTCCTGCACCACCACGCCGGGGATCAAGGCATCGGAGGCAAACAGGGCGTGTACCTGTTGGCAGCGCATTTGCAGCGAAACCGAGCACTCGAAGGTGGGCAAATCACCCACCACGGCGGCCGGTGCGGTATGCGCTTCAGTCGGCTGCGTCAGCATGGTCGGCGTGGTCGGTCGCGTCGCTGTGCAGGTTGCGAATTTCCACAAAGCGGTCCAGGTTATCCAGCATCAGGTCCACCAGTGCAGGGTCGAAGTGCCGGCCCGATTGTTCGCGGATATGTGCCACCACCCCTTGCAGCGGCCAGGCTTTCTTGTAGACCCGCTTGCTGAGCAGCGCATCAAACACATCCACCACCGCCGTGATGCGCGCCGTGATGTGGATGCCCTCGCGCAGCTTGCCCTGGGGATAGCCCGAACCATCCCACTTCTCGTGGTGCTCCAGCGAGATCAAGCCGCCCAGACGCAGGATTTCGCGCTCCGAGCCCTGGAACAGCTCGTGGCCGATCTCGGTATGCCGCTTCATGGTGGTCCACTCTTCGGGGGTCAGGCTGCCGATCTTGTTGAGGATGGCATCCGAAATGCCGATCTTGCCCACATCGTGCATGGGCGAGGCGTGCTTGAGGATGGTGGCATCGTGGTCGCTCAGGCCGGCCAGTTTGGCCAGCAGGCGCGACATCTCGGCCACGCGGCGCACATGGCCGCCGGTTTCCTTGGACCGTGTCTCCACCGCACCGCCCAGGCGGTACACCAGTTCGCGCTGGGTTTCCTCCACCTCCTCACGCAGCTGCAGGTTCTCGAACGAGATGCCGGCATTGCGCGAAAAAAGCTGTATCAGGTGGTGGTCAAACTCGCTCATGGGGCGCACGCCCACCAGATAGATGATGCGGTCCAGGGTGGCACCGCTGCGAAATACGCCGACGAACTTGTCGTCCCAGAATTGCCCGGCGCCGGTCTGCAATGCTGCCTGCAGGCGCGCATGGGCATCGGGCGGCAGCAGCTCCAGCGCAGGGCGCCCTTCGCTGCCGATAAAGGCGCCAGTGGCGGCCACCACGTGGATCTCGCCCTCGCCCTTGCGCTCCAGTGCCACGCCGCCGTTGGGCCCGCCCGGGCTGGCCATCGAGCGGGCAAAGAAGCCACCGCGCAACTGCAGCAGCGTATCGAGCTGGCGCAGCACACCGGCTGTCAGCTGCTCCAGGGATTCGGTGCGAAACAGGTCGGCCGACGATTCAATGATCTGTTCCAGACCGCGCTTGTTTTCTTCGATGATGCACAGGTCGCGGTAGCCGCGCAGGCAGGCGTGCATCAGCGTGAACAGCTTGCGCGCCGTGAGCTCCGTCTTCTCCTTGTAGTCGTTGATGTCGTAGCGCGAAATCACGTCCTGCTCCGGCGCCGATCCGGGCTGACCGGTGCGCAGCACGATGCGGATGCGCCGGTTTTTGAGGATTTCGCGCACATGCTGAACCACGCCCAGCCCGGCAAACTCATCTTCCATCACCACGTCCAGCAGCATCATGGCGGCGTCGGGGTTGGCCAGGGCCAGGGCCTTGGCTTCGATGCCGCTATAGGCCCCCAGCAGCGCAATCGCGCGGCCTTCAAAGCGGAAATCGCGCAGCGCCATGCGGGTCAGGTCGTGTACCGAGGCATCGTCATCGACCACCAGCACCTTCCAGGGCAGCAGGGTCTGCTCGGGCGCGGCCGGGGCCAGATCTTCCGTGAAGACCAGGAAATCATCCGTATCGTTGGAATTCATGGGGTCATGCCGCCTCTGTAAAAAGCCAAACTGGCTGAAAGTTGTTGGCGCCCCGCGCGCTCATGCCACCACCTGGGGCGCAGTGGCCGGCAGGTTCATTTCAAAGCTGGCGCCCTGTCCCAGCGTGGAGCGGATGGCAATCTGGCCACCCAGCACCTTGGTGACGATGCGGTGCGACACCGAAAGCCCGAGACCCGAGCCACCGCGGCCCAGCTTGGTGGTGAAGAAGGGGTCGAAAATTTGCCCCAGGTGTTCGGGCGCAATGCCGGCGCCGTCATCGCTGAACGTGACGATGACACGCTCTTTGCCCAGCCTGTGTGTGCGCACCGTGATCAGGCCCGAGGCGCGGTTGTCAAAACCGTGGGCCAGCGCGTTGGTAAACAAATTGATGATGACCTGGCCCAAGGGGCCGGGATAGCTTTCCATGGCGATGTCGGCTTGCAGGTCCAGGCTGAGCCGCACCGCCGCGTGCTTGAGCTTGGGTTTCAGGGTGTCGATGACCTCGTTGAGCACCTGTGCCAGATCGAAGCCCCGTCGGCGCTCGGAGGCCTGGTCGACCGCCACCTGCTTGAAGCTGGAGATCAGGGTCACGGCCCGGTGCAGCGAGCGCAGGGTCAGTTCCGAGCCTTCGGCGACGCGCTCCATAAAGTGTTCAAAGGCCGAGCGCTTCATGCTGCCGGCGCGCACCGTTTGCTGCATCTGGGCGACCTCTTCCGACAGGCTGCTGGAGGCGACCAGGGCGTTGCCTATGGGGGTATTGAGCTCATGCGCCACGCCAGCCACCAGGCTGCCCAGGGAGGCCAGCCTGTCGGACTGTATCAATTCATCCTGTGTGCGCTGCAGCGTCTGCATGGTGTGCAGCAGCTCCTGGTGGGAGTGATCAAGGTCGCGGGTTCGCTCCTGCACCCGCTGCTCCAGTTGGCTGTTGAGCAGCAGCAGCTCGGACTCCAGGGCCTTGCGTTCGGTCACGTCCACCGACATCGTCAGCACACAGTCCTCACTGCCATAGACAAAGCGCTCGGACGACAGCATAAAGACCCGGATCTGGCCGTTGCTCATCCGGAAGCTGACCTCGTAGCCGCTGACGCGACCCTCGGCATTGAAGCGGTCCAACCAGCCCTGGCGTTCCTCCAGGTTCTTCCAGAAACCCAGGTCGACCGAGGTCTTGCCCAGCACCTCCGGCTCCTGCAGCTGAAATTGCCGCTCCCAGGCCGGATTGACGCGAACGTAGGCACCGCTCTGCAGATTTCCCACCGTGATGGGCAGCGGGCTGGCCTTCAGGATTTGGGTCACGCGCAACTCGCTGAGCCTGGTGCTTTGCTCCTGCGCCGCCATCAGGGCCGACTGCTCCTTCAGGCCGGCCAGTCGGGATGCCAACAGGCCCAGCATGCCTTCGATGGCCAGACGCAGGCTCTCCAGCTCGCCGCGAAAGTGCATACCCTGCATGCCCTGCGGTTGCTCCTCGGCGCCGGCCATGACGGCAAAGCTCTCTATGCGTTGCAGCGGGCGCAGGATGGTGCGCCACAGCGCGTAGTACAGCGACACCACCAGCAAGATATCCATGACCAGAATGCACGCCAGGGTTTGCAGCAGAAACTCCCGCAACTGCGCATCAATAAATCGGGTGCTCGCAAATACGCGGATGCTTCCCACCAGGCGCTGCTGCATTTGTACGCCGCGCTCGGAACGCAGCAAGCCATTGCCATCGAACGCCGCTTTGCTGCGCAGCGATTCCCAGTTGCTTCCCCGTAGCCGCACATCCAAGCTGCGCGCGTCTTTGCCGCTGCGCGCCAGCACCAGACCCGAGACCGAGTCGAACTTCATCGCGCTGTCCAGAATCGAGTCGATCTGCTCCTGATCGAAATTCCACAGCGGCAGCGCCACAGCCGCCGCCAGTTGCTCGGCACTGTAGTCCAGCTCCTGCTGCAGTTGTTGGTACCGCTGCAGCTTCTGCATGCGGAAATTGATCAGGCCAAAGGCCACCGAAAACACGGTGACCACCATGACCAGCGCGACGATGACGGTGACAGCGACCGAGAGGCGTGCGGGCTTCATGGCGTGGACCGCCCGCTCAGGGCTTTTTCGCCGGTTTGCCAGCGGCCTCGAAATACCTTTTGCGCAGGGCGGCCGTGTGACCGGATTTTTCGGCGGCGGCAATCGCCTGGTCTATCTCCAACAGCAGGGCCTCGGCCCCGGGGTGCTCCCTGCCGATCAGGAAATGCAGCTGTGGGCCCTTGGCCCAGGCCGGGCGCATGGATTTGAGGTCGGACTCATCGGGCCAATGGGCGATCGCGCTTCTGCCGCCCACGATGTATTCCAGTTCTTCCACCGCATAGTCGCAGTGCCCGGCCTTGAGCTTGAGCAGCATTTTTGCGTCATCGGCGGCACCGCGGTCCAGTGTGGCGGCATCCAGGTCGTAGTGTGCGTAACTGTAGTCGCGCACTCCGCAACCCTTGAAGCGATCCAGGTCCCGCACCGTATGGATTTGCAACGCATCCAGCAGTGAGTCCGCTTTGTAGAAGAGCTGTGGCGACAGGGTGTGATAGGGCGCTGAGTAGAGGTAGAACTTGCGTCGCTCGGCATCGTCATAGGCATCAATCGCCAGGTCGATGGCGCCCGACTTTACGTCCTGCAGGCAGCGCGCCCAGGGCAGGGGGCTGACCGTGAGCTTGCGGCCCATGTGCGTCGCTATCTGGCTCAGCAGCTCATAGCTGAAGCCGCCCACCGGCGCTCCCTGCACGAACAATACAAAGGGCGGTGTATGGCTGGCGCAGGCGCTAAGCAAGGGCTGGGCCCCTGCAGCGCCGGCCCCGGCCAGCAGGCAAATCAACCAGCCTATGGCGCGCAGACACTGGGTCAATAAAGGGTTTTGCATGCCAGGATCCGCCGGGGTGAATGGGTTGCCAAGGGTATTGCGCTGGCATGTCATTTCCGTGTCGCCGTTTACGCCTTGCCATTCAACGGGCGGTATCGTTTGCAAGGCTTGTACCGCAAGGACTGGAGCACTTTTCAAGGCGCCATGACCTGCGCGACAGGGCGCATCTTTAAGACCGGGCACGTCGCTCCACAAAATAGCTGCTGCCCGGGGTTTTTTTGGCCTGCTTCTTGGCTTCCACCAAGCGGCTTGAAATCTCGGACGGCAGTTCGTAGTCGCCAGGCGCGATGCGCACCAGACCGGCCGAAAGGCTCACCAGGGAGTGGAACACTTCCACGCCCTGGCGGTTGTTGGTGACCAGGCCACCGGCGGCCAGATGTTCGGCTCTGAAGTGCCGCTGCACGGCCAGGTCAAAGTTTTGCAGGGCACTTTGCACCCGCCGCTCCCAGTCCGTAGACGAATAGACCATGACAAAATCGTCGCCACCAATGTGACCCAGGAAATCGCTGCCATCGTGCAGCTCGGCCTTGAGCACGCTGGCTGCCAGCCGTATGACCTCGTCACCGGCACTGTAGCCGTAGACGTCGTTGAAGGCCTTGAAATTGTCCAGGTCGAAATAGCCCACCACAAAGCGCGTGTGGGTCGACAAACAGCACTGGATGTGCTGGTCTATGGGCACATTGCCGGGCAGCAGGGTCAGCGGATTGGCATAGCGTGCCGTCGTGATCTGCTGTTCGAACACCGCCTTGATCAGGTCGGTCATGCGGCCCACGCCCAGATAGCGGCCGTTCTCGGTGACAAAAAAACCGTCCATCAGATGCTGGTCGTTCAATTCTGCCACCGCCTGCGACATGCCCAGCAGGGTTTCCGAAACATCAAAGATCAGGGGATGGGGGTCCATGATCTCTATGCAGGACCGGCGTCCGGTGAGTTCATGGAAGAAGCCTTCGGTGCCCCGGCGCAGGATGTCCAGCGAGCGCAAGACACCGATCACGCGGGTGTCCTTGTCCACCACCGCCAGGCAATTGAGGCCGGGATCATCGTGAAATTTGCGCACGATCTGGTTCGATGTCTGGTCGGCTGTGACCGGGGGCAGACGGCGCGTCAACGCGCCTGCATCCAGGCTCTGGGCCACAAGCGTCGAAGCCTGGCCGGTTTCCTTCAAGGTGCGTGGATGGGGCTGCGCCATGGTCTCAGGCTTCCAGCGTTGCGCTGCGCAGGCCGCTGCGGTAGTCTTTGATCCAAGGTGGCAGCCGCTCCAACTCCATCGGTTGGGCGATAAAGAATCCCTGTCCCTCGTGGCATCCCATGGCCTGCAAGGCATCCCAACTGGCACGGTCTTCAATGCCCTCGGCCAGCACCCGCAGGCCCAGGGTCGCGCCCAACTCGGCAATCATCTTGGCGATGCGACCGCCGCCGCTGCCGCCCAGTTGACGCACAAAGGCTTTGTCAATTTTCATGCGGTCCAGCGGCAATTGCTCCAGATGGCTGAGCGAGGAATAGCCGGTGCCGAAATCATCGATGGAGACTGCAATCCGCTGCGCACGCAATTTGTTGAGAATTTCCCCCACTGGGCCCGAACCCAAAATGGCGACGGACTCGGTGATCTCCAGTTCCAGCCGATTGCCATCCAGCCCGGCGGCCTGCAGCGCACCCATGACGGTGCCAAAAAAGTCTGGCGTCTTGAACTGCTCCATCGACACATTCACCGCCATGCGCAGCGGCGCCAGGTCCTTTGCGATCAGCTCCTGCATCGCCCGGCAGGCCACCTGCAGCGCCCAGGCCCCCATGTGAATGATCAGCCCGGATTGCTCCGCCACCGGGATGAAGCGGTCCGGCGGCACCAGGCTGCCATCGCTCAAGCGCCAACGCATCAGGGCCTCCAGACCAATCAGCGCACCGTTGGCCAGATCGATTTGCGGTTGGTAGACTAAAAACAGGTGCTG
>Ga0316225_1003875_pt1 | contig 11106 bp, 10 predicted proteins | sample TBH18015metaG_FD_206010 | JGI IMG/M metagenome (GOLD analysis project Ga0316225, IMG submission 206010) | Freshwater microbial communities from Trout Bog Lake, Wisconsin, USA - TBH18015 | ecosystem: Environmental > Aquatic > Freshwater > Lake > Hypolimnion/Profundal zone | place: USA: Wisconsin...
ATTGTCTTCCTGGTCTGCCTCATCACCTTCCTCATGCGTCGCGACCATCTCAAGTCGGAGAACAAACTGGAGTCGCTGGTCAGCCGCGAGTCCAGTTTCCTGTTCAACAACATGATCCTTCTGGCCGCCTGCATCACCGTACTTTGGGGAACGCTCTTCCCGCTTCTCTCCGAGGCGGTCACCGGATCCAAGGTCACCATGGGAGCGCCCTACTACAACCGAGTCAACATCCCCATCGGCCTGTTCCTTCTCTTCCTCACCGGACTGGGCCCGCTGCTTGCGTGGCGCTCTACTACGCTGCGTTCCATCCGGCGTAACTTCGTGCTACCCGCCGTTGCCATGGCCGCCACGGCCGTTGGTCTCATGATCGCCGGCGTGCGTCCCTGGACCGATGGCGACGACATGCAGTCCACCCTATTTTCGCTGGTCGCATTCACGCTCTCCGCCGGAGTCATTACAGCCATCCTCGAGGAGTTCATCCGCGGAGCCTCCGTCGTGCGTACCCAAACAGGCAAAAACCTGCTCTCCTCCGCGCTTCTTCTCACCCATCGCAATACGCGACGCTACGGCGGATACATTATCCACTTCGGCATTGTCGTTATGTTCATCGGTATCGCCGGTGGCGCCTTTAACCAGGCGCGCGAGATGGAGATGAGCTACGGCGACACTATCGCCATCGGCCCCTATCGTCTGGTCTGTCAGAGCATCACACAGGACAGCAAGCCGGAGTATGACACCGACTATGCCGTGCTCAATGTCTACCGCGGTAACAGCTATGTCACCCAGCTTGCACCGGAAAAGCGCACCTACTTCGCCGGCACCGATCATGAGCAATCCTCAACCATCGTCGCGCTCCACTCTCGCGCCGATGCCGACCTCTATACCGTCTTCGAGGGCCGCAATCCAGACAGTGGCCGCCCCATCATCAAGGTCTTTCTCAATCCCCTGATCGCCTGGATCTGGATTGGCGTTGCGATTGTGGTGGCAGGTACCTTCATCGCTCTGGTTCCCAATCTGGTCCGCACTCCGATACGGCTGCACCAGGGAGATTCGGTTACCGTGCCACCCGCTGCAGTGCTGGGTGCAACCCATATAGTAGCCAAGGTGCCCCATGCGTAGACTCGCTCAGCTTCGGCGTGCATGCAGTGGCCCGGTCTTCTGGGCGCGCACCCTCCAACTCGCCCTGCTCTGCATCGTCGCCGTCGTTATGTTGGGCGCGAGTAAGTCGCGCTTCGATCGCCTCGGCCATGAATTGATGTGCTCCTGCGGATGCGCGCAGATCCTGCTGGAGTGCAACCACGTGGGCTGCCCCGATTCAGCACGCATGATCGGCGAATTGCACGCGCAACTTGATAGCGGCAAGGGCGACACTCAGGTGCTGCAGTGGTTCGAGGCAAAGTACGGGGCCATCATCCTCGCCGCGCCCATCCGCGGTGGCTTCGATAACGCAGCCTGGATCGTGCCAGCCGTTATCTTCGTCCTTGCCACGCTGGGCACCTTCGGAATTGTCTGGCTCTGGAAGCGGCGTGCGCTCGCCCTCGCCGGGCCAGGCAGCGGCGACCTCGCTTCGCCCAGCCAGCTCAATCCACAGGACGCGGCCCTGCGCGAGCGCATTCGCCGTGAAACGGAGTACTGAATGGCCCTTATCGCCGCTATCTTCGCCCTCATCCTCGGCTGCTTTGCCTATATCTTCTGGCCTGAGCGCAATCCCTTTGTGCAGGCCGACAAGACCCGCGTCGACTACCTCAGCGAGCGCAAGGAAGCCATCTACGAAAACCTGCGCGACCTCAACTTCGAGTACCAGGCAGGCAAGTATCCCGAGGCAGACTACAACGACCAGCGCAAGGCACTGGAAGATGAGGCCGCCCAGGTTATCGCCGAGATGGACGCACTCATCGCTCGCGGAATGAAGAGCACCCGCGCCAGGGCGTAGTTGAAATGTATACACACTGCGTATATACTTTTTTCTAAGTGGCCCCAACGAGTAACCGGAATATGACGATAGCCAAAGTCTTCAAATCGGGAAACAGCCAAGCGATCCGCCTTCCCAAGGAGTTCCGGCTGAAAGTCACGCAGGTCGAACTTGTCCGGCAAGGGGAAGACATTGTCATTCGACAACCCAAAAAGCCGACGCTGATGGATGCGTACAACGCGCTGAGATCGATGCCAGACGATTTCTTAATGGATGGCATAGAGGATCCGCCCCCCGAACCGATTGAGGGCTGGTGACTATGCTGTATATGCTCGACACGGACATTTGTGCCTATATATCGAGGCGGAACAGTCCCCAGGTCTCTGCTCGTTTTCAAGCCTGCCCCGAAGGCCAGATGGCTGTGTCGGTAGTAACCTATGGCGAGCTTCGACTGGGTGCAGAGAAGAGCAATCGACGAAATGCCGCATTGAGCGAACTCGACCTATTCACAACAGCGATTCCTGTACTCCCCATGGATCGGCAGGTTGCGGAAATCTACGCAAGGATTCGGCACGACCTTCAGAAGCGCGGCCTCATCATCGGGGCCAACGACCTTTGGATTGCTGCCCACTGCCTGCAACTCGGCCTTACCCTTATCACCAACAATGAACGCGAATTCAGCCGCATCCCCAATCTGACGATTGAGAACTGGACCCACTGACCTTGACCTCCTCCGCCCGCACACCCCGCACACTTCTATCACTCGCCGGCATTCTGCTCTGCGCCACCACTGCCTTCGCCTCCACCATTACCGGCACGGTCACAGACCGCACCACCGGCAAGCCCTCGGTGGGCGATACCGTCGCCGTCATCAACACCGCGCAAAGCATGGATGAGCTCACCAAGGTCTCCTCCGACGCGCAGGGCCGCTTCCAGGCCAGCGCCCCCGATGGCGGACAGATTCTCATCCACGTCACCCATCATGGCGCGGAGTACTTCAAAAGCATTCCCCCAGGCACCAGCAGCGTTGAAATCGATGTCTTCGACTCCGCCGCTAAGATTGATGGCATCACCGGCGAGGCCCTCGTGCTGCGCGCCGAGACCGATACTGGCGGCAAGCTGCTGAACATCGCCGAGAACTTTTTTATCCAGAACGCATCCACCCCGCCTCGTACGGAGTTCGGCGGCAATACCTTCGACTTCTATCTTCCTAAGGGCGCAATCGTGATGCAGACCCTGGCCAGTTCGCCCGGTGGCCTGCCCACTAACGCCGACGTCAAGACACTCGACGCAGCCGCAGGACACTACGCTTTCACCTTCCCCGTGCGCCCCGGCGAAACCCGCTTCCAGGTCGTCTACACCCTGCCATACAACGGCAAGCAGACCTTTTCACTCAAGCTTTCTGTACCCACCAGCGATGTCGCCGTCATGCTTCCCAAGTCCATGCAGTTTGTCGGGACGTCGCCCTTCCAGCCGCTCAACCAGGACCCCAATGCGCAGAGCTTTGATGACCATAATCCGCTGGCTGGGCAGCCTATACAGTTTTCCATCACCGGCTCTGGCCAGTTACCGCAGACGCAGGATGACACGCAGAGCGCATCGCAAGGCGGAGGCGCTCCGCAGACTACCAATGGCACCAGGCCCGGCGGCGGACTGGGCGCGCCCGACGACCCCAATGGCACCAACGATCCCTGGGCCAAGTACAAATGGTGGATCCTCAGCGTGCTGGGACTGGCCCTGATCGTGGGCGCGGGCGTCATGCTGAAGGCCGGAGCGCCAACACATGCCACAGCATTCGCCAGCTCGACCCCACCCCTTCAGCCATTCGAAGCCTCCTCGCTTTCCGCAGCTCCGAGCAGCGCAAGCGCAATCCCCGTATCACGCCCTGTCGGCGCAACCGGCCCAGACGTCCTGTTGCATGCGCTCAAAGACGAGCTATTTGTGCTGGAGACCGACCGCCTTGCCGGTCGCCTGACCGAAGCCGAATACGCCGCGCATAAGGCTGCCTTCGACATCGTCCTGCGCCGCGCAATGAATCGAACCCAGACCCCGCCTGCTGCATAAAGATCATTTCGGCTACTATCGACTCATGAACACCCTGCTGCGTGCGTTGCGTCTGCTCGCCATCGTCGTATGGGTCGGCGGGCTCATCTTCTTCGCGTTCGTGGAAGCGCCCACCGCCTTCAAAGTGATGGGCACAAACCGCCAGTTCGCTCTGCTCATCGATGGCAGCATCTCCGCGCTCAACCGGCTAGGCCACGCGGCGGGTCTTCTCTTCCTTATCGCCAGCCTCGTGCTCTGGTTGCGCTCCACGGCTCGCGCACGCAGGATTCTATTCGCGCAAATCGTGCTTGTCGTACTCATGATCGGCGCAACACTATACGTACAGGCCAGCATCATTCCCGCCATGGAACGCGACCGCGCCGCCGCCGGTGGCGACATCGCATCCGTCCCCCCATCTAACCCCGCACGCATCGACTTCGACCGCCTGCACGAGCTCTCCGAGAAGGTCGAAGGCTCCGCGCTCTTCCTCGGACTTGGCGTGGTTTTACTGATGGCCGCCGAGCCATCAGGCGAGCGCCCTCCAAGCAGTTAGATCCCCGCGGGTAGAATAGTAGACACATGAAAACTGGAATCATCGGACTGCCCCAGGTCGGCAAGACCTCACTCTTCAAGATCCTCACCAAGGCCAAAACCGACAGCTTCGGCCACTCGCGCGAGGCTCACATCGGCATCGCCAAGGTTCCCGACCATCGCCTCGACAAGCTCGCAGCGCAGGCCAGCACACGCAAAACCGTCTACGCCACCGTCGAGTACGCTGACCTCGCCGCCATCGGCGAAGAGGCGCTCAAGGAGTCCTCGTTCCTCACCAGCCTACGCAACGTGGACGCAATCATCCACGTACTGCGCGCCTTCGAAGACGACACCATCCCCCACGTCGGCCCCATCGACCCCATGCGCGACCTCGGCAACGTCGAGATCGATCTCATCGTCAGTGACCTTGGCCAGATCGAAAAACGGCTGGAGCGAGTTGCCAAGGACATGAAGAAGCAGAAGACCGCCGACCTCGAACGCGAGCATGCCCTTCTCCTGCGTTGCAAGGCGCAGACCGAATCCGAAAAGCCGCTGCGCGAGATGGAGCTGACCGCCGACGAGAAGAAGCTCATCCGTGGATTCATGTTCCTTTCGCAGCGCCCAATCCTCTACGTCCTCAACATCTCAGAGAGCACAACGCTGGGTACGGATGTGGAAGCCGCCGTCGGAAAGTATGGCCTTACTGAAGCGGCCGCGCGTCCCAACTCCGGCGCAACCGCCATCTGCGGTAAGGTTGAGGCCGAGTTGGCCGATATGGAAGACGACGAGGCGGCAGAGTTCCTGGAAGGCTACGGCCTCACCGAGAGCGGCCTCGTCCGCCTCATCCGCAAGAGCTACGAACTGCTTGGCCTCGCCAGCTTCTTCACCGTGGGAGAGCCTGAGACGCGCGCCTGGACCATCCCCATCAACTGCCGCGCGCAAGAGGCCGCCGGGGCTATCCACTCCGACCTGGAGAAACACTTCATCCGCGCCGAAACCATCCACTGGGACACCTTGCTCGCCGCCGGCTCAGAGGCAGCCGCGCTCGCCGCAGGCACCCTCCGCCTCGAAGGCAAAGACTATCCCGTGAAAGATGGCGACGTGCTCAACATTCGTCATAGCGGTTAGCATCGCAATGAACCTTACTGCCATCTCCGCGCCGCGCTTCTGGATGGCCCTTGCGCTTGGCCTCTTTGCCGGGCTGGCAGACTATCTCGGCGGATTTCTGCTAGTCCTGCGTTCGCCCTCCGCCCGCGCGCTGCGTTACTTCGTCGCCCTGGGCGCTGGTTTCATGCTCTCCGCCGCTCTGCTGGAGATGCTTCCCCAGGCCTTCAAGTTGAACGTCAGCGCCAGTTGGACAGCGGCACTCATCCTCATCGGCTACTGCGCGGTGCATCTGCTGGAGCACACCCTCGTCCCCCACTTCCACTTCGGCGAAGAGACCCACGCTCACGAGTTCCTCTCCACCAAGCGTAGCTACTCTGTTCTGCTCGGCCTGGCCACGCATACATTCTTCGACGGCGTCGCCATCGGCTCCGGCTTCGTCATCTCCGCCTGGCTTGGCTGGGTACTCTTCATCGCTATCTTCCTGCACAAGATTCCCGAAGGATTCACCGTGGCCTCTGTCATGCTCGCCGGTGGTCAGGGCCGCCGCGCCGCGCTCAACTCCGCGCTCTTCCTCGGCGCAACCACCCTGCTTGGCGTGCTCGCCATCAACCTTGAACCGGGATGGGTCAAGGCTGGCCTGCCACTCTCCGCCGGAGTCACCATCTACGTTGCCGCCACCGACCTCGTCCCCGAAGTCAACCGCGAACCGGGCGTGCGCATGGCCCTCGTCTTCTTCGCTGGCGTCGCACTCTTCTTTCTGCTGCGATTGCTAGGGCCGGGATAGAAATGGTTATTGCAGCACCTGTAGCGTCACTACCGCCGTGTGCAACAACGCATTTCCCGTCGGCCCCGTCGCAGTGCCTGTTACGGTAAGCCTGTAGGTCGTCGATTGAATCGACGCGTTGTCCGCATTAATCCGATTGCCGCAGCCAGTAATCAGCGCTACAAACAATATGCAGCACGCGACGCGCAGGCATCCCATAATCCCTTTGCGTCGCCGTACAAATCCAATCACCGGCAGCAGCAGAATTGCTAAACCCGCCTGCGTCCCCAAACTAAACTCACCCGGCCGCGTCTTTCTCTCCGACGCGCCAATCGGCAAAGGTGTCTGAATCGTCATGGTAAAGCTGGTCACTGCGCCGCCCGGCGGAATGTATGACGGGTTGATTGACGAGGTCGCCCCAGTCGGCACTCCCTGCACCGCCAGCGCGATGGGGCTCGCCATCGCCGCGCCCACCAGCCCCACCGTGAAGTTGTACGTCGCCGCGCTTCCCGCCGGAATGCTCTGCGTGGTCGCACCTGTCGCCGTCATCGTGAAGTCCGACGCCGCGCCCACCGCCAGCTCCGCCGTCGCCGAGCTGCTGGGTAAAAAATCTGCATCGCCGGAATATGCCGCGCTCAGGTTGTTAACTCCCTGCACCAGCCCGCTGGTGGTAAACGTCGCCCCGCCCGCCATCAGCGGAACCACCGCCAGCGGTGTGCTCCCAACCAGCAGCGTCACCTTACCCGTGGGCACGCCGCTGGTTGTGCTCGTCGCCTGCACGGTCAGTGTTACGGGAAGCCCCAACCCCGGCGCGATGCTCGATGCCGTCAACCCGGTCAGCGACGTCGTCTGCGCAATAGTGACGCTGGCCCCCGGCGTCACACTCGTCGAGTAGTTTCCAGCCGCACTTCCCGACAGCGTTGCCGCAATCGGATACACTCCGGCGGGAGACAAGATCGTCGCATTTGTACTAAAGCTCGCCGCAACCTTCCCCGCATCCTGCGTCAGAACTCCACTGAGTGTGCCACTCAGCGCAGGAATAGCTTGTCCGTATAGGATGGCCGCAGGTTTCGCCGCCGCTGTTATGCTCAACGGCGACACCGTCATCGCCAATACCGCCGACTGCGCCGCCGAGTGAGTCGCATCCCCCGCGTATGTCGCAATAATGTTGTACGCACCAGCCCCCAGCATTGTCGTACTAAATGTCGCAGTGTCCGCGCTCAGCCCCGCCGCGCCCAGCGTAAACTGCGTTCCGCCGCTGCTCTCCAAAAATGTAACGCTGCCAGTTTCATTTGTCGAAGTCGCCAACGCCGCCGTCACCGTTCCGCTTCCATAGGCGGTCACAGAAGGCCCACTTAGCGTCAGCGCTCCCAAGGATGCAGTTCCCAGCCCTGCAATGGTATGAATGTCCTGCACGGTCTGCGCATCGAGCTGGCGTACCCGCTGATTACCGCTGTCCGCCAGCGTCACCAACCCCGCCGGCGATACCGCAACCGACTGCGGCGAGTCGAGGCTGGCCGCGGCAGCCGCTGCATTGTCTCCCGCAAACGCCTCAGTCCCCTGCCCGGCAACCGTCGTAATTACACCCGAGGGCGAGATTCGCCGTATGCGATGGTTCGCGCTGTCCGCAAAATATAGATTGCCCGCCGCATCCATCGCCAGACCACGCGGCAGCGCCAGACCTGCCGCCGTCGCCGCTCCATTATCGCCGCCAAATATCTGTACGTTGCCTCCCATCACATCCGTTCCCGTAATCGTCCGGATGACGCCCGTTGCCGCGCTCACCCTGCGCACGCGACCGTTGTGCGTGTCTGCGACGTACAGGTTGCCCGCTGCATCCATCGCCAGTCCATTGGGCGAATCGATCGATGCCGCCGTCGCCGCACCTCCATCTCCCGCGTAACCCTCCACGCCGTTTCCCGCAACGGTTGTAATCGCCCCTGTAGCTGCTGCAATCCGGCGCACGCGATGGTTCTCACTGTCAGCCACGTACACATCGCCCGCTGAATCGAGCGCCAGCGCTGTAGGCAAATCAAGCCTCGCCGCCGTGGCCAAGCCCCCATCCCCACTGAATCCTGCCGTCCCTGTACCCGCAATCGTCAATATGATTCCCGTTGAAGTAGCAACCTCGCGCACTCGCTGGTTGTGGCTGTCTGCAATAAACAGGTCGCCCGCAGCGTCCACCGCAAGGCCCGCAGGCGAGTCAAGCTCCGCCGCTGTAGCCAGTCCATTGTCGCCCGCAAATCCTTGCACCCCATTGCCCGCAACTGTAGTTATCACCCCGCCAGGCGTCACCTTGCGCACCACTTGGTTTTCTGTCTCTGTAAAGTACAGATTGTCTTGCGCATCATAGGCCGCAGCCAATGGCAGCAGCAGTGGCAGCGTTGTAGCCTGAGTCTGCGCACACAGCGAGGTTGTTAAACCCACCACAAAACCAATCGCCACGCTAGCCGCCAGCCACATGAAATGATGCGCAATCCCGCCTCGTATCGCTCCCACGAGACTTCCCGCTGCGCGCATTGGGTTGGTACGGCTCTGCTTCCCCATTCGCTTCGCTCTGATGGATCCATGTTCTGGTGTGAATAACTACACAGCGTTGCGCCAGCTTCTTTCGCATCCAGCACTATTCCACGCACGTTCCGGAGTCATACCGGCGCGATCTGAGCCTAGCACGCAATATCTTCCATGCCCACTCTTTTCACTCAGCCTTTGCACCCGTGCTTTACAGAATGGTAGGCTGCACAAGGAGTCGCGGCGCGCTTGCCACACCATGTGAATCGCAAACCACCACCGCAACATAACAGTCACCGGAGGAAAAATGCCAAGGCACTGTCTTACGTTCGACCTGCAAGACGACCCCAAGAAGATCGCCGAGTACAAGCGCCGTCACGAGAAGATCTGGCCAGAGGTCCGCGACAGTCTCTTCGCCGCCGGCATCCAGGCCATGGAGATATACCTCGTCGGAACGCGGCTGTTCATGATTATGGACGTCGACGACAGCTTCTCCCTCGACAGAAAAGCCGCCATGGACCGTGCCAACCCCAAAGTACAGGAGTGGGAGGCCTCGATGGCGGAGTTTCAGGATGTGCCCGAAGGTGCAGACCCAGTCCGCCGATGGACACCCATGGATCTGGTCTTCGACCTCGCCAAGCAGTAATGGGCCTAAAGACACAGCATAAAGAGGACCGATGATCCTGACCCCGCTCGATTGGCTGGTGATCGCCGCATACTTCGCGCTCAACCTCGCCATCGGCTTCTTCTACATGAAGCGTGCCTCGGGCAGCATCGGCGAGTTCTTTCTCTCCGGGCGTAACGTCACTTGGTGGTTGGCCGGCACGTCGATGGTGGCCACTACCTTCGCCGCGGATACGCCGCTTGTCGTCACCGGCCTCATCTACGCCCAGGGAATCGCTGGCAACTGGCTCTGGTGGTCCTTCCTTCTCTCAGGAATGCTCACCGTCTTCTTCTTTGCTCCGCTGTGGCGTCGCGCAAAGGTTCTGACAGACATGGAGTTCGCCGAGCTGCGCTATTCAGGTCCGCCCGCCACCTTCCTACGCGGATTCCGTGCCGTCTATCTCGCCTTCCCCGTCAACACCATCATCATGGGATGGGTGAATCTGGCGATGGCCAAGATTCTGGCGCTCACCCTCGGCCTGACGACGACGCGCCAGCAACTCACTGGTGTCTTCTGCTGCCTCGCTCTCACCCTCGCCTACAATGCCATCTCAGGCCTCTGGGCTGTCCTTTGGACAGACCTGGTCCAGTTCGTCCTCAAAATGTCCATGGTCATCCTGCTGGCCTACTTCGCCGTCCATGCAGTCGGCGGTATGCACTCGCTGGCCACGCAGGTCCACGCCTTCGATCTCGCCCACTCCACCGCCTCCGCCCCTCGCGATACCCTCGCCTTCATACCTTCCTCCGCTTCGCCCTTCTTCCTCAGCTTCCTTGTCCTTCTCAGTCTCAACTGGTGGGCAAGCTGGTATCCGGGAGCAGAGCCGGGCGGCGGCGGATTCATTGCACAACGCATCTTTTCCGCCAAAGATGAAAAGCACTCCCTCGGCGCAACCCTCTGGTTCAATATTGCGCACTACGCCCTTCGCCCCTGGCCATGGATACTCACCGCGCTCGTCGCACTCGTCCTGCTCCCCAATCCCACCGCAGCACAGGGTGGTATGGAGGGAGCCTACGTCTGGGTCATGGTCCACTACCTTCCCCCCAGCCTGCGCGGCCTTATGCTCGCCGGATTCGCCGCCGCCTACATGTCCACCATCGGTACCCACCTCAACCTCGGCGCATCCTACATGGTCAACGACCTGTACAAACGCTTCTTCGCACCTAATAAGTCAGAGCATCACTACGTCGCCGCCAGCCGCATCGCCACTATCCTCGTCGCTGTCATGTCAGCAGGCGCAACCGGATACATGCTCACCCAGGGAGCCTCTATCGCCACCGCATGGAAGTTCCTTCTCTCGCTGGGCGCGGGTGCAGGACTGGTCTTCATCCTGCGCTGGTACTGGTGGCGCATCAATGCCTGGAGCGAGATCGCGGCGATGACGGCGGCGGCCACCATCTCGCTGACGCTGGAGAGTCGCTTCGGCCTGCCTGCCGTGCGCGCGCTGCACCGGCTCGACCCGGCCCTTGCCCTCGCGCCCCTCAACCAGGACGACCCGCACGCCTTCGCATGGCTCATGCTGACGACGACCCTGCTGACCACGGCCATTTGGCTCACCGTCACTCTCGCCACCCAACC
>Ga0316225_1003883_pt1 | contig 11092 bp, 10 predicted proteins | sample TBH18015metaG_FD_206010 | JGI IMG/M metagenome (GOLD analysis project Ga0316225, IMG submission 206010) | Freshwater microbial communities from Trout Bog Lake, Wisconsin, USA - TBH18015 | ecosystem: Environmental > Aquatic > Freshwater > Lake > Hypolimnion/Profundal zone | place: USA: Wisconsin...
TTCGACGAGGTTGCTTTCGGTATTGATAAAGGAATCTAAAGCGATAGCTAATTTTTCCATCTCGATTTTGCCGATAACCTTCTCGATATTTTTGTATTGCTGATCAATTAATGGGGCAATCTCTTCAATCAGTTGATTGCCTTTTTTGGAGAGTGATACAACTACTCGGCGATGATCACCAGGCATGCGTTCTCGCTGAATCAATGTTGCTTCTTCCATGCGCAGCAATACGCCGGCCATGCTCGGGCTCAATATTTGGCAGAGCTGACAAAGCTCCCTAGGCTCAAGTTCCCCGCGCTCATCAAGTGCCCTCAATATCCTCCATTGTTGATCGGTAAGCTCAAAGTGACCAAGAATAGGGCGGAAGTGAGCCATCAGATGATCACGAGCCCTGAGGAAGAGTTGAGGGAGATTTTTATGGCGAATTCGGGGTTTCATGCTTGGCTTCCTGGCAATTTTTGAAAGTCTAATAGATTTGAGGAGAAGTTGCTTGACTTACTAATATATTAGTAATTAATATACCGTTGGATTGGCAAACACCGCCATAGTAATGAGGCGATTGCTGAAGAGCGACTCCGTGAGAAAGATCTAAAACCCATGACCAGCAATTCCCGAATTTTAAATTCCGATTTCCGTAAAAAAATCATGTCAGCCGAAGAGGCTGCCAAGTTAATACTTCCTCATGAGACGGTTGGTATGAGCGGATTTACCGGGGCCGGCTATCCGAAGGAGGTCCCTCTGGCGCTAGCCAATCACATCAATCAATCGCATGCTCGAGGCGAGGCATTCCGGGTGAGCGTCTGGACAGGCGCATCAACGGCCCCTGAATTAGACGGGGCATTAGCAAAGGTAGATGGGATTGAAATGCGCCTTCCTTATCAGTCTGATCCAACCTGTCGGGCGCGAATCAATGCTGGCGAAATGGAATACATTGACATTCATTTATCTCATGTGGCGCAGTTTGTGTGGTCTGGATTTTTGGGAAAACTGAATACTGCAGTAGTCGAGGTCACTGGGGTTACAGAGGAGGGGCATTTAATTCCTTCTACCTCCGTCGGTAACAATAAGACTTGGCTAGATATGGCTGACAAGATTATTTTGGAGGTCAATAGCAAGCAAAATCCATTGTTGGAGGGGATGCATGATATTTATTATGGAACCCATTTGCCCCCGAATCGACTGCCGATTCCTATTGTTAAATCTAGTGATCGCATTGGTGTGCCTTACTTTAAGGTGGATCCTAAAAAAGTAGTGGCCGTGGTTGAAACTGCTGCCCATGATCGTAACTCTCCCTTTAATCCCCCCGACCTCACTTCTCAAAAAATTGCTGAGCACATCTTAGAATTTTTGGAGCATGAAGTCGCAAAAGGGCGTTTGCCACGCAATTTATTGCCATTACAGTCTGGTGTTGGCAATATTCCCAATGCAGTGATGGCTGGCTTAAATCAGGGGAGGTTTGAAAACTTAACCGCCTACACCGAGGTGTTGCAAGATGGCATGCTGGATATGCTGTCGTCGGGAAAAATGACTTGCGCATCTGCTACTGCCTTATCGCTTAGTCCGGATGCCTTAGTAAAGTTGAATGAAAATTTAGGGCAATACCGTCAAAGCATTATTTTGAGAACCCAAGAAATTAGCAATCATCCGGAGGTCATTCGTCGCCTAGGTGTGATTGCAATGAATGGTTTGATTGAGGCTGATATATATGGCAATGTGAATTCCACGCATATTATGGGGACACAAATCATGAATGGCATTGGCGGTTCCGGTGATTTTGCGCGTAACGCTTATTTATCGATCTTTATGACGCCATCGACTGCAAAAGGTGGTGCTATCTCGAGTATCGTGCCAATGGTTTCTCATGTTGACCATACGGAGCATGATGTGCAGGTCATTGTCACCGAGCAAGGTTTAGCTGATTTGCGCGGACTCTCGCCCAAGAAAAGGGCTAAAGTCATCATTGAGAATTGCGCACATCCAGATTACAAGGCGATGCTTCTAGATTATTACGACAGAGCGTTGCATTCTGCTGCCGGCAAGCACACACCACATCTACTTGATGAAGCATTTTTATGGCACCGTCGCTTTTTGGAAAATGGAACCATGCGGTAATCAATATGGATGCCCTCAAGGTGGAGATAGAGATACACTAGCTCTATTGATCTATAGGAGCATATATTGAGTTCGTTTTATTCCTATGACCCTCGCTTGGGGCACGGTTTGCCGCATGATCCATTTAATTCAATCGTTGGACCTCGACCGATTGGTTGGATTTCTACGCAAAGTAAATCTGGGGTAGTCAATTTAGCGCCGTATAGTTTTTTTAGTGCTTTTAATTACACTCCTCCCATTATTGGTTTCTCGAGTATTGGGCGGAAGGACACCTTAAGCAATATAGAAGAGACGGGCGACTTCGTTTGGAATTTGGTCACCACCGATTTGCTCGAGCCCATGAATCAAACGAGCGCCCCTTATTCTGCAGAAGCTAATGAGTTTGAAATGGCTAGCCTTGCTGCGATCCCCTCTACGCAAGTGACTCCTCCGCGAGTGGCTCGAGCAAGAGTGGCATTCGAGTGTCGGCGCACTCAAATCATTCCCCTGAAGGCCCTTTCTGGGGCCACACTCGACAGTTGGCTGGTGCTAGGGGAGGTGGTTCAAGTGCATATAGAACAAACTTGCCTCAAGGATGGTCTATATCAGACAGCAGAGGTGGGGCATATTTTGAGAGGTGGTGGTCCGGGTGATTATTTCTCTATTTGCCCTGAGCAGTTATTAGTACTGCACAGGCCTAAGCTCTAATGGAATTACCCATCACGCTAGGTTTGGCATTTGGAATGATTTTGACAAGGGCTTGATTTTGGCAGTACTGTTAGCCTGATGGAACTTAAAAAATAACCATAAATAGGGGGTGAGATGGATCTACTGATTGTGATAGGCGCATTGCTTTTTTTAATGGCGGTTGCATATCGAGGGTATAGCGTGATTTTGTTTGCCCCGGTTGCAGCGCTGGGCGCAGTATTTTTTACCGATCCCTCTCTAGTCGCACCAATGTTCACCAGTGTATTTATGGTGAAGATGGTTGACTTCATCCGTTTGTACTTCCCAGTATTTTTGTTGGGCGCCATTTTTGGCAAAGTGATTGAACTATCGGGTTTCTCAAAATCGATTGTTGCTTCTGTGATCAAAGTTATTGGTAGATCACGTGCCATGCTTTCAATTGTTTTGGTTTGTGCATTATTGACATATGGTGGTGTTTCCTTATTTGTGGTTGTGTTTGCCGTTTACCCATTTGCTGCTGAGCTATTTCGGGCCAGCAATATTCCAAAGCGTTTATTGGCAGGCACAATCGCCTTGGGCGCCTTTACGTTCACTATGGATGCCTTGCCGGGTACGCCGCAAATCCAGAACATCATCCCAACTACTTTCTTTGGTACAACCACTTGGGCGGCGCCATGGCTTGGTGTAATTGGCGCAATTTTTGTTTTTATTGTGGGCATGCTGTATCTGGAAACATTACGACGTCGTGCAGAAAAAGCAGGCGAGGGGTATGGGGATAATTTGGTGAATGAACCAGAGCCCATTTCTAGCACTACATTACCGCACCCAGTGATTGCAATCTTGCCCTTGGTCGTAGTGGGTGTAGCGAACTTGATTTTGACGCGCACTATTCCAGGTTGGTATAGCTCAAGCACAATTGTTTCAACGGTTCCCGGTAGTGGTTTGCAGATTAGCACGGAGATTGGCAAGGTGTTAGGTATTTGGTCGGTTGAAGCCGCGCTATTGCTTGGTATTTTGACTGTGCTGTTATTTGCTTTCCGTCCTGTACTCAATAAATTTGCAGAAGGTAGTAAAACTGCTGTTAGTGGCGCGCTTCTGGCCGCATTGAATACCGCCTCTGAATATGGTTTTGGTGCAGTCATTGCCGCATTACCGGGATTTCTGTATGTGGCAAAAGGTTTGGGTGCAATACCCAACCCCTTGGTGAATGAGGCGGTCACCGTAACAACCCTCGCTGGAATTACTGGTTCTGCATCAGGCGGCTTAAGTATTGCCTTAGCTGCGATGTCCCAGCAATTTATTGCGGCAGCACACGCTGCTGGCATTCCTTTGGAGGTATTTGCTAGAGTCGCTTCAATGGCCTCCGGAGGCATGGATACTTTGCCGCATAATGGCGCAGTGATCACCTTGCTTGCTGTAACGGGATTGACGCATAAGCAATCCTATAAAGATATTTTTGCCATTACGATTCTTAAGACAACGGCGGTTTTTGTGGTGATTGCCGTGTACTACATGACAGGTATTGTTTAGACGGTCGACGAAATGGGGTATGCCCCATTTCTGAATACTCCAAACAAATCAGAGCCCCAGTCAAAGTGCTGGGGTTTTCCTGATTTGGTCTGTAGTGAAAGATTGCTACTATTGCTCAGTAGCTTTCTCACTCTGAAGTGCTTCTATAAGGTTTTGCAATGAAATCGATTCGTCAATTCGCATTTGCCTCATTGTGTATATTGGCCGCCAATCAAGCGGTTTTAGCTGTCACCGTCGCTGGTGCGGACACGATTTTTTATGGCGGTCCCATTGTGACGGTCAATCCTCAAAATGATGAAGTTCAGGCGCTAGCAATCAAAGGCGGCAAAATTGTTGCCTTGGGAACAGCAGCAACTGTGGCTAAGAATTGGCAATCCGATTCCACCAAGATGATTGATCTCAAAGGCCAAACCTTGATGCCTGGTTTTGTGGAGCCCCATATTCACATTATCGGTACTGCCTTAGCAGAGGGGTTGGGTTTAAACCTCTCCAACTTTACTTTGCCATATGACACCTTAGATACCCTGGGTGACAAAATGCGGGCCCACCTCAGCACCGTTCCTCCAGGAGGTTGGCTATTTGGTTTTGGTGTAGATCCCTCTCGCACTTCGCCATTTATGGCTGAGTTAACAGCTGATGAGTTGGATAAGGTGTCGACAACAGTGCCGATTTTTATCATCAATCAATCCGGTCATATTGGTTATGTCAATCACAAAGCCCTCGAGCTGGCTGGCGTTACCGAGAGCACTCCCAATCCAAGCGGTGGTGGAGTGTATGTGAAAGATGCTCACGGCAAGCTTACCGGTAAGCTGATAGAGCCACCATCCTATGCACCATTCATGGCAAAAATGCCTAGACCTTCAGCAGAAGATTTGGTCAAGGCGGTGAAAAAAACCACCCAATATATTGCTTCTACGGGCGTTACTACTTCAGCGGAAATTACGGTGGGTTTTGAATCAGGCTTAGAGAGTGAGGTAAAGCTCTATAAGGAATTGGCTGCTAATGAAGGTTTACCCATTCGTGTTCGCGCGTATTTATATGGCCCGGCGATTCCTGCTGGTTATCACGGCCTGAAGCCAAATGAGGGCGATGATCGCCTGCGCTTTATTGGTGTGAAATTTATTTCAGATGGCTCTACCCAAGGTTTAACCGCTGCTCTCAATGAGCCCTATACCTATCCCAAGAATACCCATAATCGCGGTAATTTAAATTACAAGAGTGAAGACCTCTACCAGCAGATGAAGTTGTATTTTGATCAGGGTTGGCAAATTGCTGTGCATGCAAATGGCGATCGCGCTATTAGTCAAACGCTCGCCAGTTATAAAAAATTGTTGGCAGGCAATCCCCATCCAGAAGAGCGTCGTTTGCGTATTGAGCACTTCACGATTAATACCCCTGCACAAGTTAAAGAAGCGGTTCGCTTAGGCGTTATCCCAGGGTTTACGATTGGCCACGTTGATTACTGGGGTGAAGCATTTCATAATCACCTAGTCGGTCCTGAGCGGGCTAATCGGATTGATCCCTCTGCTGCGTTTAAAAAAGCCGGAGGACGATTTGCCTACCATAGCGATTCGCCAGTTTCCAATGTTGGTCCTTTGAATTACATTTCTGAGGGTGCTGGCCGATTGTGGCAAGAGCCGCCGCGCAAGGTTTTGGGTCCTCAGGAGCAAGTATCTGTTGATGATGCGATTCGTGCGGTAACGATTAATGCTGCCTACGAGATGTTTTCTGATGACAAGATCGGAAGCTTGGAGCTTGGTAAGCAGGCTGATTTAGTGGTTCTTGCCGCCAACCCACGTACCACGCCAGTAGATCAAATTCGGAATATTCAAGTCAAGGAAACTTGGATCGATGGGAAAAAGCAGAGTTGGTAAGGACCTGATTTTCAAAAACTCTTGATCTTCTGCAATACCGCTTTCAATGGGTGTTCTAGTGTTATTCGCCCTAATGGATCGGCTTTGGGGCTATTTAAGTAGGGATTATGTTGCTTTGCAGCAAATTTAACTTGCCATTAGCTATAGGGGTAATTATTATGGTGCAATGCAACATAATTAATCACCTTAAAGGATCATCATGTTTAAAAATCAATTTGCCGATAATCAAGCCAAATCCATTGAAACTGCTCGCGCCTTGGGTCAGACAGCCCTAGAAAACGCCCAGGAATTGGCTCAAATCAACTATCAAGCAGCCCAAGAGGCGGTGGCTAATGCCCAAGCCAAGGCTGCCGAGCTGCTTAAAGGCAAGGATGCCAAGGCTGCTTTGGATCTTCTGCAAAGCCCAGAAGTGCAAGAGGCTGTGGCAAAGGTTGCTGAGTACCAAAAGAAAGTAGCCGATGTATTGCGACGTGGGAATCAAGAGTTGGTTGAAGCTGTGGAAGCGGCGATTGATCAGTCGCAAGAGGATTTAAAGGAATTCGTGGCGACCGCTTCGTCTAAGGCGCCAGCTGGCTCTGAGGCCTATGTCAGTGCATTTACGAATGCATTTAATACTGCCATTCAAAATTTTGACCAGGTTCGTGCTACTACACAAGATGCTTTTAGTAACTTTGAGAAAAGCATCGAAAGTGCAATTAGCTCTGCCCAAGGCCAATTCGGCAAAGCCACAAAACCAGCAACAAAGCGTCGCACCAAGTAATTTATGCAATTCTTGGGTAGGTATTAAAATATCGCCTAAGCATTGTTTGCCAGTGTTCAAGACAAACCCTAGCTAGTAATAGCTGGGGTTTTGAGTTTTTGTTTTGATGTTATTTAGAGAATAGGTATTTGATATGAATCGAATCATGTTGTTAGCAAAAATTCATCGCGCAACGGTTACTGAGGCCGATTTGCATTATGAGGGTTCGTGCGGGATTGACGAGGACTTATTGGATGCTGCTGACATGCGTGAATTTGAAAAAATTGAGCTTTACAACATCAACAATGGCGCTCGTTTTTCAACTTACATTATCAAAGCCAAACGTGGATCAGGAATTATTTCTTTAAATGGCGCTGCTGCGCGGAAAGCACATGTTGGTGATCACTTGATTATCTGCACTTATGGGCAGGTAAGTAATGAAGAGGTTGCTCGGCACTTCCCAAAAATAGTCTTGGTAGGCGAGGGAAATAGCATTAAGGAAATCAAGAAGCCCGCCTAATGGGCTGGCAAAACTTGCTTTTGATTAGTGATGACAGTGCGCAAGAGGTCGGCGGCGGTCTTCACTTGAAGTTTATCCATGATGTTTGAGCGATGGGCTTCAACGGTTTTCAAGGATATCCCTAAATCATCGGCAACTTGCTTATTGATTCGTCCGGCAACAATGCGCTCTAACACTTGTTTTTCGCGGGGCGTTAGGGTCCCCAGTAATTTCATTGCCTCTTTTGTTGCTGCTGTTTTGGTGCGTTCATCACGCGCTTTTGCTAGCATTCGCTCAATGACGGCGCTCAACTCTTCTTCCCGAAACGGCTTTTGTATAAAGTCCATGGCGCCTTGCTTCATTGCCTCAACGGCCATGGCAACATCGCCATGACCTGTCATCAGGATGGCGGGCATGGGGTAATCCATTCTAGAAAGTGTTGCATGCAGCTCCATGCCAGACATTCCCGGCATTCGAATATCAATGATCGCGCAGGCTACTGTTGAGTCATCCGTGCTTTGCAGCGCTTGCAAGAAGCGCTCAGCATTTTCATGGCAGCGTACAGAATACCCCTTGGCCTCTAATAGCCATTGCAGTGAGTCGCGCATGGCCTCGTCATCGTCGATGATGTAAATAACTTCGGAGGGAGTAGGTCTAGAGTTCAGCATGATGGGCATTTAAAAATGGACTGATAGATATTGCCATCACTGGGCTAATAGTCTTCTAGGGCATACCTTTATAGGACATTCCCTAATGAATCGCTAATTAGGCGGATTTTGACAAATTCCCTATCTAAAATGGCGACATTATTAATGTTGTTAATAAATAGGAGAAGCGTATGTCTGATGCTGTCGTGGCACGCATAGAGGCAAATCCAAAATACCAAGAGCTTAAGCGCAAGCGCAGCACTTTTGGTTGGACCCTCACCATTTTGATGTTTGTTGTCTATTACGGCTACATCGGCCTAATAGCTTTTGATAAACCATTCTTGGCTCAGCCATTTGGTGATGGGGTAATGAGTCTGGGTATTCCTATTGGTATGGCTGTGATTATTTTTACCATTTTGATTACCGCTCTGTATGTTCGTAGGGCAAATAGCGAATACGACACATTGACAGCTGAAATTTTGAAGGAAGCCTCCAAATGAAGCGTATCCAAAAACTCATCAGTGCATTGGCACTATTTGCATTGCCGATGGCAGTATTTGCATCGGGCGATGTGGGACAAATTGATAAGCAGCCTACTAATTGGGTCGCCATCATCATGTTTTCGGCATTTGTGGTCGGAACCCTGTTTATTACCAAATGGGCGGCCTCGCGCACAAAGTCTGCGGCCGACTTCTATACTGCCGGCGGTGGTATTACAGGTTTCCAGAATGGCTTGGCAATTGCTGGTGACTACATGTCAGCTGCTTCATTCCTAGGTATTTCTGCTGCAGTCATGGCAAATGGCTATGACGGCTTGATTTACTCTATCGGCTTTTTGGTTGGCTGGCCAGTAATTACCTTTTTGATGGCAGAGCGTTTGCGTAACTTGGGTAAATTTACCTTTGCTGACGTTGCTGGCTATCGCTTTCAACAAGGCCCTATCCGTGCCTTTGCGGCATCAGGAACCCTGATTGTTGTAGCGTTCTATTTGATCGCTCAAATGGTCGGTGCAGGCCAATTAATTAAGTTGCTCTTTGGTCTTGATTATTGGATGGCAGTGCTGATTGTTGGTTGCTTAATGATGGTTTATGTATTGTTCGGCGGTATGACTGCAACGACTTGGGTGCAAATTATCAAAGCATGCATGTTGTTGGCTGGCGTGACCTTTATGGCCTTTATGGTTTTGGCTCAGTACGGCTTTAGCCCTGCAGCATTATTTGCCAAAGCAGTAGAGGTAAAGGCTGCAATCGCTCTGAACTCTGGTAAAACCCCGGAAGAGGCGGCTGCTATCGGATTGAAAATTATGGGCCCTGGTGGCTTTATTAAAGATCCAATCTCGGCGATTTCTTTTGGTATGGCATTGATGTTTGGTACGGCCGGTTTGCCACATATTCTGATGCGCTTCTTTACCGTTCCGGATGCCAAGCAAGCTCGTAAATCTGTTTTGTGGGCAACCACTTGGATCGGTTATTTTTATGTGCTGATCTTTATTATTGGTTTTGGTGCTATTACCTTGGTGTTGACTAACCCTGAAATGGCTGATGTTGCTAAAGGCGTCATTAACGGTGGCGCAGGTTCCGCAAACATGGCAGCAGTTTTGGTTGCCAAAACAGTCGGTGGAAACGTGTTCTTTGGCTTTATCTCTGCTGTAGCGTTCGCAACAATCTTGGCAGTGGTTGCTGGTTTGACCTTGTCTGGTGCGTCTGCAGTGTCACATGACCTTTATGCAACGGTATTTAAAAAAGGGAATGCGGACAGCGCCTCAGAGTTGAAGGTATCTCGTGTCACCACTGTCTCTTTGGGAGTGATCGCTGTATTGCTGGGAATCGTCTTTGAAAAGCAAAATATTGCTTTTATGGTCGCCTTGGCATTTGCGGTGGCAGCTTCTGCAAACTTCCCGGTACTCTTCTTGTCAGTGCTTTGGAAGAATTGCACTACTAGAGGCGCGGTAATTGGTGGTTTCTTGGGCTTGGCTTCTTCTGTTGCCTTAACCATCGTATCGCCAGCAGTGTGGGAAGCGGTATTGGGCAATCCAAAAGGCAGCGCATGGTTCCCTTACTCATCTCCTGCTTTGTTCTCGATGACGGTTGGTTTTGTGGGTGTTTGGCTGTTCTCTGTATTGGATAACAGCGAGAATGCCAAGAAAGAGCGCGCTGCATTTGCTGCACAGCAAGTTCGTTCTGAGACCGGCTTTGGTGCTTCAGGAGCATCTGGCCACTAATTGTTGGTCAGCTTCTTTGTAGGTAAAAAACCAGGAGCAATCCTGGTTTTTTATTGCCCATTCCCCGGGTTAGTTAGAGGTTCAATAGTTGGCGCAGTTTGATAAACGCCATACCCGTCATTACCGCATCATTGAGTGCATCGTGGGCATCGCGAGCAGGCAAGCCTAGATCCATCATCATGGTGTTAAAGCGCAAATCAATGTTGCCATTGCGCTCATTGATAGGAAGTTGGCGGTTTTTAAACTCATAGTACAAAGAGGAAACCTCAATTTTTTTCTGAGGTAGACCAAGCCCCAGCATTCTCCAAATCACCTTATTGAGCATGGCTACATCGAATTCCAAGTAATACCCAACAATGGGGCGACTACCAATAAAGTCCATGAGCTTGCCCATCGCTACTTCTGGGGCTAGCCCATTGGCCACATCGCGCTCACGCAGGCGGTGAATTTTGACGCTCTCGGGAGAAACCTTTTTCTCGGGCTTAACGAGCAGCTCTAAACGTTCGCTGGTCAGCAAGACGTTACCGCAAATTTTGACTGCACCAATCGAAATGATTTCATCTTTGCCAATACTGAGGCCAGTAGTTTCGCAATCTAGGACTACCCATTCATTTGTTGGGGGTGGATCAAACATAAAGCGATAGTGCTCATCCGCTAGATGAAAGAGTAGCCATTCTCGCCAAATGGGACGATAGAATTTGCTAAAGATTCCCGGGGTGAGCTGGCTCATGCAAAATCAAGGCGGAAGTGTTGACGCAAAAAGACTTTGAATGATTTCACAACATTTAAGCAATCCTTGAGGAG
>Ga0316225_1003889_pt1 | contig 11079 bp, 9 predicted proteins | sample TBH18015metaG_FD_206010 | JGI IMG/M metagenome (GOLD analysis project Ga0316225, IMG submission 206010) | Freshwater microbial communities from Trout Bog Lake, Wisconsin, USA - TBH18015 | ecosystem: Environmental > Aquatic > Freshwater > Lake > Hypolimnion/Profundal zone | place: USA: Wisconsin...
TTTGGAGTGCGGCGGCCCTCCGCCGCTTTGGGGTTACACACGGGAAACACTGCCCGCTGTGCGACCCAGCGAAACCGTGTTTGAAAGTATCCTCCGTGGAAAGAGGCGTTGTCGTGCCAGCAAAGCACACTGCCAAAGCGGCGGAGGACCGCACGCACTCCAAAGCGCTTCGCGCCCTGCCTTCGAACGCACGTCGGACAGCTCACGTCGGACGCGCCGGCGCCTGGCACTCTCATCCTTATTTCATTCTTGGCGTTCTTGGCGCGGGATCGTTCCGATTTCTAACGTTCGCAATAATTTATGGATGACTCCCGTCCCGATCCCGACGCCCTTCTTGCGGGTATCCGCAGGCAGGACGAGCAATCCCGGCGCGGCAAGCTGAAGATATTCTTCGGCATGTGCCCCGGCGTGGGAAAGACCTACGCCATGCTGCTGGCCGCGCGACAACGACGCGCGGAAGGCGTCGAAGTGCTCATCGGCCTTGTCGAGACCCACGGACGAAAGGAAACGATCGCGCTGCTCCAAGGAAAGATTTGGAATCGGCTATTGCCGTTCGTGAGGGAAGAGCATCCGAGAGCCGGGCGCGAAGCGCTTTGGAGTGCGGCGGCCCTCCGCCGCTTTGGGGTTACACACGGGAAACACTGCCCGCTGTGCGACCCAGCGAAACCGTGTTTGAAAGTATTCTCCGTAGAAAGAGGCGTTGTCGTGCCAGCAAAGCACACTGCCAAAGCGGCGGAGGACCGCACGCACTCCAAAGCGCTTCGCGCCCTGCCTTCGAACGCACGTCAGACAGCTCACGTCGGACGCGTCGGCGCCTGGCGCTCTCATCCTTATTTCATTCTTGGCGTTCTTGGCGCGGGATCATTCCGATTTCTAACGTTCGCAATAATTTATGGATGACTCCCGTCCCGATCCCGACGCCCTTCTTGCGGGCATCCGCAGGCAGGACGAGCAATCCCGGCGCGGCAAGCTAAAGATCTTCTTCGGCATGTGCCCCGGCGTGGGAAAGACCTACGCCATGCTGCTGGCCGCGCGACAACGACGCGCGGAAGGCGTCGAAGTGCTCATCGGCCTTGTCGAAACGCATGGGCGCAAGGAAACGATCGCGCTGCTCGAAGGCCTGCCCATCGCGGAACGGGCAAAGCTCGATTATCGAGGGACGGTGCTCGAAGAGATGGATCTCGACGGCATTCTCATGTGGCATCCGCAACTGGTCATCGTGGACGAGTTGGCGCACACCAACGCGCCCGGTTCGCGGCACGCCAAACGATTCCAAGACGTGCTCGAACTGCTCGACGCCGGGATCGACGTTTACACCACGCTCAATGTGCAGCACGTCGAAAGCCGCAAGGATACCGTGCGCCAGATTACGGGAATCGACGTGCGCGAGACGGTTCCGGACAAGCTGCTCGATTTGGCGGAAGAGATCACTCTGATCGACCTGACGCCCTCGCAATTGAGGAGGCGCCTTGCGGAAGGGATGGTGTATCTCGGCGACCGGGCCGCCAGTGCGGCGGAGAACTTCTTCCGCGAGAGCAACCTCATCGCGTTGCGCGAAATGTCGTTGCGCCTTACGGCGGAACGCGTGGACCGCGACCTGCGTCAAATCAAGCCGGCAAGCGCCACCGACCCATGGAAGGCGGGCGATCGATTGCTGGTCGCCGTCAGTCCCAGCCCCTCTTCGGAAAAGCTGATTCGCTGGGCGCGCCGCACCGCGGCGACGATGGAGGCGAGCTGGCTCGCCGCTTACGTGGAAACACCGCAAGCGCTTACTCCGCTCGACGAGGTTCGGTTGGGCCTGAACCTTGCTCTGGCGCGCCAGCTTGGGGCCGAGGTGATCATGACGGAAAGCGTGGAGGTGGGGCCGGCGTTGCTGCGCATCGCGCGCCAGCACAACGTCTCGCAGATCATCGTCGGAAAACCGGGTCTGAAAAAACCGTGGGAATTCTTCAGCAAGTCGCCGGTGGCATGGCTGGTGGAGAACACAGGCGATATTGACATTCACATGGTGCGCGCCGAGGATCGCGACGCGTCGAAACGCTGGCGCTTCCCCGTTTTTTCCGCCGCACACGGCATCGAATACGTCTGGAGTCTGGTCATTGCGGCTGTTCTGACCGTTCTGGGGTTCTTCGCGGAACAGCTTACGGGGTACTGGGCCATCGCCCTCTTTTACCTTCTTGGCGTCATGCTCGCCGCAATGCGGTTGAGCCGCTGGCCGACGTTGTTTCTCGCGGCGATTAGCGCGGCTCTTTGGGATTACCTGTTCATCCCGCCAAAGTTCACGTTCTATGTGAGCGAACCGCGCGACTTCATAATGCTCGGGATGTATTTCGTCGTCGCGACAATCCTCGGTCATCTCACCACGCGGCTGCGGGAACGTGAGGCCGCCGAACGGCGCGGACAGGCCCGCTCATTCGCGCTCTTCCGTCTGACCCAGGCGCTTGCCCGCAGTTCAAGCGCCGACGAGACGATCGCCGCCGCGGTGCGCCAGATCAAGGAGGCGTTCGGAATGGACACCGCGTTGCTGATTCGCGATGAGGCGGGCGTGTTTACGGGGCGGGCGCATCCGGCCAGCACCGTTGCGCTGAGCGACAAGGAGGAGGGCGTTGCGGCGTGGGTATTTCAAAAAAAACAGGTGGCGGGCCGCTTTACGGAGACGCTGCCGGATTCGGATGCGTTTCATCTGCCGCTTTTGGCGGGCGAAACCGTGATTGGCGTGATGGCCGTCAAACCCGCTCCGCTGACCTTTCAGGAACGCGAACTCCTGGAGGCGTTCGCCAGCCAGATAGCCGTGTCCGTGGAGAAGGATCGGCTTTTGCAGGCGAACCGCCGCGCCATGGTGGCGGCGCAATCCGAGCAGTTGCAACGGACGCTCTTCGACTCCGTTTCGCACGAACTGAAAACCCCGCTGGCCACCATATCCGCCGCGCTGGAACAGTCGCCCGCTTCGCCAATCCTCGACGAAATCCGGCAAGCTGTTGCGCGATTGACCAAGGTCGTAAATCACCTGCTCGACATCACGCGGCTCGATTCCGGGTTGCTGAAGCCGAACTTCGAATGGTGCGACCCCGGCGAACTCGCCCGCGAGGCGATTGAAGAGGCGAAAGAGCAAACCGTTGCGCATCGCGTCACACTTCAAATCCCGCCCGAACTGCCCGCGATCCGCGCGGACGCCCGCCTGCTCACACAAGTGCTTGTGCTGCTGCTGGCGAACGCGGCCAACTACAGCCCCGCCGGCTCGGAGATCACCCTTTCGATCAATGCCGTTGCGGAGCGCCTGCACCTCTCGATCGCGGACCGGGGGCCCGGCCTCAAAAGCGGCGAGGAGGAGCGCGTGTTCGAAAGGTTCTATCGCAGCCCCGGCACTCCGGCGGGTGGAATCGGCCTCGGACTTTCAATCGTAAAGCGCCTTGTCGAAGCCCACTCCGGACATATCACCGCCGGCAACCGCTCGGGAGGCGGGGCGCTTTTTGCGATTGATATTCCCGCGCAGGAACGCTTGCATTTGCCGGATGAGGCACCCGAATGAAACCAACCGCCCTGGTCATTGACGATGAGCCGCAGATTCGGAAGCTGCTGCGGCTCGCGTTGGAGACAGACGGCTACACCGTTTACGATGCGGAGAACGGCGAACGAGGATTGGCGGAAGTGGCTTTTCGTCGTCCGAACGTGATCGTGCTCGATCTCGGACTGCCCGATCTCGATGGCGTTGAGGTCCTTAAACGCCTTCGCGACTGGAGCGATACGCCCGTCGTCATTCTTTCGGTGCGCGATGCCGAGGAGCAGAAAGTCGCCGCGCTCGACGCCGGAGCGGACGATTACGTCACCAAGCCTTTCGGCACGGGGGAACTGCTCGCGCGCCTCCGCGTCGCCCAGCGTCGGGCACGGCCCCTCGGCGAATCGCCGGTGTTTGTCGCGGGCAGGCTCCAGGTGGATCTTGCGAGCCGGATCGTCACCGTCGCAGGCAAGGAGATCAAGCTGACTGGCACCGAATACGCCCTGCTGGCGCTGTTCGTGAAACACGCGGGCCGCATCCTGACGCATCGTTATATCCTGCGCGAAATCTGGGGGCCAAAGTCCGAGGAGCACCGCCAATACCTGCGCGTTTACATCACGCATCTGCGCCAGAAAATCGAGCCCGCACCTGCCGCACCCGTGCTCATCAAGACAGAACCCGGGGTCGGCTACCGGTTTGCGGCGACCGCCGACGCGGCTGAACCTTGAAATTGAAGCGGCGGAAGCGTGTTGTAACCCTTTCAATTGCGCCTTCCAAAATCGCACCAAAAATTGTTTGCATCGCCCAGGCCTTTTCGGTTAAAAAGAAAGCGGGATGTCAAAGTCCCGTTCCGCGTCAGTGCAGGGAACGCCGTGAAAATCGGCGACAGTGCCGCTCCTGTGACTGGATACGAAACCTCAATAGCCACTCGGCCCTGTCAAGGCCGGGGAAGGCGAGGCGGTAGGTCCGAAGCCAGAAGTCAGGATATCGGCTGATGCGATCGCAGTAGAAAAATCCTTCGTTACAGAGGCAAACACTATGAAATCCAGCAAAAATTCCAAAAAAGAAGTCATCGCCACGCGCAAGAGTTGCAAGGCGACCGGCACCGGTCTTTCCCACTACGTGATGGTGGCGCCGGTCAAGAAATAGGCGTCTAAGAACGCGGAATATCCAAGACACTCCAGAGCCGCCGCCCATTCAGCGGCGCTAAGTCTGGAATCGTGTCGTTTTGTCCGGACGGGCGCAGTGCGTCCTCGACGGATTGCGCTCCCGTCCATTTACGCAACAGCAACTCAAAACCCCGAATCCATCTTTCTTCCATGACCGTCAACCGAAACCAACAGGTGGCGCGCGCATCGTCGCGCGGCATTCACTTCAACACAGGCAACGGCCTGACTCTGCAACCCCTCGACATCGGCCATGCCGACTACCTTGCCGTCACCGACCCGGACACCGCATTCTGGGCTTTGATCCGGAAAGACCGCCTCGCCGAGGCGTTCACCGACGGGCCGTTTCTGGAAAACTACCGCAGCAAGATTGCGATCCTCTCGGCGGAAATGCGGGAACTGCGCTTCGGGCTGAAACCGTCGGCGGTGTATTTCAATCCCACCGACCGCTGCAACCTGAATTGCGCTTACTGTTACATCCCGGAAACGATGCGTCGCGACGGCACGCACATGAGCGAGACCGATTTGATTCGCGCCCTCGGAATTCTGAAAGAGTATTTCGCCGAAACCCTCCCCGCCGGAACCAAACCGCAGATCGTCTTTCACGGCGCCGAACCGACAATGAACCGCGAGGCGCTCTTTGCCGGCCTTGAGAAGTTCAAGGACGATTTCCGTTTTGGCGTCCAGACCAACGGCACCCTGCTCGACGATTCGGACATCGGCTTCCTCAAATCGCTCGGCGTCGCCGTAGGTCTCTCACTGGACAGCGCCTCCGAACTCATCGGCAGCCGCACCCGCAAGACGTGGGAGGGCCGGGGCGTCCACGAAAAGATTCTCGCCACCATGGAGAAGCTCCGCGGGTACCCGAACTTCAGCGTGATCTGCACTGTGACCGAACAAAACATGGAAGAGCTTTCGGATGTTGTGGACTTCTTCCATGGTCACGAGGTGCCGACCTGCATGCTCAATCCGGTGCGATGCACCCGCGAAGGGGCGCGCCAGATCAAACCGTCCGATCACGAAATGTCCGGCCACTATTTGCGCGCGCTGGATCGCACTTGGGAGCTTTACCAGAAGACGGGACGCAAGCTGGTCGTCGCCAACTTCGCCAACATCCTGATCTCCATCCTGGCGCCCCAGGCGCGCCGGCTCATGTGCGACATCTCGCCCTGTGGCGGCGGGCGTGCCTTCTTTGCCGTTTCGGCGGCGGGAGACATGTTCCCGTGCAGCGAATTCATCGGGCTGAAAGAGTTTGCTGGCGGCAACCTCTTCCGGGATAAGATCGAGGAGGTACTCGCAACGCCCGCCTTCCGCAAAGTCACCGAGCGGAAAGTGGAAGACATCGTCCCGTGCAACCGGTGCGCAGTGCGACACTTCTGCGGTTCACCCTGCCCGGCGGAAGCGCATGAGATGAACGGCGGAATGGACCGCCCCGGCGCGTTCTGCGAGCTGTACGAAGAGCAGGTCCGGTACGCATTCCGTTTGATCGCAGACGAAAAACAGGACGCCTTTCTTTGGGACGGTTGGGATACCGACACCGAGACGACGATTGAACTGGGTTCCATGGCCCTGTGAGAGGGTTGTGAAAAAGCGGTGACCCGGTGCCGGAGACGAAGATGCCTTTGGCGGGGCGCCAAAGGCCGCACGCGAGGGCGCGTGCGCTCCCCAGAGCCCGGTCTCCGAAGTTCTCGCAAGAATCGGCGGGCCAAATAATAGAAGAAATTTGTCCTCGCCCCCTACACCTTCACCCGCTCAATCTGCGCGCCGATGCCGTTGAGCTTCTCGTCGATCGATTCGTAACCACGGTCGATGTGGTAGACGCGGTTCACCTCGGTGATCCCCTCTGCCTGGAGGCCTGCGAGAACCAGGGCCGCGGAGGCGCGCAGGTCGCTGGCCATCGTAGGCGCGCCGCTGAGGCGATCCACCCCCTGAATGATCGCGCTCGCCCCTTCAAGATTGATCTGCGCCCCCATCCGCTTCAGTTCCGCCACATGCATGAAACGCTGCGGGAAGATCGCCTCGGTAATGACGCTGATGCCCTGATTGCGGGACGCCAGCAAGGCGCACATCTGCGCCTGCATATCCGTGGGGAAACCGGGGTACGGCTCGGTGACGATTTCTAACGGCTTGGGCGCGCCGTTGCTGCCGACGGTGACCGTCGTCTTGGCGGTCTCGACCCGGCATCCGGCCTTCAGAAGACAGTCGGAGACCGCTTTGAGATGCTCCGGGTTGACGCGATTCAATGTCACTCTTCGACCGGCGATGGCGGCCGCCACCATGAACGTTCCCGCCTCGATCCGGTCCGGGATCACCGCATGCTCGGCGCCATGCAGTTCTTTGACGCCCTCGACAACGATCCGCCGCGTGCCGGCCCCCTCGATCTTGGCGCCCATCGCGATCAGAAAATCGGCCAGATCGACCACTTCGGGCTCTGCGGCGGCGCCTTCGATGACGGTAACCCCGTCGGCGAGCACCGCGGCCATCATCACGTTGTCGGTTCCAAGCACGGTGGAGCCGAACTTGCCGCGCAAGTTAATCGACGCCCCGCTCAGGTCGGACGCGAACACTTTTACATTCCCGCTCTGCACGCGCACGGCGGCCCCGAGCGCCTCGAATCCGCGCAAGTGCAGGTCGATCGGACGATCCCCGATGACGCAGCCGCCCGGCAGCGAAACAGTAGCTTCGCGTTCGCGCCCCAGCAACGGCCCCAGCACGCACACCGAGGCGCGCATCTTGCGGACGATGTCGTACGGAGCGACGCTCTTGACGTTCTCCGCGCGCACAGTAACCACACCGCTGGCCCGTTCCACCTCCGCGCCGAGGTGGCTGAGGATCTGCAGCATGTAATGCACATCGCTCAGATCCGGGACGTGTTTGATCACACACGGTTCCTTCGTCAGCAAACACGCGGCCAGGATCGGCAGGGCGGAGTTCTTCGATCCGCTGATCCGCACCGAACCCGAGAGCGTGTGACAGCCATGTACCAGAATTTTATCCATAGATTGCGAACAAAAAGCGAAAGACCCCTTGATAGTCGGCGACCGGGCGAATGTCCCGAAAATTGTGCCGTTCGAGAACGGAAACCAGGCGGGCGGACTGGTCGTGGCCGATCTCCAGCGCGAGCCGTCCCCCCGGCGTGAGATATTGCGGGGCCTGCCCGATCAGGCGCTCGATGATCTCGGTCCCCGCCCCTCCCCCGTCGAGCGCGAGACGCGGATCGTGCTGCACTTCGCGGGAGAGGGTGGAAATTTCGCCGGCGGGAATGTAAGGCAGGTTGGCCACGATCAAATCGAACCGGCCTTCCACCGCGGAAAAGAGATCGCTTTCGACAAACCGGACGCGTTCGGAGAGCCCGAGCCGCGCGGCATTCTCGCGCGCCAGCGACAAGGCTTCCGCCGAGATATCCACGGCAACGGCTTCAACCGACGAGAATTGGCCGGCGAGCGTAAGCGCGATCACTCCGGTGCCGGTGCCGACATCAAGGGCGCGGGTCGGCGGCGGATCGCGCGAAATTAATTCCATCAACAACTCCGTTTCGGGACGCGGGATCAGGCCACGCGCATCGACGGCGAAGACCCGTCCGTGAAACTCTACCGTGCCGAGCAAATGTTGCAGGGGAACGCCCGCAGCCCGCTTGCGGACCAGTTCGCGCATCGGCTCCAACTCGCGTTCCCCCAGCGGCCGGTCGAATTCCAGGTAGAGATCCAGCCGTTTCTTGCCGAGCACATGAGCCAGGAGATGCTGCGCGTTCAAGCGCGGGCTTTCCACACCGCGCTTTGCAAAGTACTCCGTGGTGGCTTCGACCACCTCAAGGACGGATTTCATTTCGTGATTCTTGGGAAGAAACTTGCACGGGCGGCTCGACGCGCAGCCGCAGCATCAGAATAACGGCAACGACCAGCACTCCCGCGCCCGCCCAGAACGGCGTGCGCCCGTACAGGAGGCGCTGCCCCGCATCGAGCGAGAGGAGCCAACCGGCGAAAATTGGCCCCACCCAGCGGGCGAGGCTTCCGGAGGATTGCATCAGGCCGATGACCCGGCCCTGCCACGAGCGTTCAGCCACGCGGGAGGCCAAGCCGTTTAGCGAAGGGGTCACAAAGCTGTTGCCGATGCCCACCAGCGCCGTAAAAATGAGCAACGTCGTCAGTCCTCCGCTGAACGGCAACAGGAGCAGGCCCGCAATGAGAAACGCCCCGCCGGCCAGGGCGATCGAACGCTCGCTCATCTTCTTGACCATGCGCCGCAGCAACCCGCCCTGCACCAGCGCGCCGATGGTTCCGATAAAGAAGAAGATGTAGCCGTTATGCCGCTGGTCGAACCCGAACCGTTCGAACGTGAACAGGGCGTAGATCGTCGTCATCATCGAAAAGCCGGCAATCGAGAAGAAATACGCGCCCATAATCGTCGGCAGATGCGAGCCGTGGCGCAGCACCTCGGCCAGCGATGCGGCGTCCTCGGGGCGGGTGCGATGCTCGTGCGCCAGGCTCTCGGGCAACCGGAAAAAGACCAGCACGGCATTCACCGCCGCCAGCGCGCCGGCGAAATAGAACGGCGCGGCGTCGGAAATGAAATGGCTGAGCACCCCGCCGATGAACGGCCCGAACATGAAGCCCAGGCCGAATGCGGCGCCGATCAGCCCCATCGTCTTCGTCCGTTCCTCCGGGGTGGTGATGTCGGCGATGTACGCCTGCGCGGTCGAAATGTTGCCGCCGCTGATACCGTCGATAATCCGTGCCGCAAAGAGCCACGCGAGCGCTCCGCCGCCAGTCAGGATCGCCAGCCGCGGAGCCGCACCCATCAGGACAAATCCGAACGCCGTGCCCGCCAGGCTCAGCAACAGCACCGGACGCCGCCCGACGCGATCGGAAATCTTGCCCAGAAGCGGGGCGGCCAGGAATTGCATGGCCGAATAGATGCCGGCGAGCCAACCATTAACCGTTGGCGTGGCGCCGAAGTGTAGGGCGTAAAGCGGCAAAATGGGAATGACGATGCCAAACCCGACGAGGTCGATAAAGACCGTCATGAAGATAATGAAAAGCTTTGAACGCCTGCTGGTCATGTGGCCCTGAACGTGGTGGGGACGCGGGGCGCGGTCAACAGAAAACCTTCGAGTGGGTTTGGGCTCCCGCAGGCAGGCATGGTCACCTGAGATGCCCCAGCGCGAGGCAAACCGTGCCAATCAGCAAAAACAGGCCAAGCGCGAACGTCATGGTGAAGCGTTTGCGAAAGACCAGGCCGTACATGAAGAGCAGCTTCACATCCATCATCGGCCCGAAGACCATGAACGCCAGCTTTGCCGTAAAGGGGAAGGTGACAAAGCTCGCGGCAATGAACGCATCCGACGTGCTGCACAAGGAGAGCAGCAGCGCCAGGATCATCATGCTGCCGGTGGCCACGACGGAATGCTGCGCCAGCGGGAGGATGGCGTCCCGGTGGACCGCCGTATTAAACACGCTGGCAACGGCTGCGCCGATCACGAGATAAAACCCAACGTCGAGAAAGTCGAATGCCGCACAACGAACCGCGCCGATCAGCTTTGCGCCGAAACTTCGCCGCGCCGGAAGATCGGCCATCGGCGGCGCGTCCAGAGGTTCCGGGGAGCTCAGGCGCAAGCCCAGAGAGAGGCGCTGCCGAGGCCGGGGCGCGAGCATCTGTCCATTGAGCACCGCCGACACAGGGAGTCTGTAAACCACCAACCCGCACGCGACGGCAATCGCAAAGCCAAGCACAATGCGCATGGACATGATCAGCGCCGGATGCTGCCCGCGGAAAGCGGCGAACGTGCTGACGGCTACGACCGGATTCACAATCGGCGCGGCCAACAGATAGGTAAGCGCGCAGGATACCGGCAGTCCTTTGCGGATCATTCGCCGAATCACCGGCACCACGCCGCACTCGCACATCGGAAACACGCTCCCGAGAAGCGCGCTTAAGGCGATCGCCGCCAGCGGATTGCGCGGAAGATATTTCGTCATCGTTTCCGATGGCACAAACGCATCGACCACCCCTGAAATGAGCGTGCCGATGAACATGAACGGCACCCCCTCGAACAAAATGCTCAGGAACGCCACCGAGAAATCCTGGAGATTAAACGTGAACCAGTTCATTGACGGAGCACTGGATGGTTAGGCCCGTAAACCAGCGGTTCTCGCGGGGCGGGAGTTTTGGCGATCGTGTCGGCTGCAATCACTGGCATGGTATCTTCACCTATTTTGACGAAATTAACCCGTCCGACCACTTTCGTCCATGCCAGCTTCTCAAAGGTCGGGATGTCGTCGGTCTCGACGCGCACTGCCAGCAATTGGGCATCGACGGCGCAACAGGTGATGAAGGTGCAAACCAGTTCGAAATGATTCGCGTTTTTCGGGAAAAATCTTCCGGTCAACCCCACGCGCCTGCCTTCGAAAGCTTGCCGAA